>Ga0183100_1000023_pt1 | contig 298398 bp, 283 predicted proteins | sample Biomet2_FD_127789 | JGI IMG/M metagenome (GOLD analysis project Ga0183100, IMG submission 127789) | Microbial communities from bioreactor (seeded with anoxic lake sediment) at LBNL, California, USA - Biofuel metagenome 2 | ecosystem: Engineered > Bioreactor > Anaerobic > Unclassified ...
AGGCCGTTCAAATGATAGGGTCAAGCGACTAAGTGCATCTGGTGGATGCCTTGGCGATCATAGGCGATGAAGGACGTGTAAGCCTGCGAAAAGCGTGGGGGAGCTGGCAATAGAGCATTGATCCCACGATGTCCGAATGGGGAAACCCGGCCCTTAGGGGTCACTCCTGCCTGAATATATAGGGCAGGTAGAGCGAACGCGGAGAACTGAAACATCTAAGTACCCGCAGGAAAAGAAATCAACCGAGATTCCGTGAGTAGTGGTGAGCGAAAATGGAAGAGCCAGTACGTGATAGCCGTTGAGTTAGTGGAACAGTCTGGAAAGGCTGGCCGTAGTGGGTGATAGCCCCGTACACGAAAACTGAATGGTGATACTAAGCGTACGACAAGTAGGGCGGGACACGAGAAATCCTGTTTGAAGATGGGGGGACCATCCTCCAAGGCTAAATACTCATGATCGACCGATAGTGAACCAGTACCGTGAGGGAAAGGCGAAAAGAACCCCGGGAGGGGAGTGAAATAGATCCTGAAACCGGATGCATACAAACAGTGGGAGCGGACTTGTTCCGTGACTGCGTACCTTTTGTATAATGGGTCAGCGACTTACGTTCAGCAGCGAGCTTAACCGAATAGGGGAGGCGTAGCGAAAGCGAGTCCGAATAGGGCGATTTAGTTGCTGGGCGTAGACCCGAAACCGAGTGATCTATCCATGGCCAGGATGAAGGTGCGGTAACACACACTGGAGGTCCGAACCCACTAATGTTGCAAAATTAGGGGATGAGCTGTGGATAGGGGTGAAAGGCTAAACAAACTCGGAGATAGCTGGTTCTCCCCGAAAACTATTTAGGTAGTGCCTCATGTATCACTTCCGGGGGTAAAGCACTGTTATGGCTAGGGGGTCATTGCGACTTACCAACCCATGGCAAACTCTGAATACCGGAAAGTGCAAGCATGGGAGACAGACAGTGGGTGCTAACGTCCATTGTCAAGAGGGAAACAACCCAGACCGCCAGCTAAGGTCCCAAATGATCAGTTAAGTGGTAAACGAGGTGGGAAGGCATAGACAGCCAGGATGTTGGCTTAGAAGCAGCCATCATTCAAAGAAAGCGTAATAGCTCACTGGTCGAGTCGTCCTGCGCGGAAGATGTAACGGGGCTCAAACTGATAACCGAAGCTGCGGATGGGCACTGTGAAAGGTGTCCGTGGTAGGGGAGCGTTCTGTAGGTCTGTGAAGGTGTGCTGAGAGGCATGCTGGAGATATCAGAAGTGCGAATGCTGACATGAGTAGCGATAAAACGGGTGAAAAGCCCGTTCACCGAAAGCCCAAGGATTCCTACGCAACGTTCATCGGCGTAGGGTGAGTCGGCCCCTAAGGCGAGGCAGAGATGCGTAGTCGATGGGAAACTGGTTAATATTCCAGTACTTTCGTGTAGTGCGATGAGGGGACGGAGAAGGTTAGGTCATCCAACTGTTGGAATAGTTGGTTTAAGCTTGTAGACGGGACGCGTAGGCAAATCCGCGTGTCTAATAAACGTTGAGAAGTGATGACGAGGGTCTAAGGACCTGAAGTGACTGATACCCTGCTTCCAGGAAAAGCCTCTAAGCTTCAGCTACACGAGAACCGTACCGCAAACCGACACAGGTGGGCAGGAAGAAAATTCTAAGGTGCTTGAGAGAACTCAGGAGAAGGAACTCGGCAAATTGATACCGTAACTTCGGGAGAAGGTATGCCTCATCTGGTGAGACCCCTGCGGGTTGAGCTGGGAGAGGCCGCAGAGAATCGGTGGCTGCGACTGTTTATCAAAAACACAGCACTGTGCCAACACGAAAGTGGACGTATACGGTGTGACGCCTGCCCGGTGCCGGAAGGTTAAGTGATGGGGTGCAAGCTCTTGATCGAAGCCCCGGTAAACGGCGGCCGTAACTATAACGGTCCTAAGGTAGCGAAATTCCTTGTCGGGTAAGTTCCGACCCGCACGAATGGCGTAACGATGGCCACACTGTCTCCTCCTGAGACTCAGCGAAGTTGAAATGGTCGTGAAGATGCGATCTACCCGCTGCTAGACGGAAAGACCCCGTGAACCTTTACTGTAGCTTTGCATTGGACTTTGAACAGACCTGTGTAGGATAGGTGGGAGGCTATGAAACTTGGACGCTAGTTCAAGCGGAGCTGCCCTTGAAATACCACCCTGGTGTGTTTGAGGTTCTAACCTTGGTCCGTAACCCGGATTGGGGACAGTGCATGGTAGGCAGTTTGACTGGGGCGGTCTCCTCCCAAAGTGTAACGGAGGAGTTCGAAGGTTACCTAGGTACGGTCGGAAATCGTGCTGATAGTGCAATGGCAAAAGGTAGCTTAACTGCGAGACCGACAAGTCGAGCAGGTGCGAAAGCAGGACATAGTGATCCGGTGGTTCTGAATGGAAGGGCCATCGCTCAACGGATAAAAGGTACTCCGGGGATAACAGGCTGATTCCGCCCAAGAGTTCACATCGACGGCGGAGTTTGGCACCTCGATGTCGGCTCATCACATCCTGGGGCTGTAGCCGGTCCCAAGGGTATGGCTGTTCGCCATTTAAAGTGGTACGCGAGCTGGGTTCAAAACGTCGTGAGACAGTTTGGTCCCTATCTGCAGTGGGCGTTGGAAGTTTGACGGGGGCTGCTCCTAGTACGAGAGGACCGGAGTGGACGAACCTCTGGTGTACCGGTTGTCACGCCAGTGGCATAGCCGGGTAGCTAAGTTCGGAAGAGATAACCGCTGAAAGCATCTAAGCGGGAAACTTGCCTGAAGATGAGACTTCCCTGGAGATTTAATCTCCCTAAAGAGTCGTTCGAGACCAGGACGTTGATAGGTCGGGTGTGGAAGCACCGTGAGGTGTGAAGCTAACCGATACTAATGGCTCGTGAGGCTTGATCCTATCATTTGAGGGGCTTTAGCGGAAAGCTGAGCAACTTAAGAGAAGAAGCGCACAGTTATACGATATAGAGCAGGACCCCATACCGAATTCGGCTTCTGAAAGTTTGTAGACAAGTTTATGTCTGGCGGCCATAGCGAGGTGGTCCCACGCCTTCCCATCCCGAACAGGACCGTGAAACGCCTTAGCGCCGATGATAGTGCGGCATTCGCCGTGTGAAAGTAGGACACTGCCAGACTCCCTATAGTGAAAAGCCCTGACTTCTTTGAAGTCAGGGCTTTTTGCTGTCTGCGATAGCACCCTGGACCCTTCGTGAATTCGGACTAAACTAAGAAAACAGTGGCATTAATTTGATCAATATCAAAAGAATGCTTTCCGAAAGACCGTCGCTGTCCTAAAATCGACCGCTCTTTATCTGTTAGGAGTCGTCATGTTGTATCCCGAACTGTTTGCTCAGCTGGAAAAGGCCCGCTGGGACATGTCGAAAGATATTCCTTGGTCTGAGTTTGATGCAGGCAAACTGTCCGACGAGCAAGCTTTGACTATCAAGATGAATGCCATCACGGAATGGTCGGCACTTCCAGCAACAGAAATGTTTTTACGTGATAACCGGAATGATTCTGATTTCTCTGCATTCATGTCGATCTGGTTTTACGAAGAACAGAAGCACGCATTGGTTTTGATGGAATACTTGCGCCGTTTTCGTCCTGAGCTGGCTCCGACAGAAGCGGAGTTGCATGCGGTACGGTTTGAGTTTGATCCCGCCCCGCAACTTGAAACCTTGATGTTGCACTTTTGCGGTGAGGTGCGATTGACCCAATGGTATCGCTGTGCCTCTGAATGGCACGACGAGCCGGTGATTAAGCACATCTATAAGACCTTGTCTCAGGATGAAGCACGCCATGGCGGTGCCTATCTTAAGTATATGAAGCAATCCATTAACCGTGTTGGCGATGAGGCTCGTGCTGCCTTTGCAAAAATTGGTTTGTTGATGGCGTCTTCAGCCCGCTCCGGCAAGCCTCTGCATCCAACCAATCTGCATGTGAATCAATCGTTATTCCCAAATGACACGGTTCAATCACGTCTACCAGATCCAGAATGGCTTGATTCGTGGCTAACAACGCAGATTCATTTCGATGACTCTTGGGAAGCACGTGTAGTGGGTGGTATCCTTCGCAACTTGTCTATCTTGTTTGAGCGACCGATTGAGACGGTTCAGTTGTTGAATCGGTATCGCAAAGAAGTGATGGTGAGTTTGAAGGAGTCCCATGTCGTACCCAGTTCCCCTGTTTGAAAGCAAGATATGTCCTCCTGAATTGCTGGCGGATAAACTGGCCAAGCTAGCGCGACCTTTGGTGTTTACCAATGGGTGTTTTGATATCTTGCATCGTGGTCACGTCACATACCTCGCCCAGGCTCGTAGCCTGGGGCAGGGTATGGTTGTGGCTTTGAATACGGATGCATCAGTACAGCGCTTAGGTAAGGGTGAGGATCGGCCAATCAATCCGCTGGCGCAACGGGCTGCTGTGATTGCTGCGTTGGAAAGTGTGTCTTTAGTGACCTGGTTTGACGAAGACACCCCGGCGGCGTTGATAGAGAAAATCAAGCCCGATATTTTGGTGAAGGGCGGTGACTGGTCTATCGAGTTGATCGTTGGTTCTGCTGAAACACTGGCTCGCGGTGGTCAGGTCGTTTCGATTCCGTTTTTATTTAATACTTCTACCACTGCGACGTTAAAAAAAATCCGCGCCATGGAGACGAAAGATGTCTGATCTGGCGTTTGCAGTGTTGCGTGCGCTGGCAGATGGACGGTTTCATTCAGGTGAGGCGATCGGACAGAATCTTGGGTGCTCGCGCACGTTGATCTGGCAGGCGGTACATACTATTGAGAGCGATTTTGATCTGACGGTCTATAGTGTTCGTGGGCAGGGATATAAGTTATCTCAGCCGTACGAATGGTTGGATGTGCCATCGATCCGTCACGGGCTGGCTTCAGAGTCTGCCGAGGTCTGGACCGTTGCTGTGGCAGATCAGGTCGATTCAACCAACACCCAACTGATGGTGCATGCAACCTCCGATGGCTTGCATGGCCTGGTACTGGCGACTGAGCGCCAAACTGCAGGTAAGGGAAGGTTGGGGCGCAGATGGCATGCCCGCCTGGGCACTTGTCTGATGTTCTCCATTCTGTGGCGCTTTGATCGTGGCATTGCTGAGCTAGCCGGCTTGTCGCTGGCTGTTGGGTTGGCTCTGGCGCGTGTTTTGCGCCAGTTGGGGGCGCCAGTTGAGCTGAAATGGCCGAATGATTTGCAGCTACACGGGCGAAAATTAGCGGGTATTTTGATTGAATTATCGGGTGATGCGCTAGGGCCTGCGGCCGTGGTGATTGGCATTGGCATCAATCTGCATACGCCCGCCGAAATAGACCAGCCTGTGGCGGCATTGAGTGATTGTGGGATTGAGATCAGTCGTAACGCTTTACTGGCGCTACTGCTTAATGAGTTGCATGAGGTTTTATCTAGTTTTAACCAACATGGTTTTGCACAATTTGGCAAAGAATGGATGAGCCTATCTTCACACCAAGATACCCCTGTGCGTTTGAGCTTTTCACATGGAGATCCGATAGACGGTATTGCACGTGGCGTGGCAGAAAATGGGGCATTGCTGGTTGACACCCCTGATGGTAGGCGCGTGTTTCATGTGGGCGAAGTCAGTTTGCGGAGAATGGAATGAAGCTGCTGATTGACGCAGGTAACTTCCGTATCAAGTGGGGGGTGCATGATGGCACCGAGTGGTGCGAGCAAGGGGTAGTTCCGCATATTGGCATTACTCAGTTGCCACTAGCATGGGCGCATTGGCCAATCAAAGAGGTCTATGCTTCTTCAGTTGCGCGTGAGGATGTTCGCGAAGCATTGGTGGCTGCCTGCACTTGGCCGGTGCACTGGGTCGAGACTCGGCGCGAAGGCTTTGGTATTCGAAACCATTATCTAGATCCGCTGCAGATGGGGTCTGATCGCTGGTTGGCGGTTTTGGCCGCGCGCAAGCAGTGCTCTGCTAATGTGATAGTGGTATGCGCTGGTACCGCGCTGACCGTTGAGTCGCTGACTCAAGAGGGCGACTTCTTGGGTGGACTCATCTTGCCAGGTTATAACGTGATGCTGAACAGTCTGGCCCAAGCGACGGCGCGATTGAATCAACCGGTTGGGCAACGCGTTGATTTTCCGTGCTGTACTGAAGACGCACTGGCGTCTGGAGTGCTGGAAGCCATGGTGGGGGCAATTGAGCGTGCTCGGCAGAGATTAGCAGAATATACCAGAAGCGTGTCACCCTTGGTCTTGATTACCGGCGGTGATGCAGTTCATATTGCTCCACTGCTCGCAAGCCCGGTGCAGATCGTGGATAATCTTGTCCTTATGGGTCTATTAGAGGTGTCGAACGAGTCATGAAGTGGTTTTTAGCCTTTGTAGTGGCATTGAATCTACTTGTTGGCGCATTCGGAATATTGCGGCAGCCGGTGCCGATTGATGTTCACTCGCAAGAAGTGAATCCTGGGCAGCTTAAAATTTTGCCGGCTGACTGGCAGCCGCCGATGGATGCCTCTGATGCGAGTGCTGCACGCATGGTCATGGCGTCGGCGCCCTTGTCGAGTACCGAGGCCTCTGCTCCGGTAGCAAAACATCTGCCTACCGCAACAGACGCTAGCAAAAAGGCTACCCCGCCGGTTGCGGCTGCTAAACCAGCTCCTGTCCCCCCTGATGTGTCCAAGAAAGTTGTAGCGCCGGTCAATGGCACTAAAGTGGCGAGCGCCCAATCGTGTGCCCAATGGCCGGGGCTAAACGATGCCTTACTGGCACGTGTTCAAGGCGGGCTGGTTGCGCTCAAGCTGGCATCAGCTCAAATGAGCCTGGTTAAAACCCCCGGCGCGGTTTCACGTGGAAGCTCAAGACTCTGGGTGTATTACCCTGAGCAGGCCAATGGTGCGGTTGCAGAAGCCCTGTCTACAGAACTGAAGGCCAAGGGTTTTGATAATTATATGGTGCAAAACGAAGGTGAATTCAAAGGTACATTGTCTCTGGGATTGTTTGGCAAAGAGGACGTAGCGAAAGCGTTAGTCGCGCGCCTGAAGGCTGCGGGTTATGACAAGGCCAAGATTGTCGAACGCGGAGCAAAAACCCAAACCACTACTTTGAATTTCAAAGCGCTCACAGTCGCCCAGACCGATGCGTTGGCGGCTTTGCAGAAACGTCTGACTCCAGGGCTTGCGCTGAAACACACGACTTGCGCGAAGTAAGCTTGGTGTTGGAAACTGAAAACGGCGAAGAATGTATTTCTTCGCCGTTTTTTGTTTACGCCACTAATGAATGAATATCTCTGCAATCCGACAAGTATCTGGATTATTCGCTAATCTGAGGCGCTTCCAGATGCATTAAATAGGCGGGATGGTCTTCCAGTATTGATAGTTGCACAAAGCCACCAGGCTGCACGGTAATGAGTCGGGCGATATTGGATTCCATGTCCAGTAGCTCCGCCAGCAGACTGGTTATTACCGCCGCATGGGTGACCAGTAAGCGGTGGCTACCGCGTGTAGCAGAAATCCATTCTGAGAAACCACTGAGTACCCGGGTCTGAAATACTTCGCGGCTTTCCCCCTGTGGTGCGCTGAGCTTACCGCTACGCCACTCCCGTTCCCAGCCTGGGTGTTGCAGCGATAAACCATCGAGTAACATGCCATCCCACGCACCAAAATCAAATTCTGAAAAGCGATCATCTACCTTGAGAGGCACCGAAGTTGCAAGCGCATGGCGCACCGCAAACTCACGGCAACGTATCAAGGGTGAGGTGGCCATGGTTGAGACCGGTGCAAGTGCAACAATTTGCTTCCAACTACGTTCCATCATTGCCTGGCCGTCTTCGGTCAGCGCAATCTCACGTTGGCCAACTAGGGATCCTTGGTGATCAATCTCGCCATGGCGCAGTAAAGTCAGGGTATAGGGGTTCATCTGGATAGATCTGCCTCACTAGGCTCAAGACTATGACCTTATGCCAACAAATGCTACGGGGCAACCCGGGCTCACGTTATAATCCTCCGCTACAGGTGCTTGTCTGTGCATTGCACAGCAAGTGAAACGGGAAGCCGGTTAAATTCCGGCGCTGCCCCCGCAACGGTAAGGTCTGGCGCATTGCGCCTGGCTTCGCACATCGCCACTGCTTTTTATAGCGGGAAGGCGCGAAGCCTGATGATCGAGCCCGGAGACCGGCCTGTTACGAGATGCGCATGGGTGCGCTCTCTTGTGCTGGAGTATCGCGGGGAGGCGATCACACAGACTGCTTGTCAGTCAGGCCGTGTCAATCTTGTGGGTAGGTGCCGCAAGCCTTCTTTCGCACTCTGAATAAAACTAAATTCATACGGGTGTGCTTCTGATGTTTCAAATCAAACATGGTGTGGCGCTTATAGCGCTGGCCTATGCCAGCGTAGCGTTAGCTGACGATTTACCTGAATTCAATGGCGAGGATATTATCGTGACGGCCAGTGGGGTCCCACAGGCCAAAGGCATCGCTCCGGTGAGCGTGTCGGTGATCACTGATAAGGACATTGCCAATAGCAGTGCTAGCACTGTGCAGGATGTACTGGCGAAGGCCGGTGGTATCCATCTAATCAAGAATGGTGGCACTAGCGCCATGGTGGATTTGGGTGGCTTCGGCATGACCGGCAGTAGCAATACGCTGATTTTGGTGGATGGTGTTCGGCAAAATACCAATGACCTGGCTGCGCCTGATCTGAGTTATATCCCACTTTCGAGTATTGAACGCATCGAAATCGTACGGCGTAGTGGTGCAGTGCAATATGGAGACGGAGCGACCGGCGGGGTGATCAATATCATTACCAAGGCGGGGTATCTTGCACAAAACCATGCCAGCCTGACCCAGACCTTGGGGAGTTTTAATCTGCGTCAGACCGATGCCAATTTTAACCTGGCAGGCGAGCGAATCAGCCTGGATGGTTATGCGCAGTCGATGAATACTGACCATTATCGAGATAACAGTGCAGAGCGGCGTGATGGTGGCGGCCTGGGGCTTAACTGGAAGCTGGATGAAGGGTCCATAAGGCTATATGCCCGGACCAGTAGTGACAGCCAAGGGCTGGCCGGTGTTCGATCCGTCGATCCAAGTCACGGCGTGAATCAATTTAACTCAAACCCAACTGGGGCAACTACACCGTTAGACCATAGTTCGATTAAAACCAATCTGATTGGGCTACAGGGAAATCATAAACTTGGTGCTGGCCAGTTGTATTTTGAGTTAACTAGTCGAGACAAAACAACACTGACCAACAACGTAAGTTACAGCTCACGTGACGAGCGTAAATTAAATGAGGATTCGGGGAGTGTGCGCTATGTTTTGCCGTTTGCTGCATCCAATCAATGGCTGCTTGGCTATGATTGGCTCTCTGGTGATGCGACCCTGGCCAAGGATAATATGTATCCGTTGGTTTTTTCTTCTCTCCAAACCGCTTCTAGCGTAAAGCAACGTCACCAGGCCTTATTTTCTGAAGCGCAATTTGGACTTTGGGATGGAGCTCGGGCGACGATTGGTGGTCGGGTGCAACGAATTGATGACCATTTAACCTGCAGTGCCGCCTATAGCAACTCGGATGGTTGCCAAGAGCAGGGTGATAATCGCGAGTTACATGCTTGGCAATTTGCATTGCGCCAGGTAATCAGTGCGCAATGGAGTGTGTATGCCAAGCAGGGACAAAGTTTTCGCTTGCCCAATGCCGACGAAGCTGTGTACTCATCTGGCAACCTGCAGCCCCAACTTTCGCATGATCAAGAACTTGGAGTTGAATGGGCGCGAGATCAAGCTAGCTTGCATATTGCAGCATTTCGCTCTGATGTGACCAATGAAATCCAGCTTAATCCTTATACCTACAAAAATTCGAATGTCGATCCTACCCGGCACCAAGGCCTGGAATTCGAGGGCAAAGTGCCATTGAGCTCATCGATCTTTTTGGAAGGAAACCTTACGTGGCAAAAAGTCACATTCCGCAGCGGCCGCTACAATAATGTCGATCTGCACGGAAAACTGGTACCGATGGTACCTGCTTGGCTGGCAAACCTAGGCGTATCTTGGGTTGCAACCGAGCGGACACGGTTGAATGTGTCGCTGAACTATGTGGGGGCACAGCGGTTGGATAATGACCAGAACAATCAATTCGATAGCCAGCTGGCCGCGTATACCGTGGTGGATGCAAAGTTGACACACCAGTTTAGTAAGTCCATTTCAGGCGCTTTTGCTATCAATAACCTGCTTGATCGGCACTTTGCGACCTATGGAGCTGCTTCAACTTCATCCACACGATACTCGCTCTACCCTGCAGACCCACGTAACTACCAGGCCTCGCTGACCTGGGCGTTCTGAAAACCACCCCGCCTTCATCAAGAAGGCGGGGTGCTTCGAAAGTAGCCATGCAACTTTTTTTACGTTGGGCTTTGGTTTTGGTGCTGCTCAGCGCCAGCGGTTCCTCCATGGCCATGGTCACAGTGCGTGACGCAGAGAACAATCGTGTTCAGTTGGCCCATCCTGCCCAAAGGATTGTGACCCTGACGCCACATGCCACTGAGTTGGTGTTTGCCGCGGGTGCCGGCGCACGGTTGGTTGGAACCGTAGATTACAGTGATTATCCGCCACAGGCCCGGCATCTCGCGCGAGTCGGTAGTGTCATTGGGGTAAGCCTGGAGGCTATTTTGCGGCTAAAACCCGATTTGGTAGTGGCCTGGAAAGACGGTAGTCAGCCTCAGTTTCTAGCACGACTGAAGAAGCAGGGGATTGCCGTGTATGTCAGTCGGCCTACGGTTTTGGATGATGTGGCGCGTGAAATTTTAGCCTTGGGGCAACTGAGTGCTACCGATGCGGTTGCTCAGCGGGCAGCGGCAACCTATCGCGCACGGTTGGCTCGGCTGTCGGTACGCTATGCCCGGCGCCCAGTTGTGACCGTGTTTTATCAAGTCAGCCCTTCTCCGCTGTTTACCGTTAGTGACGCAAGCTTTATTGGCCCGGTACTGCGACTATGCGGCGGACGTAATATTTTTGGCGCGCTGTCGATACCGGCTCCACAAGTGAGCCGTGAGGCAGTTGTCGCGGCTAGGCCACAGGTGATGCTGGCAGGAAGTCTTACTGAATTGGCCATTTGGGATCGCTGGAAAAGTCTGCCTGCAGTGGCGCATGGCACGCGCTATGCGGTTAATACCGATTTAGCCAGTCGCCCAGGACCGCGGTTGGCCGATGCAGCTGAGGCCATCTGCGCCACGCTTGATGCCTCTCGACATGCGCTTGGTTTGACGCATCGCTAAGGCTTGGCTATGCTCGCCGCCATGGACAAAGAACTTGAATCCTTGGAAACCAAGGTCGCAGCGCTGGTTACGCGCATCAAAGAAATGGGCGTGCAGAATGGCCGCCTGGGCGAAGCATTGGCTCAGGCGCTGAAAGAAAATGCCGATCTGCAGTTCCGTCTTGAGGAAACTAAATCTCGTGTGTCGGCGCTGATGGAGCGCCTGCCCATAGTCGAGGAGGATGAAGCATGAGTGACATCGTGCAAGTTGACGTTTCGTTGTTGGGACGTCAATTCACCATCGGCACCTCAAGCGATGAGCGTGAAACCTTATTAGAGGCTGTGCATCTGCTTGAAGACAAGATTGAGGCGATTCGCACCCAGGGTCGCATCGTTGATGCCGATAAAATAGCTATCATGGCAGCTTTAAATATCGCGCATGATCTGCTAAAAACAAAAGTAGGGGAAGGCTTGGAGATGGCAGCTTTTCAACGTAGAATACGTGGTATGAGTGAGGCGGCCGATACGGCGCTTCGAGAAAGTCAGCAGGCGCTGTTTTAGACAGCAGCGGGCTTCCCAAGATTTAGTTTACCCCCTGCGGTGTTCGTGACGGCTCAAATTTCCTTTGAACCAATGCGTTCGTTTGGTTGCTAGCATCAGACACACTGGTGTGCGTGTCCCTAGTGGATGTGCCTAAGGTGTGTGGCAGGCGACCCCCTGGAAACAGGGTTCAAGCGAATATAGCTCGAACGGCATTCGCGGGGGATCCATTCCCATCATCTACCTATGCAGATGATGCGCTTCTCGGCCATGAGTGATTTGTCTCCCATCCTGATTGAAGAAAAGCTGGCACTGCGGCGGGTCGTCCGCCGTGCCAGGGTGGCATTGCCCCGCAGAGAACGCCAACGTGCTGAGCAACGGGTCGCCTGTTTTGCTGCGCGTTTCCTCAAACGGGGTAAACGAATTGGCGGTTATTTGGCGTCTGGTTCCGAGTTGAATATTGAGCTCTTGCTTAGCAAAGCGTTACAGCGTGGGGCGCACATTTTTTTACCGGTGATTCCCGATCACGGCCGTCGACTATGGTTTTCCCTCCTTGGCAAACCCGATCTCTGGTATCTCCACCCTCGTTATCCCTTGATTGAATATGCTGGAGCTGTGTTGCGAGCAGAGCGGCTGGATGTGTTGTTCGTGCCTTTGCTGGCAGTAGATAACGATGGCTATCGTTTAGGGCAGGGTGGTGGCTTTTACGATACCTCCTTGGCCCGCGCTGGCGGTCACCGTCCCCTGTTGGTTGGCGTGGGATTTGATTGCCAGAAGGTTAGCCATGTCCCGCGTGAGCCATGGGATGTTCAACTAGACTACCTCGTGACCGAATCAGGTCTAACGCACTTTCCTGTACATTCACGCTGATCCTGTGTTTCCCTCCTTTTTGATTGCGTCTGCGCCGCTAGGCACGCAGAATGTTCGCTGCGTGATGTCGTGGCGCTTTCAAGGAGATCCTAACCATGCTGTACCCAGCGCTCACACCATTCGCCAGCGGCATGCTGCCTCTGGATGCGTTGCACCAGATGTATTGGGAACAGTGCGGACGCCCGGATGGTTTTCCGGTGCTGTTTCTGCATGGCGGTCCCGGAGATGGTTGTTCGCCGATGTGCCGCCAGTTATTTGATCCTGGTTTTTACCGCGCGGTGTTGTTTGATCAGCGAGGTGCTGGACGCTCCATCCCACGGGGAGAGTTGCGCGATAATAACACCCCCCTATTGGTGGCCGATATCGAGCGCTTGCGTGAACAGCTCGGGATCGAGCGTTGGCTGGTGCTTGGCGGGTCGTGGGGAAGCACGCTGGCCTTGGCTTATGCCCAAGCGCATCCAGACCGGGTGTGTGGTCTTATTTTGCGCGGGGTTTTTCTTGGCCGGGCAGCCGATATTGATTGGTTTGTTCACGGTATGCGCCAGTTTTTCCCTGAAGCCTGGCAGCGCTATATCCAACCGATCCCCGAGCTTGAGCGTAGTGATTTACTGGCTGCCTATTATCAGCGCCTGACCCATAGTGACCCCTCTGTATTTTTACCCGCGTGCCACGCATGGGGCGGATATGAGGCCAATTGTGTTTCGCTGGTTCCCCAACGAGAAACGATCGAACGCGGGGGCAATGAATACATAGCTTTGCCGTTGGCGCGGATCGAAGCGCACTATTTTGTGCACCATTGTTTTTTACGTCCTAACCAGTTGATCGAAGACATTGACCGTATTGCGCATCTTCCCGCTTGTATTGTTCAAGGGCGTTATGATGTGATTTGCCCTCCTGCTGGTGCGTATGAATTGTCACAGGCCTGGCCCAAAGCAGAACTCTGCCTGGTCGAGTCAGCCGGGCATTCCATGTGGGAACCCGCCATTCTGGGAGTGGTAATTGATCGCTTAGAGCGTTTCAAGCGGTTTCTAAGTCGTTAATCCTATTCGCTTGGCACAAAATTCCTACTTTGTAGACAAGAACGGGACATTTCCTTGTCTATGGCTTCTGTGGCATGCCATTGCACGGCTATAATCGTCTGATTGACTTTCTGGCTTTGGCTTATTTCGAGATCACCATGCAAGAACACTATATTTCGCACGAGGTTGAAACCTCGGCACAGCAGTACTGGGACAAAAATAAAGTATTCAAGGCGGTAGAAGATCGCACGCGGGAAAAATATTACTGTTTGTCTATGTTTCCCTATCCCTCCGGCAAGCTACATATGGGGCATGTGCGCAATTACACCATAGGCGATGTACTGTCCCGTTTTAAACGTCAGAATGGCTTCAATGTGCTGCAACCAATGGGCTGGGATGCCTTTGGCTTGCCCGCCGAGAATGCGGCGATGAAAAACCATGTGGCGCCCGCCGCATGGACTTATTCCAACATTGATTACATGAAAACCCAGCTCAAGAGTCTGGGATTAGCGATTGATTGGGATCGCGAACTGGCCACGTGCAAACCAGACTACTACCGCTGGGAGCAATGGCTGTTCACCCGACTGTTTGAAAAGGGCATCATTTACAAGAAGGCAGGTATTGTTAACTGGGACCCGGTTGATCAGACCGTTCTGGCCAATGAACAGGTGATTGATGGGCGCGGTTGGCGTTCGGGTGCGCTGGTAGAAAAGCGAGAAATCCCGATGTACTACTTCAAAATTACTCAGTATGCCGAAGAGTTGCTGAGTGATCTCGATAAGCTGGATGGCTGGCCAGAACAGGTCAAAACCATGCAGCGCAATTGGATTGGAAAAAGTCGCGGCATGGAAGTGGCATTTCCCTACGCTGATGGAACCAATCAACTGTTGAAAGTCTACACCACCAGACCGGATACCCTAATGGGTGTGACCTATGTCGCAGTTGCTGCCGAACATCCGCTAGCCGCTGCTGCTGCCGCAAGCCAGCCAGAACTGGCAGCCTTTATTGCCGAGTGCAAAAAGGGTGGGGTGTCCGAAGCGGATATGGCTACCCAGGAAAAGAAAGGGATGCCGACTGGACGTTTCGTTAAGCATCCTTTTACTGGTGAAAATGTGCCAGTGTGGGTGGGTAACTATGTATTGTGGGGCTACGGCGAAGGTGCCGTGATGGCAGTGCCTGCTCATGATGAACGTGATTTTGAATTTGCGCAGAAATATGCACTGCCAATCAAGACCGTCATTCGTCCGGTAGATGCGCCTGCTGAAGTTGAACCGTTGACGGCTGCGTATACCGAGACGGGGATTCTAATTCATTCTGGTGAGTTTGACGGCTTGGATTTCCAGGGCGCGTTTGACCGTATGGCCCAAGTACTAGAGTCCAAGGGGCTAGGGGCGCCGCGTACCCAATATCGCTTGCGCGATTGGGGGATTAGTCGTCAACGTTACTGGGGATGTCCAATCCCGATTGTACATTGCGCGCATTGTGGCGATGTGCCGGTTCCGGAAGATCAACTGCCGGTGGTGCTCCCCGAAAATGTGGTACCGGATGGCGCTGGCTCGCCATTGGCGAAGATGCCTGCCTTTTATCAGACCACTTGTCCGAAATGCGGTAAAGAAGCGCGTCGCGAAACCGACACTATGGATACTTTTGTCGAATCCAGCTGGTACTACGCACGTTATGCTTCACCATCGTGTGATACCGGTATGGTCGATAAAAATGCAGCAGACTATTGGCTGTCGGTTGACCAATATATCGGTGGTATTGAACACGCAATTCTGCACTTGCTCTATGCGCGCTTCTTCCACAAACTGATGCGTGATGAAGGTCTGATCTCAACCGACGAACCATTCACCAGCCTGCTAACGCAAGGCATGGTGGTGTGCGAAACCTTTTATCGCGATCTTGATGGCGGCGTTAAAGATTGGATTGCCCCAGCTGACATCGTGATTGAACGTGATAGCAAAGGCAAGATCATCAAGGCCTTGCATAAGGCAGACGGCCTGCCGGTGGTGATTGGTGGCATTGAAAAAATGTCAAAATCTAAAAACAACGGTGTTGATCCGCAGGATCTGATTGAGAAATACGGGGCCGATACCTCACGTCTATTTATGATGTTTGCCGCGCCGCCAGATCAGTCGCTTGAGTGGTCTGATGCAGGCGTTGAAGGGGCTCACCGCTTTTTGCGCCGCTTGTGGAAAACCGTGTTTGAGCATGTTAACGCTGGTGTGACCACGCGATATCGCCAGGGGGAACTGAGTGCCGGATTAAAAGATTTGCGCTACAAACTGCATGCAACAATACAAAAGGTGACCGACGATTATGGGCGTCGCCAGCAGTTTAATACGGCGATTGCTGCAGTGATGGAGTTGTTGAATACCCATGACAAAACCGAAAAAACAGATGGAACCGGCCGAGCAGTTGCACAAGAAGTATTGGAAAATGTAGTGATCTTGTTGTCGCCGATTGTGCCTCATATTGCTGAAGCGCTGTGGCTTGAGTTGTCCCCTGGTTCGCGCTTACTCGATCAGCCTTGGCCAAAGGCTGATGCGACTGCGCTAGTGAAGAGCGAGCTGGAATTGATGGTTCAGGTTAACGGAAAATTGCGCGGAAGTGTGGTCGTTGCCGCTGATGCTCCGCAAGATCTGATTCAGCAGATGGCACTCTCGAACAAGAATGTGCAGAAGTTTATGGAAGGCAAATCACCCAGAAAGGTGATTGTTGTGCCCGGTCGTTTAGTGAATATAGTGGTGTAGCAAATAGGCGGGCGGTTCTGCCGCCCAAATACGTGCCGATTAACAAAAGGTATTGCAATGACCCGATCTGTTTCCTGGGCAATGACCGCCCTGTTGGCTTTGGTGCTGGGCGCTTGTGGTTTTCAACTCCGCGGGTTGGATCTTGGTTCTCAGCGGCCGTATCCGTTCTCTTCGATTTACATCGATTCTTCGTTGCCGGTCGCTGCCGAGGTTGTAGCGCTGCTGAAACAAGACCCACGCATTACGCTGCTGCCGTCGGCGAACAAGGCTGAGGCGGTACTGAAGATCTTGTCTGAGGATAAAGTCAAAGAAATCGAGACGATTAACCGTAGCGGTTCTACCAATGAATATCGGCTGAATTACACTCTGACTGCGCGCTTGCTGATTAATGGGGAACAGATTGGCAAGGATATTGTATTACGGCAATTTCGCTCGATGACCTATTCAGATAATGTGATTCTGGGCAAAGGTCAGGAAGAGGATCTGCTGTGGGCTGATATGTCGCGCAATGCAGCTCAGACCTTGTTGTATCGTTTGTCGTCGAACCAAATGGTCAAAGAAGCCGCTTCAACTGCTGCTGGTGTGGTTCCTCCCGCTGCAACGAAGTCGAAAGCGAAGAAGAATGCCGGCAGTCAGCCCTGATGCTTTAGGGGCCAGCCTAGAGCGCGGTTTGGCTTCGTTGTATCTGATCCATGGAGAAGAGGCGTTAGTGGCACTTGAAGCCGTGGATCAGATTCGGCATTGCGCTCGTGAACACGGCTATCTTGAGCGAGAGGTGCTATCGGTTGAGCCAGGATTTGACTGGTCTCAACTGACTAATGCAATGACCAGCGTGTCGCTTTTTGCCTCCCAAAAACTCTTGGAGATCAGAATCCCTGGCGGAAAGCCTGGAACGGAAGGTAGTGAAGCGTTGATACGACTTGCTGCTCACCTGCCAGAAGATACTATTTCTCTGATTATCCTGCCTAAACTCGAACGGCAACAACAGCAAAGTAAATGGTTTCAGGCTTTAGAAAAGTCGGCGACTGTCGTGCATGCCGCCGCAATTGATCGTACTCTACTGCCGGCGTGGATGAGTCGTCGCCTGAAAGCCCAAGGGCAAACGTTAAGCCCCGAGGCCTTAGGGTTCTTTGTGGATCGCGTAGAAGGTAACTTGCTGGCCGCACGCCAAGAAGTCGATAAGCTTGCGCTACTCTACCCCTCTGGTGAGCTTACTCTACCCATGCTGCGCGAGGCTGTAGCCAATGTGGCGCGTTTTGATGTGTTTCATCTCTCCGAGTCTTGGCTTGGCGGCGATGGGGCACGAACTGCACGCATGCTTGAAGGGCTGGAGGCAGAGGGTGAAGCCGTGGTACTGGTGCTTTGGTCTTTCTCAGAGGATGTCCGCATGCTGTTGCGGCTGCGTCAGGGGCTGAAAGATGGACGCAATATCCGTGATTTGGCACGAGAGCTACGCTTATGGGGGCCGAAGCAAAAATTGGCTCAGCCAGCGTTGCGGCGTATCGGCGCGAGGAAATTGATGGCTGCCCTAGAGACGTGTGCGCGGATCGATCAACAAATTAAAGGGGCTCTGCAGGGGGACCCCTGGTCACTTCTCAGGGTCTTGGCTGCCAACCTTGCTTCTTAAGTAAATTATTACGCCATATTGATAGATTTATTCCTAAATCGCGTCAGAACTAATTCATATAAACCCGACACCATCGGGTTTTTTTTGTTTTTGGCCTCAAAAATGACAAACAAATAGAATGACTTGCGCCACCCAGGCGGGCTGCCATAAACTTATGTAAGTTGTTATTAAAAGTAAAATAACAAACTGTTATGTATTGTTTATCATGTCACCCACCGTTACCTGGAGGCCAGATATGTCAACATCGCAGCAAGGAAAGGTCTGCAAAGGAGAGGCTCCTAATGGAATGCGCCGAGTCCGCAGCAAAGTCGTGTTAATGGAAAGTATTCATCAAGTATTGGAAATATTGCTGGATGCACAAGAACCCCGCGTAGTGCATTGGGATGGGCGTATATTGCGAATGCATAAATTGACATCAAGAAAAGCCCGGCAAATATTTAACGCGCCACACTCATTTCCAGGCTTGTTGGGCGTGTATGACCACAACGCCCATTATCGTGACTTAGCTGATCCCTTGGAAGATATCCTTGGCATCAATCTCTAAACTGTCTATTGAGGCGAAGAACAGTGATTACGCACTATAGATGAGACCCCGCCTCGCATATCCCCTCTACTTTTGAAGTCCACTAGACGGATTAGGGCTTTAACAATAGCCTCAACGACAAGAATGAGAAGAGACATAAATAGGCGTAGCAAAGGTTGCAAGGCGCTACCAGTTTTCCGTGGAGGCGGAGTCCCCGCGTAGGATGAGGACAGTGCGTCGAGATGGTTGCACCATGGTGTTAGGATGCACAAGCACTGTGCCCGCCTGATTTCTTTTATAGGTGGCCATTACTTTGGACACGTAATCACGTGTTTCATTAAATGGTGGAATAGTATTGCGGTATTTTTGTACGGCACCTTCCCCCGCATTGTAGGCCGCAATCACCAATGGCAGATTGCCACTGAATTGGGTTTGCAAGGTTTGCAAATAACGGGCGCCTGCAATCAGATTTTGTCGTGGATCACTAAGATTTGTCACGCCAAAGCGTTGCCCGGTCTTGGGCATTACCTGCATCAAGCCAATTGCACCTTTAGGAGACAATGCGTCAGGATTATAACCGGACTCAACAGAAATAATAGAATGCAACAGGTGAGGATCAAGTTGAAAGTCACTAGCGGTTTTACTGATTAGGGCCGCCCAGCGAGCAGAGCCTCGATGAGGGCCGAGAGTCAGCGCCGGATCCTCAATCCCTGATGTGTTTTGCTGGGGCATAGCCGGTAATAGTGCGGCGCCTGCCGTAGTTGTTTGTGCAGTAGAAGCGATAAAACCTTTTTTAAACAGCTGGTAGTCTGAGGACAGTTTTTTATTTGCCAAATGAATGATGCCTTGTTGATCAACATAGCCATAAAGATCAGCATGGGCCGGGCACGCAAGCAAGAAGCCAAGAACAATACTGATAGAGCGTAGTTTAATCAACATCGAAACAACCCATAGGCAGCAATAGCTGCTTAGTTTATTGATAAGCCTGAATAATCGCTAGTCTGGATGGCAACTGAATCCATGCCCCCAGATGGAAAAGCTTATTCACGGTGGTAAGGGTGGTTATTGAGAATACTAGCTGCGCGATAAAGTTGTTCTACTAAAAGTACCCTGACCATACCATGGGGCAACGTTAGTGCAGAAAGTTGTAACAGCGTATCCGCTCGCTGTTTGATCTCACTGGCGAGACCATCTGCCCCTCCGATCACAAAGCACAGGTCATCACCACCCGCCAGCCAAGCGCTCATTTGCTTGGATAACTGCAAAGAAGTCCAGCTTTTCCCATGCTCATCAAGCACAACCAAGTTCGCGCGAACAGGAATGGCCGCGATTAGGCGATGATACTCAGCTGCAATACCTTTTTCCGCTGTGACACCGCTGCCGCGTTTTTCCGGTTTGATTTCTTTAAGATCAAGCGAAATATCGCGGCCGAAACGCTTGGCATAGTCATGAAATGCGTCGTCAACCCAACGAGGCATTTTGGTGCCGACTGCCAGAATAGTAATTTTCATGTCAAAATGGACCCAGGCCGACCCTGTGCAAAAGACCAGTACGGTCGGCTAAAAACTGGGTGCTATACCACGGTCCAAGGCTTCGAACCGACCGGCACAAACGATGGTTTCTCTCCACCCCACAAGGCTTCAAGGTCGTAATAATCACGCACGGCAGGTAGCATGACGTGGATTACCACGTCACCAGCATCAACCAGTACCCACTCTCCGAACTGTTCACCTTCGGAACCGACCAAATCAACTCCGGCCTCTTTCAGTTTGACAATAACACTATTCGCCAACGCTTTAACCTGACGGTTAGAGTCGCCGGTACAGACAATAAGGTGCTGAAATAATGAGGTAAGATCTCGGGTGTCGAGTTCAATAATGTCCTTGCCCTTAACGTCCTCAAGAGCTTCGACCGCTAGTTTGACTATCTCTGAGATTTCCATGTGTCCCTTCCATTGGGTGGTGTGCGCCGCCTCATAGAGCCGCGTCGCATCGATTATTATGTTTTGCACTAAGGGGCCGTCTCCCCATTTCTATATAGCCCGTGTTCGCAAATATAGGAGGCAATTGCAGGTGGCACCAGATGCGAAATATCAGCGTTTCTTGCCAGACACTGGCGTACCGTACTGGCGGATAAATCCAGCGGAGGCAGGGCAAGGCGCAGAATTGTACCAGAGGCGGCCGGGTTTGGGACCTTGGTAGACTGTCTACCTAACCACTCATGACGCACAGCTACTGGCAGATCATCCTCTGAAAAACCCGGTCTGATGGCAACGGCCAAGTTTGCCAGTTCAAACAATTCTTGCCAGCGATGCCAGTTATCTAAGTGTAGCAGTGAGTCGGTTCCGATTAGAAACCATAACGGTGTTTGTTTGCCGATTTCATTGCGAACTTCTTCAAGTGTATCAATTGTATACGATTGTCGGTTACGGCGAATCTCGCGGCTATCCACACACATTCTTGGTTCATTACGAACCGCCAGCGTAACCATTGCCAGTCGGTGCATGGCTGAGGCCACGCATTGCTGGGGCCTGTGGTATGGGTCACCAGCAGGGATGAGTCTGAGCTCACTTAAAGCCGCCTCGGCCAAAAAAGCGCGTGCCATTCTCAGGTGGGCCTGATGAATCGGGTCAAAAGTCCCGCCAAACAAGCCTACGGCTGCATTAGTCACGAATGATGCATCCGCACCGGGCTATCAATCACCACTAGTTTGAGCGCCCCTGTTTCAGGGTTGATTACCAGGCCATGAATCGGAATATCTTTGGGTACCAAAGGATGTTGTCTTATAAATCCGACAGTATGACGCACGCTGTCCTCAACGTTATCAAAACCTTTGAGCCAAGAATCAAGATCAATACCGGCATTGCGTAATGTTTCAACAGTTTGCGGTGGAACACCGCGTTCAATGGCTGCATCCAGTACCTGTGCAGGATTGATTGCATTCATGCCACAGTCGTCATGTGCAACGACGCAGATTTCGTCGACACGCAATTGATAGATGGCGACCACAATGCTGCGCATCACTGATCCCCACAAGTGGGTCACCAAGGCGCCTGCATTCTTAATGAGCTTTGCATCGCCATTTTTTAGCCCCATGGCTTTGGGAAGTAGTTCAACCAGTCTGGCGTCCATACAGGCAAGCACCAGCAGGTTCTTGTCGGGAAATTTATCAGTTTTAAATTGCTCGTATTCGTGATTTGCCACAAATAAACGATTGTGTTCAAGCAGCTCTTTGAGCACGCTCATTGCCTGCCTCCTTGCTTTAAACGACGAAATTACACCACCAAGATCCGTATTTTAGGGTTCAGAGTGGCTGATCACAGTTGGCCAGATAGTAACGCGAGTTTTACGGCAAGGCTATGCCTAGAAAGTGAAGACTGCAATTGATGTATCAACCCGGCACAGTGGCCATGTGTGTGAACTCCCAGGCTAGGATACTGTCATTAATCAAGAGCGACAAACAATCAAGATCTCTCCAGTCAGTATGTGATGCATGGAGAATATTTTGTGCGTTGAGCTTTCAATCATTACAGATAAAAAAATAATATTCCTATGTAAATATCACATGCACCGGCGCAAAGGAAATGATTTCATGGACCTATCCGAGCTAAAGAAAAACGCAGCCAAAGCGGCAACATTGCTAAAAAGTCTGGCAAACGAAGACCGCCTACTACTTCTGTGTCAATTGGTACCTGGCGAAAAAGTGGTGTCTGAGCTTGAACGTCTGACAGGAATCCGCCAACCAACATTGTCCCAGCAGCTAGGTGTTCTGCGAAATGAGGGACTGGTGGCAACACGGCGTGATGGCAAGTGGATCTACTACAGTGTAGCCAGCAAGGAAGCAATGACCATGCTGACGACGCTACATGCATTGTTCTGCCCAGAGCAGGATCGACGCACCGCAATAGTCTATGTTGAAGAAGGAGAGCTACGCTGACAGAGTAGATCTGGAGTGGCTAAAACTCTTTGCGGTGCAATGTGTGCAACTTCTGTGCTAAGCGGAATATCATAGCTGCATGAGACAGCCGATTCTTGCATCAATACTATCCATATCCTTGCTACTTCAGGTGGGCAGTGTCCGTGCGGACCTGCCTGATCTGGGGGACGTGTCGGATGTATCAATGTCACAGGCGGATGAAGCGCGTATCGGGCGCGATGCCATGCGTGCAATGCGCCAAGAAGGCTCTGTCAGTGATGATGTGGAGTTGACCAGATATATCAACATGCTCGGTGGCCGCCTGGCTGCCGGAGTCCAAGTCTCTGGACTCAAATTCAATTTTTTTATCGTTAACGATCCCGGTATCAACGCGTTTGCCATGCCTGGCGGGTATGTTGGTGTCAACAAAGGTTTGGTGCTTGCGACCCAAAGCGAAGGCGAACTGGCATCGGTGCTCGGCCACGAAATGGCCCACGTGACTCAACGGCATATGGCGCGCATGCAGGCCACCAGCGCGCCAAATCAACTACTACTGCTGGCTACTGTTGTGGCGGCGGCATTGGCATCGAGAGCACATAATTCTGATGTTGTTTTTGGTACCTTAAATGCAGGTGTCGGCCTAACCGTAGCAAATCAACTATCGTATTCTCGAGATTTTGAGCGTGAGGCGGATCGGATTGGCATGCAATATCTGGCTGCTGGCGGATTTGACGTGCGCGATATGCCTGAATTTTTTCAACGATTGCAGCAATCTGAGCGCTCAAATGGGGGCGACGCCTACGCTTTTCTGCGCACCCACCCAGTGACAGCAGAGCGGATCAGTGAAGCGCAAGATCGAGCAGATAACGCTCCAGTGCGCATGCGTGCCAGCAGTATCGACTATTATTTGGTGCGTGAAAAAATTCGTGCGCAGCAGATGGAGAGTGCTGACGCTGTTCATTACTACCAGAATATGCTGGCTCGCAAGCTCTATCTGAACCTGGGCGCCCAATGGTATGGGTTGTCGCGCGCGCGCATGGCGGGTCGAGATTTTAATGGTGCGCGTCTAGCGCTGAGCGAAGCTCGACGCATATTGCCGCCGAATGCCATGTTGTTTGAACTCGATGCTGAGATAGCAGAGAAAGCACAAGACACCGAACGTGCCTTAGCCGCATATCGGGCTGGATTAGCACAATACCCGGATGATCGCGCATTGATTAACGGCGAGATTGGCCTATTGATTCAATCTGGAGCGCGTGCCCAGGCACTGCGCCAGATCAGAAAGCAGCAGACACGTACACCAAATGACCCGGTCATGTTCCGCTTTGAGTCCAGTCTTTATGCGGAAAACAATCCTCTACGCTACCATGCGGCACTGGGCAATGCGCTGTATTTTGAACAGCAATATGATGCAGCTGCAGAGCAGTACCACTTGGCCAGTCAAGCACCAGGCGACGATTTCTATTTACGTTCAGCCATCGAAGCACGCAGCCGTGAACTAGAAAAATTACTGGCGGATGAGAAGCGCGATGGTGTCAAGCGTAAGCCTGGGCAATAGCAAAAAAGCAACATGCTGCAGCGCGGGATTTGTCTGAAAATAGTCAACTTGGAGCTAAAACACTAAATGGCTATTCCAAAACGAATCTCATTCGTTTTAAACTCAGCCTGGCAATGCTGATTTTTTCCAAAACGAAAAATAAAAAACCAAAACAAACCAAAATGTACTGCAAACAAGCTTGAAGTGTTCGAAAGCGAACATTTTGCCCGCAAAGCACTATCCTGGCCAATGTAAGTTGATGGCCGATGATAAAAAAAGAGGATGCCCATGATGGCTGCAAACCTGCCGCAAGATATTGATCCGCTAGAAACCGATGAGTGGTTGCAAGCGCTTGAGTCGGTACTGGAAAACGAAGGTGCAGAACGTGCCCACTTTCTGCTAGAGAGCATGGTTGAGCGTACCCGTCGACGCGGGGCGTATCTGCCGTTTGATGCTACGACCAGTTATCAGAACACCATCCCGGTTGGACGTGAACATAAATCGCCGGGCAACCATGAGCTTGAACATCGAATTCGCTCGATTAACCGGTGGAATGCCATGGCGTTGGTGCTACGCGCCGGTAAAAAGGACTTAGAGCTTGGCGGGCATATTGCAAGTTTCCAGTCATCAGCCACTTTGTATGATGTTGGGCTCAATCATTTCTGGCGTGCCCCGAATGCAGATCAAGAGGGTGATCTGGTGTATTTTCAGGGACACATTTCCCCTGGAATCTATGCCCGCGCCTTCATGGAGGGACGTCTCTCCGAGACCGATCTAGATAATTTCCGCCAAGAAGTCGATGGTCATGGCTTGCCCTCCTATCCCCACCCTTGGTTGTTGCCCAATTTTTGGCAGTTTCCAACGGTATCCATGGGTTTGGGCCCATTGATGGCCATCTATCAAGCGCGTTTTCTCAAATATCTAGAAAGTCGGGGCTTGGCGCGTACACCGGGTCGCAAGGTGTGGTGCTTCTGTGGTGACGGAGAGATGGATGAACCCGAGTCTCTTGGTGCCATCAGCCTAGCGGCGCGCGAAGGACTGGATAACCTGATCTTTGTGGTGAATTGCAATTTACAACGTCTAGATGGCCCGGTTCGTGGCAACGGAAAAATTATTCAGGAGCTGGAAGGTGAATTCCGTGGCTCTGGCTGGAATGTGCTCAAAGTCATTTGGGGTAGTCGCTGGGATCCGCTGTTGGCCATGGACAGCAAAGGCTTGTTGAAAAAGCGCATGAACGAGTGCGTGGATGGAGATTACCAGACCTTTAAGTCGAAAAATGGCGCTTACGTCAGAGAGCATTTCTTCGGAAAATATCCAGAGCTGCGTGAGATGGTCGCCAATATGTCGGACGATGAAATCTGGGGGCTGAATCGTGGCGGCCATGATCCGCACAAAGTGTATGCCGCCTACCATGAAGCGACCACCCAGGCCAACGGTCGGCCGACCGTGATTCTGGCCAAGACCATCAAAGGTTATGCCATGGGAGCATCTGGCGAAGCGCAAAACATTGCGCACCAAGCCAAAAAAATGGATCTCGAGTCGATTCGACGCTTCCGCGATCGCTTTGGGATTCCGATTCCAGACGATCAATTGACCGAATTACCCTATTTCAAACCGGCTGATGACAGTCCGGAAATGCGCTATATGCATGAACGACGTGCGGCACTCGGTGGATATCTGCCGCACCGTATGCCTGTCACTGCACCACTGCCTATTCCGGGTTTGCACCTGTTCGACGCACAACTCAAAGATTCTGGCGAACGTGAGTTTTCTACCACCATGGCGTTTGTGCGCATGCTAGGCGCCTTGTTGAAAGACAAGAACATCGGCAAGCAGATTGTGCCGATTGTGCCAGACGAATCGCGCACCTTTGGCATGGAAGGCATGTTCCGGCAATACGGTATCTGGTCATCAGTGGGGCAGAACTATGTACCGCAAGACCAAGATCAACTGATGTTCTATAAGGAATCCAAAGACGGTCAGATTTTGCAGGAAGGCATCAACGAACCCGGAGCGATGTCATCCTGGATAGCCGCAGCCACCAGCTATGCCAATCACGGGATTCCGATGATCCCGTTTTACATCTATTACTCGATCTTCGGTTTTCAACGGGTCGGCGATCTGGCGTGGGCTGCAGGCGATATGCGTGCACGCGGCTTTATGCTCGGCGGTACCGCCGGACGCACCACGCTCAATGGTGAAGGACTGCAGCATGAAGACGGACATAGCCATGTCCAGGCTGGGTTGATTCCAAATTGCATCAGCTATGATCCAACCTTTGCTTTTGAGCTGGCGGTGATTCTGCAAGATGGCCTGCGCCGCATGTATGTAGAGCAGGAAGATGTGTATTACTACATCACCCTGATGAACGAAAATTACACCCATCCGGCCATGCCGACTGGTGCAGAAGAAGGCATCCTCAAGGGGATGTATTTGCTGCGCGAAACGGAACCGGCAGAAATCAAGGTGCAACTGATGGGCTCCGGCACGATTCTGCGAGAAGTGATTGCCGCCGCTGATTTGCTGCGTAATGACTTCGGGATTTCGGCTGATATCTGGAGCGCCACGTCATTTAATCTGCTGCGCCGCGAGGGCCTGGAAGTCGAACGCTGGAACCAGCTGCATCCAACCGAAGAGGCTCGCCAGCCGTATGTGACACAGGTATTGCAGGGACGAGTGGGGCCGGTGATTGCCGCGACTGACTACGTACGCAACTACGCCGACCAGATTCGTGCTTTTGTACCAAGCCGTTATGTGGTGCTGGGGACCGATGGCTATGGTCGTTCAGATTCGCGCGCACAATTGCGCAAGTTCTTTGAAGTCGATCGCTACCATGTGGTGGTGGCAGCGCTGAGTGCGCTGGCCAAAGAAGGCAAGATCGATACGCAACGCGTAGCCGATGCTATTACGCGCTATGGCATCAACAGCGATAAGCCTGCTCCGTGGACCGCGTGAAACAGTCCGTACAAAGAACTTCGGCGCAGGTTTTTGCCTACGCCCTCAGCGGAATAATATGAAATGAGCAATCTAATTGAATTAAAAGTTCCAGATATCGGTGGCCACAAAGGGGTCGATGTCATAGAAGTGTTTATCCAGGTTGGACAACGCATCGAAGTGGAAGAGTCGTTGTTAACCCTGGAAACCGACAAGGCCACCATGGATGTGCCATCTGCGGTTGCCGGTATCGTGCGCGAAGTACTGGTCAAAGTAGGCGCCAAAATTTCAGAAGGCGATGTGATTGCCCGGGTAGAGGCGGTTGCAGGCGAGGCCGTTGCCGCAGCGCCAACCACGGAGGCCCCCGCGCAGGTTGAACCCCCCGCTCCCGCTGCACCAGCGGCGGCGGCGGCCCCTGCCGTGGCGCTTGAGGCCCCCAAGCAAGTTGCCGAGATCAGTGAGCCAATGAACGAAACAGCCGCCAGTCACGTCCATGCGGGTCCTGCTGCACGAAGCTTGGCGCGTGAACTCGGCGTTGATCTTCAGCAGATCAAGGGCAGCGGCCGCAAAGGCCGCATTGTAGAAGAGGACGTTAAAGCCTTTGTCAAAGCCCGCTTGACGGGAGACGCCCGAGCCGAAGGGGCAAGTGCATCCACTGGCACCGGTGGTGGTGGTGCGCTGGATCTGTTGCCATGGCCACAGGTGGATTTTGCCAAGTTTGGCCCAGTGGAGTCACAGCCACGTTCGCGGATAAAGAAGATATCTGGCGCCAACCTAGCGCGCAATTGGGTCATGATTCCACATGTAACCCAGTTTGACGAAGCCGACATCACCGAAATGGAAGCTTTTCGCAAATCCATGGCAGAAGAATTGAAAGCAGAGGGAATCAAGCTGACACCGCTTGCGTTCCTGATTAAGGCCTGCGTTGCCGCGTTGAAAAAATTCCCTGAGTTCAATGCCAGCCTCGATGGCGATAATCTGGTACTCAAGCAGTACTTTCATATTGGTTTTGCTGCTGATACCCCCAATGGTTTGGTGGTGCCGGTGATTCGCGATGCCGATCAAAAATCCCTGAGTCAACTGGCGCTAGAAAGTGCCGCTTTGGCCAAAAAAGCGCGGGAAGGCAAACTGACCCCCAACGATATGCAAGGGGGTTGCTTTAGCATCTCAAGTCTTGGAGGGATTGGCGGGACCGCGTTTACGCCGATTATCAATGCCCCAGAAGTCGCCATTCTCGGGGTATCAAAATCCAGTATTAAACCGGTTTACAACGGTCACGAATTTGAACCGCGCCTGATGCTTCCTTTGTCCCTGTCCTATGATCATCGAGTGATCGATGGGGCGAGCGCCGCGCGCTTTACCAACTTCCTGGGCCAGGCCCTGGCGGATATTCGCCGTCTGATGCTCTGACGCGGAAAACACACATGAATAAAATCATTGAACTAAAGATTCCAGATATTGGTGGTCACAAAAATGTCGACGTGATCGAAATTTTTGTCAAAGCAGGCGATGTAGTTGCAATTGAAGACCCACTGTTGACCCTGGAAACCGATAAAGCCACGCTAGACGTTCCTGCCAGCGAAGCCGGCACCATTAAAGAAGTGCTGCTGCAAGTTGGTACCAAGGTGAGCGAAGGCGATGCAATTTTACGGCTAGAAGTTGCCGAAAGCCTGGCTGTAGCGTCAGCGCACACCCAAACCGGGGAAGAACCCAGCGAAGCGCCGACCGCCAGCGTACACAGTGGTAGTGCTGATTATGAATGTGATCTGCTGGTATTGGGGGGCGGGCCAGGGGGCTATTCGGCGGCATTTCGCGCAGCAGACCTGGGGCTCAAGGTGATCGTGGTAGAACGATATGCCACCTTAGGTGGTGTGTGTCTGAATGTGGGGTGCATCCCCTCCAAGGCCTTATTGCATAACGCCGAAGTCATGGATGAAGTCAAACATCTGGCGGCTAACGGGATTAAATTTGCTGAGCCGGAAATCGATATTTCAGCTTTGCGCGGTTACAAAGAAAAAGTCGTCGCCAAATTGACTGGTGGGTTAAGCGCGATGGCGAACACGCGCAAGGTAGAGCTGTTGCGCGGCATCGGTCAGTTTATTGATCCCCATCATCTGTCGGTCGCCTTGACGGATGGACCGGGAAAAGAGACCACTGGAACCAGCAAAGTAGTGCGTTTCAAACAAGCGATTATTGCAGCGGGATCGCGGGTGATGCATTTGCCGTTTATTCCCCAAGATCCACGCATTATCGACTCAACCGGTGCACTGGAGTTGAATGACGTTCCACAGAAAATGCTGATTATCGGCGGTGGGATTATCGGCCTTGAAATGGGAACGGTGTATTCTGCGCTGGGCACCCGTCTTGATGTGGTAGAAATGATGGATGGCCTGATGCAGGGGGCCGACCGAGATTTGGTGCGGGTGTGGCAGAAACTCAACGCGCACCGCTTCGACAAGATCATGCTCAAAACGCGCACCGTGGCCGTCGAGGCACGCGCAGACGGTATCTGGGTGCATTTCGAAGGTGAAAACGCGCCTAGCGAAGCGCTTCGCTATGACAAAGTGCTGGTGGCCGCAGGGCGAGCGCCTAACGGCAAGTTGATCGGTGCAGAAAATGCAGGGGTAATTGTCACCGAGCGTGGCTTTATCCCGGTCGATAAGCAAATGCGCACCAATGTCGCGCATATCTTTGCCATCGGCGATTTGGTTGGCCAGCCTATGCTGGCCCACAAAGCCGTCCACGAGGCGCATGTTGCCGCCGAAGTGGCCGCGGGGCACAAGGCCTTCTTTGATGCGCGTGTAATCCCTGGCGTGGCCTATACCAACCCTGAAGTCGCCTGGGTGGGCATGACCGAAGAAGAAGCTGGGAAGCAGGGTATCAAGGTTGGCAAGTCGGTTTTCCCTTGGGCCGCCTCCGGGCGCGCGATTGCCAACGGCCATGAAGAAGGTTTTACCAAGCTGATCTTTGATGCAGAAACCCAGCACATCATCGGCGGAGGTATCGTCGGTACCCATGCAGGCGATATGATTGGCGAAATTTGTCTGGCGATTGAGATGGGGTGCGACCCAGAGGACATCGGTAAGACCATCCATCCGCACCCAACTTTGGGTGAATCCATCGGCATGTCGGCCGAAGTGTTTGGCGGGGTCTGTACCGATCTGCCGCCACAGCGCAAAAAATAGCCGAAATCAAAAGTCCAGCGCGTAGTAGGGAAGCCTACTATCGCGCAGGGAACCCACTATGCCGATTGTTCCCGTTAGCGCAAACACGATTGCAGCGCTGCTGATCTTTAGCGCAACCTATCTGGTAGTGGCTATTGGCCGTTTACCCGGATTGCGGCTTGACCGCGCCGGGGCTGCGCTGGTGGGGGCCAGCCTGATGGTGGCCTGCGGGGTCTTGACCTTGCCAGAGGCCTACCACGCAATTGATTTCGATACCATCACCCTGTTATTTGGCATGATGATTCTGGTGGCCAATTTGCGGCTATCGGGTTTTTTTCGTTTGGTGAGTGCCTGGGTGGTGAGACGCACGCGCTATCCGTTTGTATTGCTGGTAGCGGTGACCTTGATTTCAGGTGGTTTTTCCGCCTTCTTGGTCAATGACATGATCTGTCTGGTGCTTACACCATTGGTGCTCCAACTGGTGACACAGTTGCGGCGCAACCCGGTTCCCTATTTATTGGCTGTTGCCATGGCCTCGAATGTTGGCAGCGTGGCCACCATTACTGGCAATCCTCAAAATATAATAGTTGGTAGCCTCTCGCACATCCCCTATGGACATTTCGCAGCAGTATTGACCCCCGTGGCCTTGGTTGGCCTACTGTTAACCATTGCCCTGCTGGCGCTGAGTTTCCGCACCGAGTTCTTCACGCGCGATACCCTGTATGCCGTGCCGGAAAAAGTGCACTACAACCGTAGCCTAGTGCTCAAGTCCGTTATTGTGACCATGGGCATGGTGATCGGATTTTTCGTCGGAATTGCCGCTGCCAAAGTAGCCATCATTGCAGGTGCGCTGCTTTTGCTGACCCGCCGCGTCAAAGCCCACAAGATCTATCGCGAAATTGATGGTTCACTACTGATCCTGTTTATTGGACTATTTGTGGTCGTGGCTGGACTAGAAAAGGCCGTATTTACCCCACAACTGATTTCAGCTGTCGGTAGACTACACCTGGATCAACTGCCAATACTTAGCCTGGTGACTGCAGGCTTATCGAATATTGTCAGCAATGTGCCCGCAGTACTGGTACTCAAGCCCTTTATCCAGCCCCTGGCTAATCAGCAACAGGCCTGGCTCACCGTTGCCATGGCTTCTACCCTGGCAGGCAACTTTACCTTGCTCGGTTCAGTGGCTAACCTGATAGTGGTTCATCGCGCCCGGCAACAGAATCTTGAAATCAGCTTCTGGGCCTATTTCAAAGTGGGTGCACCCTTGACTGTGCTGACTATCTGGTTTGGCGTGTGGTGGCTAGTCTAGGGAGTCCTACAGGTTTAAGCCGTCGGTTTTCACCACACCGACTCACTATTTAATCATTAAAATTTGTCGTACCCGCTGCTTGGTGCCATAGTGCAACAGCAGCAATTGCTGCGCTGCAACATATCGAGGTAGCTGACATGTTTGGACGTTCCAGCGAAAAGCTCAACTTAAGTCTGGCTCTGCAAGGCGGTGGTGCGCACGGTGCCTTTACCTGGGGGGTGCTGGATGCCTTGCTGGAAGCCGGTATCTACCGTTTTGATGGCCTGAGTGGTACCAGTGCTGGCGCAATGAATGCGGTAGCGGTGGCACATGGTTTGGCCAGCGGTGGTCGTGAACAGGCCCGTGCAACCCTGGCGGCGTTTTGGGGGCGAGTCGGTGCGACCTTGCCCCCCGAAATGGTGCAACCGTTAGGCGTCAATAGCGATTCAACCGTGCCACCTGGGTTACAGATGGCGCTGCAGTTTACCCGCTGGTTTTCGCCTTACCAGCTCAACCCGCTGGATTACAATCCGTTGCGTGGCATTATTGACGAACTATTCGATTTTGAACGCATCCGGCAGGTGTCACCGGTGAAATTGTTTGTCGCCGCAACCCATGCCAACAGTGGCCGCCTAAAATTGTTTCAAAATGCAGACCTGAGTACCGATGCCTTACTGGCCTCCGCGTGTTTACCAAACCTGCAGCAAGCGATCGTGATTGATGGTGAGCCCTATTGGGATGGTGGTTTTGCCGCCAATCCTGCCGTGTTTCCGTTGATCCGCTTTTGTAATTGCGACGACATCATGCTGGTGTTGTTAGCCCCGCTCACGCATGGAGAGACTCCCCGCACCTCAGAAGAGATTCAACAACGTACGGTGAACCTGGGATTTAATAGCGCCTTTCTGCGCGAAATGCGCTTGTTTGCGCTGCTCCAAGAAATGGCACAGGCGCCGACACCATTTCGCGGTCGACTGGAACGTCGCCTGTTGTCGACGCGTTTCCATCTGGTCGCCGCGCACGAACTGTTATCCGATCTGGATGCCTCAAGTCGTGCATTGACCCATACCCCGTTTCTTGAATGGTTGCGCGATGCTGGTCGTGCCAGCGTGCACGAATGGCTGGCCGAGAGTGGCCCAAAAGTAGGGCGCCGGTCATCGGTGGATATCAAAGCACTATTTCTAGATTAAGCTGATTTCCCTCATCAGAAAAAACCAGCCCTCCTGTTTTTGCTAGGATCAAAGAGGGGCTGGCGGTTTTAACCCCTCTACTGATCGGCACTGACACGGAAACGGCCAGCCAGCAAGGCCAACAAACCAATCGTGTGCCGCGTCTGTTCCACGCGTAGCGATAAACTGCTTTGTGCCTTCTGCATTGAATTGGCTACGGTACCAATCATATTGGTATCTTCCGCATGGCTCCTGCCGGAGAGCGTCAGATGTTCAATCGTCTCAAGCAGGCTGTGCACAATGCGCTGCACTTCGAGATTTTCTCCTGCTGAAGCCTCTGCCAGTTTCATGCCTTCTTCCAGATGTTGCATGCCATCACGCATACTGATCACCGATTCTCCCGCCTGGTTTTGTACCCGCTGAATCATGCTGTCGATTTCCATGGTCGACTGACTGGTGCGTTCGGCCAGCTTGCGTACCTCATCTGCCACTACTGCAAACCCGCGGCCACTTTCGCCCGCGCGCGCGGCCTCAATCGCCGCATTCAGCGCCAATAGATTGGTCTGGCTTGCAATCTCTTGAATCAGACTGACCACCTGGCCAATTTCACGGGTACTTTCACTGAGCGCCTCAATGGTGCGTGCGGATTTACCCACCGTCTCTCTAATGGTCAGTGTACGTTCGCTGACGGCCGCCAATTGCTGACGAGCAACCTGTTGTTGCTCGGCCATGGCGCTTTCCATGCCACTGGCGTTGTGGTTGGCATCATCCAGAGTGGCTAATTGCTGCTCCAGACCCTCGCGGGTGCGTTCAACCGTGCTGAATACCTGGCCCGTCGCTACCACCGTCTCTGTGTTCTGCTCGGCCATGGCCCGGTTATGCTGCTCCAGCGTGTGGCTGACTAAAATGACTTGCCCAAGCGTGGTATCCAAACGGTCAATCAAACTATTGATCCATTGTGCCATCACGCCTGGTTCGTCTGATTTCAGTTGGCTGGGATCGATACGCAAGGTCAGATTGCCATCCCCCTCGGCAATATTGCGAATCATGCCCGACATTTTTCTCAGGCGTAGCGCCAGAGGACGGGTAGAAAAATGGCGAAACCCGATTGCGCCCAATAGCAGTAACAGGCCTTGAGTCAAAACCATCAGCCAGGCAGGTGGCGCTAACAGCGCCTGAATTCCCCAACCAACGCCAGCCAACAGCAACAGCGTGCTAACAAAGCTAAACATCAGACGATAACTAACCGAGCGATAGTGATATACCTCTTCCAGGTCGGCTTCGCACATCATGCCCCAAGTGTCTAGAGAACCCGGCAACTGAAACGTCACCCCCTTGCCAATTACTGGAATATGGCGGTAATCCGAATACCCAGGGTAGGTGACAAACAGGTTCTGGCCCTTGCGGATGGTCTCGCGCACGCCAGGGTGCAGGCGCCCAGTGGCCGGATCATTAAATATCAGTTCAAACTCAGTATGATCACGAACCTGCACCGTGCCGTAAGCCGTACGCACGCCATCTTTTAAATTGTCCCCGCCGCTAAAGGTTCGGTCCTCAAAGCGCGAACGTGACAGCGCAGTTCCTGCAACAATAGCCGGATCAAATTGCGACTTCACCATAAACAGATAATTGTCGCCGGAAGCATGGAAAATATGCCCGGCCTCGCGCTGAATCAGATCGCCCAGCACGTCATTGGGTATCCGCGCACAGAGACAGCCGATCGATTTGTTGTCTTGCAAGATCGGTTGCATAAACAACAGCGTGACATCGTCATGGAAACGTGAAGAACGTGGACCCAACTGCAAAGTGACTGGATCACTATAGGGGCCAAACAAAAACCGTTGTTTTAGGCCACGTTCCAAGGCGAGCGGATTCGGTCCGCTCTGGCTGCTACGCCGCTCACTGCTGGATGCCAGCACATGATTGCTTGGAGACAGAATAAACAGCTCGGTAACATCCGGTTGTTGAGCCAACTGTGCCGACAGGGCCTGCGCCAGGCGGGCGTCCGGGGTTTCAGCCAAACGTTCAGCGGCCCCTTGCAAGTGCTGCCAAACCTGTTCAGACCATTGCGTCAAAATCTTGACGCGGGTGGCCGCAAAATTATCAAAGGTGTTTTCTAGCGCGGGATAACGGTCACGGTTAAGAAAGCAAGAATAGCGCATGGCAAATTTGCCAGTACGGCCAAACCAGGGTAGCCAATGTTTTTCTGAACTGCTGAGCGCCATGCTGTGGCTCGATAGGCTCATGATGATCCCCTCTTGTTTCTCAATGACAAATAACGCAAATACCGCGCGTCCTTATCATTTGCTATGCATTTACTATGCCAGAGTAATAATTGAGTATATTGAGTAAAAACCATCTTCTTGGCATGAAATGGTGCATGTACGCACCTTGGCAGTGCAAGCCATGCACGCTAATCGGGATTGTGCCCATAAATGGCGCTGGGCGTGGAATATGGCTTTAGACATGAACAAATCCAAGAACCATAAGCATGTGACATATTGTCGCGTGAGACAGTTTGTCACGGTTATTGTGTGAAATATTTCTGCAGAATGGCGTTTTTGTTAAATTATATACAAAACGCATATGAACTCACCGCGCAAACTGCTTGCCATGCTGATTACCAGCCTGCCTTTATCCCCCTGGGTCCACGCCACCGAACTTGATCCAGTGGTGGTATCTGCCAGCCAAGAATCACCTTCGCTTGCAGGAGAACATGCGCTAACCGCAACTGAATTGGCCCAGCGTCGTGCGGCGAGCAGCGATAGTGCCCGTCTGTTGCAAAATGTACCGGGGGTTAGCCTATATGGTGCCGGAGGGGTATCCAGCCTACCCTCGCTGCATGGTTTAGCTGATGATCGAGTGAATATCACCGTCGATGGTATGAGCCTGGTTGCCTCTTGCCCCAATCACATGAATTCACCGCTGTCCTATATCGATCCAACTAAGGTGGGCAGCGTAAAAGTCTATGCTGGGTTCTCGCCGGTCAGCGCCGGGGGCGACAGCATAGCCGGAACCATCCAGATAGAGTCTGACGCGCCACAATTTGCGCCAGAAGGCCAAGCGACCCTGGCTAGTGGTCAAATCGGCAGCTTCTATCGCAGCAATGGCAATGCCTATGGTGCCAACTTGTCGGCCAGTATCGCCAGCCAGCAGGTGAGTATTCGCTATAGCGGCTCAAGTGCGCAGTCAGACAACTATACGGCGGCAAAAGACTTCAAGGCATCCGGGGCCGCCGCCAGTGGCCGGGGTTGGTTGGCAGGCGATGAGGTCGGATCTAGCGCCTATAAGTCTACCAATCAAGAAATCGCCATTGCGATGCGCAACGACAATCAGCTACTCGAACTCAGTGTTGGGGTACAAGATATTGCCAATGAAGGGTTTCCCAATCAGCGCATGGACCTGACTGGTAATCAAAGTACCCAATTCAATCTGCGTTATTTGTCGCAGCAACAGTGGGGCACGCTTGAGGCGCGGGTTTACCATCAACATGTTGATCACAACATGGATTTTGGCGACGATAAACAATATAAATACGGTTCCGCCTATGGCATGCCGATGAACACCAAGTCTGATACCACGGGCGCCAAGCTCAAAGCCGAGATTGCACTGTCCGAGCGCAGTACCTTGCGACTGGGCAGCGAGTTTCAACGCTATCGGCTTGACGACTGGTGGCCCGCCTCCATGACCACCACCGGTGGCATGGGACCGAATACCTTTTGGAATATCAATAATGGCCAGCGCGACCGTCTGGGGGTGTTTGCCGAATGGGAAACCCAGTGGAACCGCCAGTGGATGAGTCAGCTAGGCCTGCGTAGCGACACCGTACGGATGAATGCCGATCCGGTAGTGGGCTATAACAGCATGGCAATGTATGCCAATGATGCCGCTGCGTTTAATGCCCTGAATCACCAGCGCACTGATCACAACTGGGATCTGAGCGCTATGACACGCTATACCCCAGATAGCCAACAGTCCTATCAACTGGCGTATGCCAGAAAAACCCGTTCGCCTAACCTTTACGAGACCTACACCTGGTCAAACATGTCGATGGCGGCGGTGATGAACAATTTTGCCGGTGATGGCAATGGCTATGTCGGAAACGGCCAGCTTAAGCCAGAAGTGGCGCATACCCTGAGTACCAGCGCCGAATGGCACGACAGCGCACAACAAGCCTGGCAAGTCAGCGCAACCCCTTACTATACCTATATTGAAAACTACATTGATGTAGAGCGCTGCAGCAGTACCGCCTGTGGCGGCAGCAGCAATGTGAATGCCACGAGCGGCTACGTTAATCTGCACTATATCAATCAAAACGCTCAGCTCTACGGCATTGATCTGTCAGGCAAGCTGGCCTTGGGAAAACTGCCGACGCTGGGGGCGTTCTCGCTCACCGGGCTGATTAACTATACCGATGGCAAAAATCTGAGCACCGGAGACAACCTCTACAACATCATGCCGCTGAACAGCACCGTGAGTCTGATCCAAAAACTGCAGGGTTGGACCAATAGTGCCGAGTGGCAAGTGGTCGCCGCCAAGACCGAAGTCTCCAAGGTTAGAAACGAGGTACGTACGCCAGGCTATAGCCTGCTCAATCTACGTAGCAGTTACGAGTGGAAACAGGCCAGAATTGATTTTGGAATTGATAATCTGCTTAACCGTTACTACGTGCTGCCGCTGGGCGGAGCCTATGTTGGCCAGGGAATGACCATGGCAATCAACAAAGTTGCATGGGGTGTAGGTGTGCCAGGCATGGCGCGCTCGTTTTATACCGCACTGAGCTACAAATGGTAGCGATGCCCACGGTGCTGATTGAGATCCCGCGTGAAACGCGCAGGATCCTCTGGGCCTTGTTGATAGCGCTGACGCTGGAGAGCGCGGCGCTTTTTACCTGGCATCAGGCTTTGCCTGCATTGGCATTACCGGCAGGTGAGGCAAGGCAAGCCCTTAATCTCAGGCTAGCACCATCGGTGCCTGCGCCCATCCAGCAAGCGTTTTTACCTGCGGTAAAACCCCACCGCCATCCTCCCCAAACCAGCCTGCACAGTACCCGCCATGCGATGCCAGTACTGACCGCAAACTCAGCCAACGCAGCACGGCGGGTTACCCAGATCAACGCGCACAGTAGCGCCCCCGGTATCACTACCTCGACCGAATCAACCCCAGCGCAGGGCAGTCTGGCCTCTGCCACGGTTTCCTCTCAGCCCAGTAGCGCTGAGGCGCGTTTTCTCGCGCACCTGCGCCAAGCAATACAAGCTGCAGTGCGCTATCCGCCCAGCGAGCGCGCACTAGGTCGACAGGGGGTGACACGGGTAGGATTTGTGTTGCAAGACGGGGAGTTGCGCCAAGCCGAGGTGATCCGCAGTAGCGGACGCGTCCTGCTAGATCGGGCTGCGCTGCAAGCGATAGCCAATGCCGTGCTACCGCCAGTGCCGGATGTACTCTTGGGTCAAAGCCCGCGCTATCAATTAAATGTGATGTTTAAGCTGGAAACGGCACCTTAAGTTTGATGCATTGTTGGCCCCATTCGGTTAAGAACGGGGCCAACCGTGAACGACGTAAACAACCAACCGTTTAGCGCATCGTTGCTCCTGCAACAACCGGTTTCACCGCGTTATGGCCGGTGTTGGTGTCAGGAGACACCTCAGGAATGATTTCAACCGGCTCTGTAATGTGGTTAGCACGCAGGCCAAATACCAGATAGCCCGTCAGCATGATCAAGCAGCCCCAGAACACAGCGGTTTCTCCCAGGGAAAAGATGCTGTACATGGTGTAAATCAAAGCAATGCTGACGACGAACATATTGATCATAAAAGACCGTTTGTCGACATTGTTTTTTTTCATGATCACCGCCAGCGCGGTCAGCGACAGCAGGTAGGGCACCACATTATTGAACACAGCTAGATTCACGACCGCAGTAAACTGCTGGTTAAGATCTGGCGAAATAGTGAGCAATGAGATTAATGTCTGCATGCCCAGAATCACCAATAATCCTTTTACCGGCACCTCATTCTTGGTGATCTTGCCAAAGATCTTGGGGAACATGCCAATTTCGGCAGCAGATTTTGCCACCTGGCCTAAGGTGAATTGCCAGCCCAGCAAAGAGCCAAGACAGGCGACGATGGCTAGCATACTGACCGCTTGGCCAACCCAGGGTGAGAATAGCGTGGCGAAAGCCAGCCCGAATGGGGCATGTGAATTGGCCAGCGCCAGATTGGGAACAATCCCCTGAATCACGGCGGTTGACAACATGTAGACAATCGCGGCAAATCCAGTGCCAACCAGACAGGCAATTGGCACATTGCGCTTTGGATTATCTACGGTATCTGAGCAAATACAGGCCGACTCCATGCCGATAAAGGCCCACAGTGTCAGGGAAATACCCGAAGTAATCGCCTTGCCTACCGGCTGATGTTGCACGTTCCAACTGCTGGTAAACATATGGGGGTTAAACCAGAACCAGCCAAAGATCGCCAGAGAAGCGACTGGGATAATCACCCCCCATACCGAAATCGAGTTAAAACGGCTAGTGATGCGCGCCCCCCAGAAGTTGGCGACCGTGGTCAGCCACATGGCGCCAATTACGCCAATGCAGGTGTGGATCGGTGTCGAGCCAAACCAGGGTACAAAGCTCGACAGATAACCAATGGCTGACACCGCGATGGCAATGTCACCGACCACTAGACAAAAGAAATAGTTGTACGAGGTCATGAAAAAGCCAGACTTGCCGTGGGCTTCTTCTGCGTAAAGAGAAATCCCGCCTGAGCGTGGAACCAAGTAGCCAGCAACGGCGAATGAGTACGCCAGAGCCATGGCTCCGATGGTGGAAACCAACCAGGATAAGATGGAAATTGAGCCAATCTTGGCCATGTTGGACGGTAGCATGATGATGCCGGAGCCCATAATGTTGACCGCAACCAAGATGGTGAGGCCCACTACCCCCATTTTGTTGGACCGTGTAGACATAGTAACCTTGCCTTCCTAAAAACACTGATTAAAAAGATTTGTTCGCCAGACCTGTCGACAGGTGCCTGTGGTTAGGGCAAGGCCTGCCGGAGTGTCTGGCATCAAACACCCCCGTTTTCCCCTCAAAACCAAGGAGGGTTTTTAAAATCAAGTGCGAGGCAAATCCGTGCTGATTAAAAGGTGGCGCGCAAGGCGCCCCCTCTGCTGAATCTGTAATAGGTACTACTTAGCTGTTGATTGACGGCAGCAACAGCGACATGGGTGACATGTCCAGATCAGGCTCGGCCAGATCAGCTACGCACTGATTCCGACCGGTTTGCTACTTTTTCAACACATAGGCATAAATCCGTTTGCGTTCATCGGGTTCTTGCTGGATGTACACGCCCTGTAGCTCTGGTGCAAAGCCAGGCAAGCGGTTAATGCCTTCTTCTAGCGCCAGGAAATACTTGAGTACTGCGCTGCCCCAGACTTCTCCAGGCACTGCACACAGAATGCCTGGTGGGTAAGGCAGCGCACCTTCTGCCGCAATCCTGCCCGCGGCTTGGTCCAATGGCACCAGTTCAATGTGGCCGCGCACAAACTCAAGATTGGCTGCACGTGGATTCATCGCGACCTTGGGCATTTTGTCTTTGCGGAACATCTCTTTTTGCAATTGATTGATGCCACGACTGACATACAGATCGTGCATTTCTTGGCAAAGCTGACGCAGGGTGTAGTCGCGATAACGTTTGGTATAGCTGGCGTAGATGCTTGGCAAGACCTCTGACATCGGAATGTCCTGCTCCAAGAAATGCTCAAAGCGTGCGATCTGGGTCACCAGTTGCTGCAGCTTGCCCATGTCTTCGCCAGGGGTGAGCAAGAACAGAATCGCGTTCATATCGCATTTTTCAGGTACGACGCCGTTTTCACGCAGGAAATTGGCGAGGATGGTGGCCGGCACCCCAAACTTGGAATATTTGCCGCTGACCGGGTCGATGCCCGGAGTCGTCAACTGCAATTTGCATGGGTCTACGAAATACTGGCCCTTGCCATAGTCTTCAAACGAATGCCATTTAGCGCCGGGTTCAAAGGCAAAGAAGCGCAGATCCTGCGCCATTTCGTCGGTGTCGTAGTCTTGCCACTTCTTGCCATCAATAACTTCTGGGACAAAGGGGCGAATCAACTTGCAGGTATTGAGCAGCATTTTTCGTGCTTCAATACCGGTTTTGACACACTCAAGCCACATCGTGCGAGCCTGTGGACTGCCATGCATTTTGGCGTTGACGTCGAGCGCGGCAAACAGTGGATAGAACGGACTGGTGGAGGCATGCAGCATAAACGCGTTGTTAAAGCGCTTGTGGTTGCAATAGCGTTCTTGCCCCTTGATGTGCTTGTCTTTCTTGTGGATCTGCGATGCCAGTGAAAAACCAGCCTGTTGCTTATGTACCGACTGGGTCACGAAGATGCCAGGATCTTTCTCGGTCAATTCCAGCAGCAGCGGCGAACAGTCTTTCATCATCGGAATAAATTGTTCGTAACCAACCCAGGCCGAATCGAACAAGATGTAGTCACACAGGTGCCCAATCTTGTCGACCACCTGGCGGGCGTTGTAGATCGTGCCGTCATAGGTCCCAAGCTGGATCACCGCTAGTCGGAATGGACGCTGATCTTTCGCACGTTCTGGGGCTACTTCGGCCACTTGCGCGCGCAGGTATTGCTCGTCAAAACAATGCTCGTCCAGACCGCCAATGAAGCCGAACGGATTGCGTGCGGTTTCCAGATAGACTGGAGTGGCCCCCGCATGTATCAGTGCGCCATGGTGAATCGATTTGTGATTGTTGCGATCAAACAGCACCAGATCGCCTTCGGCTAGCAAGGCATTACACACCACCTTATTCGATGCCGAGGTGCCATTCAGAACAAAGTAGGTTTTGTCCGCGTGATAAACCTTTGCGGCTTCCGCTTGTGCGTAGTGTGGTGCGCCTTCGTGAATCAGCAAGTCGCCCAGTTTCATGTCGACACTACTCAGGTCCGAGCGAAATAGAGTTTCACCATAGAACTCGTAAAACTGACGACCAATAGGGTGCTTGCGGTAGAACTGGCCACCGTGGTGCCCAGGGCAGCCAAAAGTGGCATTCCCCATGTCGACATACTCTTTCAGCATGCCGAAGAACGGTGGGAATAGAGATTTTTCGTATTTTGTCAGTGCCAGCTCAATTTGGTGTCCATAGTAGCTTGGTGTCTGTTTGTGTAGTTCAATCACGCCCGTGAGTTGCCAGGCAGTTTTGGTTGGAATGATCTCATTGCCTTGAATGACAGCAAACACGGGTAGCTCTAATCCCTTGGCGCGTAGATCTTCAACATAGCCAGCGGCCAGTTCCTTAACATCTAGCACTACCGCACCCACATCCGAAAAATCAGTTTCTGCATAATTGACCAATCCACGGTCAGTATAAAAAATAGACGAAGGTACCGCGCCAATAGCAATTTTCAAATAACTCATGATGTTTTATTTCCTTAGACGCCATTAATTAAATAGAAAATACAAGCAAAATAATCCCCTGGATGGCGACGGATTTTAAAATCCATAGGCAATCCAAATATATTCGCTACCACAATTAATAGATGACCGGATGCATTAATCAATGCGCAGAAATAGCAACGCAAATAGCGCCATGATTAAATACAATCAATGCGATCTGTAATATGTGGAATTAATTGTTAACAGTGAATTGGGGTGTTACGGAAACCGCAGGGTTTTAGACCAGCTATCGCCACAAACTAGTTCGCGTGGCATCCAGTTACGGCATTCAGCTAGTGTTTTGAGTAATTGGTTCAGATTACAGCAGAGCATGCAGAGTTGCGGCATGAAGCGGTACTGGGTGCCTAGAATCAGTGAAGTCAGGCGAATTTTGATGGCGCAGGCAGTGCCATACGGAAACGGCATTGGCGCATGAAACTTATCCAGGTCAACCTCTTCCGGCAGTTGGGGATATGCCGGCATAGCAATACCTCGGACTACAAAACCAAGAATAGCCTCGGTAGAGTCTAGAAGCAGTGAGTGATATTTAGTCATGGGGTAAACTCCACGCCAAAGGTCAGACTTGCCAGTAGATTTGGCAAACGGGAGATCAATATTGCTTTTTGTTCGAGCATGATTTATCGATTCTCTGGTTTTTATGAAACTGTCGAGCTTTAAGTTTCTCGACACCGGTTACTTGAGTCTGGACACATTCTGTATTTGTAACCAATAGAATAAGTCAGACCCTGATTGTCTAGCGGTTCCTTTAAGTTAACTAAGTTGTTTTAATAGGGTTATTGCATATTGTGATATGACGATATTCCAATAATAAGAATTGTCTGTTGATCTTAGTCAAAAAACAATATAAGGGTGCCAGACACGGGCAAAGAAAATTCTCAGCTGTGGTTTTATGGAAATACTAAGAGATGGACTGGGATTATAAATCATGCCTTGCTCAACTTTTTATGCAAAGTGGTTTTAAGAGTTTAATGTTTATGACCATTAAACTAATGATGGTATCCGATATAACTAAATTTAGTTAAAGGTTGAATATTGAGCTTACCAACGGGAGGCAAGTCGAGGTAAACCGTATCAAAACAACAGCCCCTGCCATGAGGCAGGGGCTGTTGCAGATGGCCGTGAGGCTATCGGTTTTGCTAGAACCCGATCGACAGCAATGCAGCGATGCAGATCAAGGTTCCAATCATGGCCACACCATAGGTCAGCAGCTTGGCAAGCGCGCCGCCGTGAATACCAATATCGTGCAGGCTGTGAAAAATGCGGTGTGCTGCATGCCATAGAAACAGCACAATCATCGCAAAGATAAAACCCTTACCAATCAGGTTGTGCGCAAACGCCTGCATGTTGGCAAAGCGCATGCTATCTGTTGGAAGCAACAAGCCAAGTGGTACGGCGATACCCGTGATAAATACCAACATCGGTCCAAACAGCGCCGCCAGCATGCCGCCGGCACCAAACAACCCCCAGAAAATGGGTGCGTTCGAGCGTTTTAGCGATTGGCTCATTATGCAATCCTCCATACGATACCCAGTAAGGCCAGACAGGCCACCACAACCGCTATCAAGCCGGTTGCAGTAATCGCCGAATCAGACAGGCGCTTGCCACCCACCATGATCGGCGGCAGCGTGCGCGGCATAATTTTGAACCAGGTGTAACTGTGATAGGCCACCATGACGAGGATCAGCAGGTGAAACACCAGAGACACAGGGCTCTTGAGCGCTTCGAGCCAGCTGTTCCAGGCAACTTCGCCTTGCGACAGTCTGACCAGCCCAACCAATAACACCAGAGCATAGGCGGCAACAAACAGCGCCGTGCCTTCGTGAATCATGTATTCAATAAAATAAGGATTCTTTTTCCACCAGCCATCCATTGACCGGACATAGGGACGACGCTTGCTCATTTGCAGCTCCCCTCGGGTTTTACAAAGCGCAGAAAATATTCTTTGGCAGCCATGGTCTTGTTCTGATTAACCGCATTAGCAGGATCCACTTTTTTAGGGCAAACCTCAGAACAATAACCCACCGCCGTACAACTGAAGACACCATCTTCGGCGGCGATCAGCTTCATCCGTTCGGCTGCTGCATCATCACGCGAGTCCATATTGTAGCGATGCAACAAGGCAACCGCGCCAGGGCCTAAGAACTTTGAATCCAAGCCATACTGTGGACAAGCGGCATAGCACAACGCGCAGTTGATACACGCGCTGAATTGCTGATACAGATCCATCTGCTCGGGCGTCTGCAGGTATTCCCCCTCGGACAGAGGCTTCTCTTGCTTTGGAATAATGTAAGGTTTGATCCGCTCCAGCTTTTCCATAAAGTCATCCAGCACCACCACCAGGTCGCGCTCGATCGGAAAATGATGCAAGGCCTCAATGCGGATCTTGCCCGGATAATTACGCAAGAAAGTTTTGCACGACAGCTGCGGAATGCCATCGATCATCATGCCGCAACTACCGCAGATCGCCATACGGCACGACCAACGGAAACTCAATGACTCGTCCAGATAGTCTTTAATGTATTGCAGCCCTTGCAATACCGACATGTCGTCGGTGTAAGGCACCTCAAAACTTTGCAGCCACGGTTCCTGGTCTTGTTCTGGACGATAACGCATGACCTCCATGGTGATGGTTTGGTCAGTCATGGTTTTTCTCCTTTTCTGCTGCCAGGCCGGCGGCACCATAGGCGCGTACCGCAGGTTGTGATTTGGTGATTTTCACGGCGCCGTAGTTGATCTGTGGTGCGGCATCTCCTTGATAGATGGCATCCGAGTGCTTGAGGAAGTTTTCGTCATCGCGTGCCTCGAACCCGTCCAGGCGCTGATGCGCGCCACGTGATTCCTTGCGCAACAGCGCCGAATGGGCCATCGCCTCAGCAACATCAAGCTGATAACCCAGTTCAATCGCCAACATCCAGTCGCAATTCCACACGCTAGATTTGTCTTCGATGCGAACATTCTTGAAGCGTTGTTTCAACTCACCCAACTTGTTACAGGTTTCCAGCATGGTGTCGTGCAAACGGTAAATGCCGCAGCCCTTTTCCATGGTCTCAGCCATTTCTTTGCGAATGTCAGCAATCCGTTCAGTGCCATCGTCTTTGACGAGCATAGAACGCAGCTTGAGTTCACTGGCTTCAGCCTGTTTTTTGAGCGTATCGGTATTGCCTGCAGAGTGGTTCTTGGCAAAGGAGGCGGCTTCAATCCCGGCCACTTTGCCAAACACACATAGTTCAGCCAACGAATTGGACCCCAGGCGGTTAGCGCCATGAATCCCCACGCTCGAACATTCTCCCGCCGCGTATAGGCCAGGCAGCGGCGAAGCGCAGCGACCGTCAACCTGAATCCCACCCATGGTGTAATGCACCGCTGGGCGCACTGGAATCGGCTCATGCGCCGGGTCGACCCCGAGAAAATCTTCAGCCAGTTCGTAAATTTGTGGCAAACGCTCGCGTAGCTTAGCTTCGCCCAGGTGACGCAAATCCAGGTACACCACCGAACCCAGTGGACCTTCGACGGTACGGCCTTTCTGCTGCTCATACCAAAACGCCTGGCTCAGGCGGTCGCGCGGGCCCAGTTCCATAAACTTGTTTCTCGGCTTATCTTCAGCCGGCCCCAAGCCATAGTCTTGCAGATAGCGGTAGCCATCTTTATTCACCAGAAAACCGCCTTCACCACGGCAGGCTTCGGTAAACAACAGGCCGGTACGCGGCATACAAGTTGGATGATACTGAACAAACTCCATGTCGCGCAGCGGCACGCCATGGCGGTAGGCCAGCGCCATGCCGTCACCGGTGACGATGCCGCCATTGGTGTTTTCGCGGAATACCCGTCCGGCGCCACCGGTCGCCATGATCACTGATTTAGCCTGAATCAATGTGCACTCACCGCTGGCGATCTCAATCGCCAGTACCCCCTGAGCTCGGCCATCTTCGATAATCAGATCGGCACAGAAATATTCGTCGAAGCGTTTGATCGACGGATACTTGAGTGAGGTTTGAAACAAGGTATGCAGCATGTGGAAGCCGGTTTTGTCAGCGGCAAACCAGGTACGCTCAATTTTCATGCCGCCAAAAGCGCGCACATTGATATGACCGTCTGGCTTGCGGCTCCAAGGACAGCCCCAGTGCTCCATCTGCACCATTTCTTCTGGACATTGAGAAACAAAATATTCGACAACATCTTGCTCACACAGCCAGTCGCCACCCGAAACGGTATCGTTAAAGTGGTATTCGAAACTGTCGTGTGCCTGGTTGACCCCGGCCGCACCACCTTCTGCTGCCACCGTGTGGCTACGCATCGGATAGACCTTAGAGATCAAGGCAATATTCAGGTTCGGATCGAGTTCTGCCGCAGCAATGGCAGCGCGTAAACCTGCGCCACCCGCTCCGACAATGACAATGTCTGCCTGGTAAATTTCCACTGGTTACCCCTACTTAGAAATACAGATGCTCCAATCCGTAGGCGACCACGGTCGAGACACCAACCCCGATCAGCCCAGGAATCATGAAGCTGTGATTTAACAAATACTTGCCGATGTGTGTGGTGCCGCTACGATCCATATTGATCGCAGCGAGATCACTTGGATAAAACGCAAAGAAGAAATACGCATAACAGGACGGCATAATGCTGAGCAACTGATGCGGTGTCAGTCCGAGTGCCAGTCCAAAAGGCAGCATAATGGTCAACGTGGCGGCCTGGCTCTTCACAAAAGCCGACACGGCGAACATGGCGAGCGCAAAAGTCCATGGCGCGTACTCAACCATGATCTTGATATGCTCAACCAGAAAGGTTTGATTGGCCGTGACGAAGGTATCACTCATCCAGGCAATCCCGAAAATCGATACCACGGCAATCATACCTGCAGTAAACACCTCGGATTTGGCGATGGCAGCTGCCTTGGTATCGGCGGCAAACAGAATGAATGCCCCAAACGCCAGCATCACAATTTGCACCACCGTGGTCATCGGAATCGGTTTGCCCTTGGCCAGTGGCAGCAGTTCTGGGTTTAACGCCATCAGCACAATTAGCAGAATGCCACTAAAAAACAAGACGACCGACAGCTTGGCACGCGCAGGCAGTTCTTTACCTAGCGTGGTGACCGACTTCTCAATGGATGCGCGAAAATCAGGATCTTTCATCCGTTCGAGAAATTCAGGATCCTGATACAGATCTACCCCGCGACGCATGCTCCACAGTGCTGCTGCGAGCACCCCGACTATCCCTGCCGGAATCGTGACCATCAGAATCTGGCCCAGCGACACCGGAGCCCCGCTTTTTGCGGTCATCGCCATAAAAGTGGTGACTGCTGCCGCAACCGGGCTGGCAGTAATCCCCATTTGTGAGGCGACGCTAGAAATCGCCATTGGACGTTCAGGCCGAATCTTGGTTTTAAGCGATACGTCAGCAATTACCGGTAACAGCGAATACACCGCATGGCCGGTCCCAACGCACATGGTTAACAAAAAGGTTGAAAGTGGCGCCAAGAGGGTGATTTGCTGCGGATGCTTACGCATCAGCTTTTCTGCCTGCTGCACCAGAAAATCCAGGCCGCCCGCCACTTGCAGCGTGGCAGAAGCCGTTACCACGGCCAGGATAATCAGCATGACCACAATCGGAGGTTCAGCAGGCGCGGCGCGGAAACCAAAGGTCAATACCGCAACGCCCAGACCACCAATCATCCCCAAGGCAACCCCGCCACGGCGAATCCCAACCAGGATGGCAGTCAGTACTAACGCAAACTCAACCCAAAATGTCAGCATGAAAGCCCCTAGAATCAGTGTGGATAATTAGAAGAATGATATATACGGTCGTTATTGTCTACCCACAATCGTTGCCGATCTGATCTGTAATGAGGATTTTGCGGGCTTTCAGGCGCAAGACCAGGGAAAGCAAAAGAAAGAGCCGAAAATTTTGGCATAAAGCAGCGGGTACGCGAGCGCGAAAACAACGTACGCCGTGCCATGTTAAGCCCGAGCACTCTATGTTAGAGATTTCTCTCTTTGGTGGTCCACCGCTACAATATGGGTTCGTTGAATAACTACCAACCTCGGTTCAGGAAAGATTCATGCTGCGCATTACCGAATTAAAGTTGCCGCTGGAACATCAGCCGCAAGCATTAGACGCCGCGATTTGCGCGCGGTTGGGACTCAAAGCCGCCGATCTACATGGCTATAGCGTATACAAACGCAGCTATGACGCACGGCGTTCAATGATGATGCTGACTTATATCGTTGACGTGGATGTAGCGGATGAAGAAGCGCGTCTATTAAACAAATTCAAGGATGACCCGCACGTACTGGCCACCCCCGATACCGATTATCACTTTGTTGCTCAAGCTCCCAGCGCCATCGCGCAGCGACCCGTGGTCGTGGGATTTGGCCCCTGCGGGATCTTCGCCGCGCTGGTATTAGCGCAGATGGGGTTTAAACCGCTGGTGTTGGAGCGTGGCAAGAAAGTACGTGAACGCACCAAAGATACTTGGGACCTGTGGCGCAAAAACATCCTGCACCCTGAGTCTAACGTGCAATTTGGCGAGGGCGGTGCCGGTACCTTTTCAGATGGCAAGCTATATAGCCAGATCAAAGACCCACGGTTTTTAGCGCGCAAGGTGCTGACTGAGTTTGTTAAAGCCGGTGCACCTGAAGAAATTCTTTATATCGCTAAACCGCATATAGGCACCTTCCGCCTGGTGAGCATGGTAGAAAAAATGCGTGCCGAGATCGAGGCGCTCGGTGGCGAAATCCGCTTTGAACAACGGATGACGGATCTATTGATTGAACAGGGGCGGGTGCGAGGCTTGACACTGGCCAGTGGAGAGCAGATTCGCGCCGATCATGTCGTGCTGGCCTTGGGGCACAGCGCGCGCGATACCTTTGAAACCCTGCACGAGCGTGGGGTGCTGATGGAAGCCAAGCCTTTCTCAGTGGGCTTTCGGATTGAACACCCGCAATCCATGATCGACAAAGTGCGCTGGGGCAAATACGCCGGCAACGAGATACTCGGTGCGGCCGATTACAAACTGGTGCACCACGCGGCCAATGGTCGTTCGGTCTACAGCTTCTGTATGTGTCCCGGTGGCCAAGTGGTTGCCGCCACCTCCGAGCCGGGTCGCGTGGTCACTAACGGCATGAGCCAATACTCACGCAATGAGCGCAATGCCAACGCTGGGATTGTGGTTGGTGTCACCCCAGCCGATTACCCTGGTGGGCCGCTGGCTGGGATTGCTTTCCAGCGTGCGCTAGAAAGTCAGGCATATCTGCTGGGTGGCAGCACCTATGAAGCACCAGGACAACTGGTGGGAGATTTCCTCGCCGGACGGGCTTCCAGCAAACTCGGATCGGTGCAGCCGTCTTATCAGCCAGGGGTGCACCTGACCGATTTGGCCAGCGCATTGCCAGACTATGCGATTACGGCGATACGTGAGGCGATTCCTGCCTTTGACAAAAAGATACGCGGCTTTGCCATGGCCGACGCAGTGCTGACCGGGGTCGAAACCCGCACCAGCGCGCCATTGCGCATCACCCGTGGCGAAGACTATCAAAGTCTGAATGTGCGTGGCCTGTATCCCGCCGGAGAAGGTGCTGGCTATGCTGGCGGGATCCTGTCGTCTGGCGTGGATGGCATCAAGGTGGCTGAAGCCGTGGCGCTGGAGATGTTGAAGTCTTGAGTCATTAAGCCTTTGCAATACTAATGTTCCACACCACCTGCCAGTTGCTTGCAACTGGCAGGTTTTTGCTATGAGGTAACGTGGTCTGTTGATTCGCTAACGGCCGGATTCTGGTGTGCCAAAGGATGGTGGGTTGATTATAATTCCTTCTCGAATTCTTACCTTTCCAATCAAAAACCACTCCATCGCCCGATCAATGACTTCTTGCAGTCTATTTTGGCTGCGATCACTAGGGCAGGCCAAAAAATGGTCTCCACACTCTATATATTCTGCGACAAAAGGTTTTCTGTTGATTACCAGTAAAGTTAAAAGTTTAGCAAATCCATTTGGTGATGCTTGATAATTTCGCCCCCCCTGTGCAATATAAATTTTACTATTTAGCTTGGTAATTGTATCGGACTGAGAAACGATGCCTATCGTTTTCCATCTTGAATAGGGATGACCAAAGTAATATTTATCAACGCTTGATTCAGAATTTAAAATATCATTCCATTGATCAATCATTAACTGTGCTGCAACTGCAGGTTTAAATTTCGTATCCGGTGGATTTGAAGAATCAAGACCAAAAGCACTACTTAGTTGTTCAAAAATTTGACTCTCACCTCCTCCAGATAACTGAAGAATATGCGAGAATTCATGATTATCGATAGAAATGATTTGAGCAGATAGTGCCCCGTCAGATGCACCAATAATCAAAGACTTATTGATGGTAATCCACCCTCTGTTTTTAATTGAATTGATTGCCTGTTGATAAAAAATAGAGCGTTTATCTAAAGAGTATTTTGATTTGAATTCATTAGGGCAGTTTAAAATATTTCCCGGGCCATGTGAGATAAATTGCCGTGGTATTCCATAAGATTCTAATAATACTATACGCAATTGTGGAATGTATTTTGACAGCATAACTGCCAAGCGCGGTCGCTTAGCTTTACCATTATTTTCTAAGCCAAATATGCCATCGCAGCCAGAGCCAGGAATCACAACAATGAGCGGTTTAATTGTATTAGTGTTGTCGCTAGTGTAGTAACGAACAGTCTTTCCATTCTCAATTAACTCCACACCTACAAAATTCTCAAAACCTAACATACCTTTTGGAGAAAATGTAATCGTCTCTTTAATATCAGAGCCAACTGTAATGGCCTTTGCACTCAGTTGATTAACCAGAGGTAATGTTATTATTAAGTAAATAAAAGATCTTAAAATTGATAACCTAGTTATCATGCAAACTCCTGCTCATCCTCATCTTTTTGCGAAGACATTAACGCGGTTTCTATTGATTCCCATGCGACGCCTTTCGCCATGACAAATCTACATAAATCAAGAAGCATTTCTTGATAAATTGAACAATATATACTTCTGTTGTTAAATCCAGATGCAGTGCTGTATCTGTTAGCAGGGTTTGCAAAAGCAGTGCCACCTTTGCACACTAGTTTGAAACCGCAATCTTGGCAAGAGTTCGGAATTTCTGTTATCTGACGCTGTACGCTACTAATATCAGGTGATGAGATAAATTGGTCGAGTGTGTTATTAAAAATAGTATAATCATTATTAAATAATGTTCGTTTCACATTGCGTAAATCATCTAATGGATTAATTGCACCATCTGAGCGAATGGTGATAGCAATGGCATCAAAAGTATTTTTATCAGGTGATCGCTTTTCATTATTTAATATTCCTAGCAATGCTATATTGAATATCCGAACGGATATTTCTTTGTCGATTTTAGGGGTATTATCTTTTTTCCATTCACGTAGTACACTCATAAAAAAATTTTTTACACCAAGTACTTCATTTTCTTGGATATTATCTCTTGTGTGATCTGGCTCTATAAAATGTATACGCTTCGCTCCCACTTGATCAACTAAATGTCGATATACTTCTGCTCCATTAGCGGTTGGGTTAATAACGCAAATAATAGCACCAGAGACTATTTTTTTTTCTTCTCTTGCTTTTTGAAGTAATTTAATTCCATTTAATACTTTATCGTAAGTTCCTCGACCTTTGAAATCAATTCTATGAGCATCGTGAGCAGATTTTGTTCCATCAATGCTAACAGAGACTGAAATTTTATTATCTGCAAATATTTTGATCCATTCATCGTCAATCAAAATTCCATTTGTTTGTATTATAATAAGTAAATTACAGAGACTATCTAGGGTGTTATGAAACGTTTCGCTCATTAAAGCAAAACGTTTCTTACCCATGATGAGTGGTTCTCCGCCATGTAAATCAATTTGTACAATTGATATTTTGTGTTTTATAATTGCATTCTTAATGAAATTGGCAGTTTGATTGATTGTTGCTTGTGAAATATATTTAGGCTTTTCTGTGTAGTCATTGTTGTTGCCATTAAAGTAATAACAATATGTACAGTTTATGTTGCAGCGTTCAGTTACTTTAATGATTACTTCCAATCTGTTTATTTTCATATCCATAAATTTCCCCTAAGCCATTATTTATCCAGATATTCAAGAAATAATATTTCAATTGTGTATATACAACTAAATAGAACAGCATGTTCGAATGATAATATAAATTTCCACGAAAATTTGTTAATATTTTTATATCCGTAGTGTAATAAAAATACCCCTACCATTAAATGATGCATGCACATATGTGCGTACCATATTTAATTAATATAAAGCAGGGGTATATAAATATATTGTGTATTATTTTATAATATTATTAATATGATTTATCAAATGAAATTTTTGAATGTCCGCCACCACCTCCACTAACATCCTTCAGAAGAGATTTATCTAACTCTTCAATCTGCTTCGTCGCAGGTTTGTTTTCATCAGATTTAACTGATAATTGTTGTTTGATTTCATGAATTCCCATAAATTACTCCTTATCAAATAAAAAAGTTAATATTCCAAATGGCAATGGTGATATGTATATTAAATACCACTCAATAGGCTTAAACGTGATCATGGTTTAATTTGCCAAAATGGAACAGTAAAAAATATATCAACAGCAAAAATAGCTGTCAATATTAGATTGCGAGATTGCTTTGTAGGGGGAAATATTAAATATATATTTGTTTTATTTGAAATGCTTGTAAAAATCTAATTACGATAAAACCATAATGGATTTTAAGAAGATTAAAAATTACTAGTGAAAAATTATTAATTAGAATTTTGGGTTTTCTGTTTTTATATGAATATTTTCTGATTTGTGATGTTCGTTTGCTTGTTGTTAATTGATTTTTGGAACCAAAATTGCAAGTGTGTCTTGGCTCGCATATTTCTGGACGATGGAGAAGGGGCAGGCTACGCCGGCAGAAATTCTGCCGTCAGGCTTGGATGGCATCAAGGTGGCAGCAGCCGTGGCGCGGGTGATGTAAAAGCACTTCTTATGATGTCTCTGGTTCTGAATCCGCTTGCACCATCTCGTAGGTTGGGTTGAGGTGAAGCAGTTCGGACTGTACAGGTTGGGCTTTGGCTTGCCGCAATACATTCAGCACCTGACTGCGTGTTCTGAAGTAAGAACATAGTCAGGAAAGCACATTGAGAATGTAAGCCAGCGCAATCCGCAGGCCCCACAACTCCAGCTGTTGTTTGCAACTAGCTGGGCTATTTCTGGGTAAGCCAAAGACGGCAGGCTAGGGACGAAGTACAAGGTGATGCCGGCTCTATCGCCGCGTACGGCAAGGGTTATCCGCATTGTTGCTAACTTGTAAACAATCAATGCATTTAATCGGGGGTTATCAAATATGTTGATTGGTATTAATCTACGCACCTAGCAAGGAATCTTGATGGTGAGGCAAGAGCAACCGATTATGGGATTGTCAGACCAAGAGCAAGAGTGCCGGGGCATGCATAGATCATGCCCCTTAACAATATTAGAGAACAAAAATGGCATATCAAACCGTAAATCCATATACAAATGAACTAATTAAAACTTTCTCCGATGCCAGTGATGCCGATGTCAGCCAGGCGATTGATGCGGCTCATGCTGCTTTTCTAGGATGGCGTGAAACATCATTCAAAGACCGCGGTGTGATTCTGCAACGTGCAGCCAAGCTGTTGCGTGAGCGTAGCCAACAGTATGCCCGCTTGTTGACGTTAGAAATGGGCAAGCTGATCGGTGAAGCCGAGGGTGAAGTTGAACTGTCGGCACAGATTCTAGAGTACTACGTTAAATACGCAGAAAAGCTGTTGGAACCGGAAAAGCTACCGGTCGCTGACCCCGCCGAAGGCGAGGCCGTATTGGTCCACGAGCCATTGGGGGTGTTGTTGGCGATTGAACCGTGGAATTTCCCGTTCTATCAGATCGCGCGTATTTTGGCGCCACAACTGTCGGCAGGGAACACCATGCTGCTTAAGCATGCGTCCAATGTGCCGCAAAGTGCCGCTGCGTTTGAACAACTGATGTTGGATGCAGGCCTGCCTGCGGGCGCCTTCCAGAATCTATATGCCAATCGCCATCACATCGAAATGATCATCAACGATCCGCGGGTGCAAGGCGTAGCGCTGACCGGTTCCGAAGGTGCTGGATCGGTGGTTGCGGGTCAAGCCGGCAAGGCGCTGAAAAAAGCCACCCTGGAACTGGGTGGGGCCGATGCCTTTATCGTGCTCGACGACGCTGAGATGGAAAAAACCGTCAAATGGGCGGTGTTTGGACGCCACTGGAATGGCGGTCAGGTCTGCGTGTCGTCTAAGCGCATGATTGTGGTTGATGAGGTGTACGACGAATTCTTGCGCCTCTACAGCGAAGGTGTTGCAGCACTGCGCACTGGGGACCCGCTAGACCGCTCTACCACCCTGGCGCCACTATCGTCACAGACCGCCGCTGACGAAGTGCGTGAAAAAATCCGTCAGGCAGTCGCACATGGCGCCACCGCCACCGAAGTCGGCCCCAAGGTGCCTGAGCAGGGTGCATTCGTGCAACCGACCATCCTGACCAATGTCACCCCAGATAACCCGGCCTACCATTGGGAATTCTTCGGCCCGGTATCGATGATCTTCCGTGCTGCAGACGAAGACCACGCGGTGCGCATTGCCAACGATTCACCGTTTGGCTTGGGCGGCTCGGTGTTTACTGCCGATCCAGTGCGCGGTAAGAAAGTGGCGCACCGCATCTCGACTGGCATGATATTTGTAAATCACCCAACCATGGTTAAAGCCGATCTACCATTTGGTGGCGTGCGCCGCTCTGGTTTTGGTCGCGAATTGCTGGGGCTGGGCCTGAAAGAGTTCGTCAACCACAAGCTGGTGAACGTGGTGGATATCGACGCTCCGTTCTGATCTTGCTTTTGGCCATACTGACAGCGCCTTCCGGCAACGGAGGCGCTGTTTTATTATGTAAACACATTGCTGCATCGCTCGCCGTCGCGCTCTGCGACGCGGTATGCTCAGCTATAAACGGCACTAAATATTGAATTGTTAAGCCTACCAACAAGGGGAAACTATGATTGTCTTTGTCACCGGAGCCTCCGCCGGATTCGGCTCCGCTATTGCTAGAGCTTTTGTCAACGGGGGGCATCGCGTGGTGGCTGCCGCACGCCGCAAAGATCGCCTACAGGCGCTTGCCGACGAGTTGGGTGATGCGCTGCTACCGGTGGAACTGGACGTGCGCGACCGTGCTGCCGTCGAGGCGATTCCCGCTTTGCTTCCTGCCGATTTTGCCGCCGTCGATGTTTTGGTCAATAACGCCGGACTGGCACTCGGGCTTGAACCTGCACAACGTGCTGTGCTGGACGATTGGGAAGCCATGATTGCCACTAATTGCACCGGGCTCGCGCAGATGACGCGCGCATTTCTACCGGGCATGGTTGAACGCAATCGCGGGCACATCATTAACCTTAGCTCGACTGCGGGCCGCTGGCCGTATCCGGGTTCCAACGTTTACGGAGCCACCAAGGCGTTTGTGCGGCAATTTAGCCTGAATTTACGGGCCGACCTGGCTGGTACGGCGTTACGTGTAACGGATGTAGAACCGGGTTTGTGTGGTGGCACCGAATTTTCCAGTGTGCGCTTCCATGGCGATGACGAAAAAGCGGGCAAAGTCTATCAGAATGTGCAACCACTGACGCCGCAAGATATTGCCGAATCGATCTACTGGATTGCCACCCGTCCTGCACACGTCAACATTAACACCATCGAACTGATGCCGGTGGCACAGTCGTTTGCCGGGCTGTCGGTGCATCGCGGCTAAACTTTGCTTATCTATACAAAAAACACAGCATTTTTCTGTCATGGAAGGCTGTGTTTTTTTGTGAACGAGCGGATAGTAAATACGGGCAAGTCACTATGCTGAACGCATTGAGCCATGACCTTTGATTTTCATGTTTATATTCAGTGATATATTTACGCTATGTTTACAAAGCAAACATATCTCCGAAACAGCCAATCTTTAAACTTCCAGCAACAATTCTGAATTATTTGGTGGCGATATGGCATTAATACCACGCAAAAGGCAGGTGATTATTGTGTTGCTATTGATTGCACTGATTCTGGTGTATTTCATGGTTAAACACACTTTAGGTCAATTCCCAAAAATGCCAGTCAATGGTCCTACCCCGGTGCAGGTAGGTTTAGCAAATCGCGCTGATGTTCCCGTTTATTTAGATGCGCTTGGAACAGTACAGGCAAATTATGCTGTCACCGTTACTAGCCGTGCAGATGGTGAATTAAAAGCCGTATATTTTAAGGAAGGCCAAAAGGTAGAAAAAGGTCAATTACTGGCGCAAATTGATCCTCGTGCTTATGACGCGACTCTGAAACAGTATCAAGGCTCACTTGAACAAAATCGGGCGCTGCTGCGCAGCGCCAAACTGACACTAGACCGCTATCAAAAATTGTATGCGGCGGATTCGCTAGCCAAACAGGATCTGGATAGTCAGATTGCCACGGTTGGTCAATATTCTGGTGAGGTCAAATCCGATTTGGCGCAAATTGAAGCCGCGCGTTTAAATCTGCAATATGCCCGCATTACCGCGCCGATTAGCGGCCATGTTGGTCTGCTTCTGACCGACCCCGGTAATATGGTGCATGCAAGTGATACGACCGGGATTGTTTCGATTACCCAGACCCAACCCATTGCTGCGACCTTTAGCATCCCAGAGAGCAATTTGCAGGAGGTCCTGCCCGCGCTACGCAAAGGGCGAACGCTGCCGGTTCAAGCTTATGACCGGCAGCGTACAACCTTGCTGGCGAGCGGCGAGGTGAAATTCATTAGCAATGAAATTGATACAACAACTGGCAGCATCAAGCTAAAAGCAATATTTTCTAATTTAGACGAGCGGCTATATCCAAATCAGTTTGTCAACATCAGGTTACAAACTGGGTTGTTATCAAAGGCCGTCATTATTCCCTCTGCTGCCGTGCAGTTAAGTAGCCAGGGAAATTTTGTTTATGTCATTAATGCCAACAACACAGTAAAGAGAAAGTCGGTGCTGGTCGGACCAGCCTACGGCGACTGGGTGGTTGCTTCAAAAGGAGTCCCGGCGGGTAGTCGGGTGGTTGTTTCCGGCATTGATCACTTGCGTGATGGAGCCAAAGTTGAGCCAGCCTCGTCATTAGCGAATAGCGACAAGGCGGCGAAATGAATCCTTCCCGCTTGTTTATCGAGCGGCCTGTTGCCACCATTCTGCTGATGGTTGCAGTGCTGCTGTCGGGACTATTTGCATACAAGATGCTATCGACCTCGGCATTGCCGCAGGTCGACTATCCAACCATTCAGGTGAGCACCTTATACCCAGGCGCCAGTCCTGATGTCATGGCGTCGTCGGTAACTGCACCACTGGAGCGTCAATTAGGCCAGATGTCCGGTTTGAGCCAAATGTATTCGACCAGCTCAGGTGGGGCATCCATCATCACCCTGAAATTTTCTTTACAGCTGTCACTAGACGTTGCCGAGCAAGAGGTCCAGGCGGCAATCAATGCGGCGAACACCTATCTTCCGAGCGACCTGCCAAATCCACCAACCTATAAAAAAGTGAATCCGGCGGATGCGGCTGTCCTGACTTTAGCGGCTACCTCTGAGAGCCTGCCGCTCACTCAGGTGCAGGATCTGGTGAACACGCGCATGGTGCCAAAACTGTCACAGATTTCTGGCGTCGGGCTGGTGAGTCTGGCAGGGGGGCAGCAGCCATCGATTCATGTCCAGGTTAATCCTAGCGCACTGGCTGCGTCCGGCCTGACCCTGGCCCAAGTCAATACCTTGATTGGCAACAGCAATGTCAATGGCTCAAAAGGGGGGTTCGATGGCCCACATCACTCCATCACCATTGATGCCAACGATCAGCTCAAAACTGCAGAAGAATATGGTGCACTGATCATCACCTATAAGAATGGTGCGGCATTACGTTTGCGCGATATCGCTACCTTAAGCCAGGACGCTGAAAATAAATATTTGTCCGCATGGGCGAACAACAAACCTGCAATCATCATCAATGTACAGCGCCAGCCCGGCGCCAATGTCATCGATGTCGTTGATAATATTAAAAAAGCCCTGCCAGGGTTACAGGCTGCAGTGCCGGATACGGTGAAAATCAGTGTGCTATCTGACCGTACGCAAACCATCCGGGCATCGATTAGTGACGTGCAGTTCGAACTGGTGTTATCGGTTGCCTTGGTCGTCATGGTGACATTTTTATTCTTGCGCAATGTCTATGCCACGCTGATTCCAAGCATCGCCGTTCCTTTGTCTCTGATCGGCACTTTTGGCGTGATGTATCTGGCAGGCTTTAGCCTGAACAATTTAACCTTGATGGCGCTGACTGTTGCCACTGGGTTTGTCATTGATGATGCTATTGTGGTGGTTGAAAACATCGACCGTTTGCTGGCCGATGGAGAAACGCCAATGCAGGCGGCGCTAAAAGGTTCGCGGCAGATTGGTTTTACCATTATTTCGCTAACGTTTTCGCTGATTGCCGTATTGATCCCTTTGCTGTTTATGGGTGATGTAGTTGGGCGGCTATTTCAGGAATTTGCCATTACATTGGCAGTATCAATTTTAGTTTCGATGCTGGTGTCGCTAACCCTGACCCCGATGCTTTGTGCCTATCTGTTGCGCCACATTCCTCCCACGCAGCAAAGCCGCTTCTACCAATGGGGCGGTGAGATCTTTGACAATCTAGTGAATTATTATGACCGTCTGCTGGCTAAGGTTCTTGACCATCAGCGGCTAACCTTATTGGTTGCGGCGGCGACCTTGATTTTTACCGCAGTACTGTATCTGATCGTACCGAAAGGATTTTTTCCTACGCAAGATACTGGCCTGATTCAGGGGATCACTCAGGCATCACAAGATGTTTCCTTTGCCGAAATGGGCCGCCGCCAGCAGGCGCTAGCTGCAATTATTGCCAAGGATCCTGCTGTTGAGAATATCGCGTCAACCATTGGTGTCGATGGTACCAATGCCAGTCTAAATAGTGGTCGCCTGCAAATTAATCTCAAACCGTTTGGCGAACGTAGCGAGCGGGCCAGTGACATTATTCAGCGTCTGAAAACCGCCGTACAGAAAGTGCCTGGGATTACTTTGTATTTACAGGCTTCACAGGATCTGACGGTTGACGATCAGGTTACGCCAAGCCAATACCAGTTCACGTTGAGTGACGCAGATAGTACAAAACTGACGGCCATAACCCCTAAATTGATCGAGAAGTTACAGGCGCGGCCAGAGTTTTCCGAGGTAACCAGTAATTTACAAGAACAAGGAATGGTGGCGTTTATCCAGCTAGATCGCGATGCAGCTGCGCGCTACGGGATTACTGCCGCTGATGTAGATACAGCGTTGTATAACGCGTTTGGCCAGCGCTTGGTCTCCACCATTTTTACCCAATCGAATCAATACCGTGTGGTGCTGGAAGTAGCATCGCAATATCAATTGTCGCCAGCTGCATTGGATGATATCTATCTGGCTACGTCGTCATCCAGTACCAGCAGCACTTCTGCTTCGAGCAGCACTTCCAGTTCGGCAGCAACCAGTACCACCAGCACCGGGCTGGTTCGGTTGACCAGCATCGCGACGATACAGCAGCGTACCGGCGCGCTGATGCATTCGCGCTTGAATCAGTTTCCGGCGGTGACGCTTTCATTCAACCTGAACCACGGTTATTCGTTGGGCGATGCACACCAGGCTCTCAATCAAGTAACCGAGGCGCTGCCGCTACCCTCTAGCACCGAATTGCGCTTTCAGGGCGCGGCCTCAGCGTTTCAAAGCGCAACCAGCAATACGCTATGGTTGATTCTGGCGGCACTCGTGACGATGTACATCGTACTGGGGGTGTTGTACGAAAGCTTTATTCACCCGGTTACCATTCTATCCACGCTGCCCTCTGCCGCGGTTGGTGCCTTGTTGGCCTTGTTGCTATCGAATACAGAATTTAGTTTGATTGCCCTGATTGGTGTGATTTTGCTTATCGGCATCGTCAAGAAGAACGCCATTATGATGATCGACTTTGCGCTGCAGGCAGAATATAGCGAAAAGCTGGCTCCGCGTGCGGCGATTCACAAAGCCTGTTTGCTGCGCTTTCGTCCGATTTTAATGACGACCATGGCCGCCTTGATTGGCGCCCTGCCGCTGATGCTGGCGACAGGCTCCGGTTCTGAACTGCGGCGCCCATTAGGCCTGGTGATCGTTGGTGGGCTGATTTTTAGTCAGGTGCTGACCTTGTTTACCACGCCTGTGATTTATCTGATGTTTGATCGCATGGCCCGTCGTTGGAGTGAGTATCTGCAAACTCGGCGCGACAAAAAGGCAGCGTTATGAATATCTCACGCTTTTTTATTGCTCGCCCGGTCGCAACCTTATTACTCGCGATAACGATATTACTGCTAGGTATTCTGGGGTTTAGTTTGTTACCTGTGGCACCGCTGCCGCAGGTGGCATACCCGACTATTATGGTTTCTGCCTCGTTAGCCGGTGCAAGTCCGGAAACTATGGCCTCGACCGTAGCGACGCCGCTCGAGCGCTCATTGGGGCAAATTGCGGGCATCACCGAAATGACATCGACCAGTTCGCTGGGGTCGACCACTGTGATTCTACAATTTGATCTTAGCCGAGACATCAATGGTGCTGCGCGTGATGTGCAGGCGGCAATCAATGCCGCGCGCAGCCTGCTGCCAAGCAGCATGCCGTCGTTGCCGACCTATCGCAAAGCCAATCCATCGGATGCGCCGATCATCATGCTGGCGCTGACTTCTAAAACCAAATCCAAGGGCGAGCTCTATGATTTAGCGTCCAGCGTGCTGCAGCAGCAAATTGCTCAGGTGAATGGCGTGGGGGAAGTTTCGTTGTTGGGTGGCTCTTTGCCTGCTGTGCGCATCGAACTTGAGCCACAGCAGCTGAGTCACTACGGGATTTCGCTAGATACCGTGCGCACTGCTATTGCCAACAGTACCTCTAATTCGGCTAAAGGGCTGCTGCAAGGCATTCATAAGCAATGGTTGGTTGATGGCAATAGCCAGTTGGACAAAGCCAGCGATTATCGGCCGATTGTGATCCGCCACGACAAAAATGCAATTGTACGCTTGACTGATGTAGCTTCTGTCTATGATGCGGTGGAAGATAAATATACCGCTGGTTATTACAATAAACAGCCATCCGTCATGATGGGTATTACTCGTCAGGCAGATGCCAATATGCTGGAAACAATCGATGCAATTAAGGCGAAATTGCCTGAATTAGCTAAATCCCTGCCCGGCGATGTGTCACTTAATATTGTGGTAGATCGCTCTGGAAACATTCGCGCTTCATTACGTGACACGGAAGAAACACTGTTAATTGCCGTTTTGCTGGTGATCGTGGTGGTGTTTGTATTTTTGCGTAACCTGCATTCCGTGTTAATCCCTGCACTGGCTTTACCCATTTCGCTGATCGGCACCTGTTCCGTCATGTATATATGTGGCTACAGTTTAAATAATATGACGTTAATGGCGCTGATTATTTCGACGGGATTTGTGGTGGATGACGCGATTGTCGTGCTGGAAAATATCACGCGCTATATCGAACAAGGTATGCGGCCATTGCGTGCGGCGCTGAAAGGGGCAAGTGAAGTTAGCTTTACCGTGTTGTCGATGACCTTGTCGCTGATCGCGGTGTTTATTCCTATTCTGCTGATGGGCAGCATTGTTGGCCGGTTATTCCGCGAGTTTGCCGTGACCTTGGCGGTGTCGCTGATGATTTCGATGTTGCTATCCTTGAGCCTGACCCCGATGTTGTGTGCCTATTTTTTACCGCGGCACCGCGCTGTCACACAACAGCCTAACCGAGTCTATCGCTTGATCGAGCGCGCGCTAGATCAACTGCTCGCCGCCTATGCGCGCGGGTTGAACTGGGTCATGCGTCATCAATTTTTGACCCTGATGAGTTTGCTGCTGACGGTGCTATTGAACGTCTTTTTATATTCGGTGGTACAGAAAGGATTTTTCCCCAATCAGGATACCGGCATGCTGATGGGGCAACTGCAAGCAGACCAAAATATCTCGTTTCAGGCGATCAACCCAAAATTGCTTGAATACTCCGATATCATTATGCGCGACCCCGCAGTGGAAAGTGTGATGGTTTCATCTGGTAGCGGCGGGTTTGGTTCGCGCAATAGCGGCAATATGTTTGTGCGACTGAAAGAATTCAATCAGCGCGATGCTGGCGCATTTCAGGTGGCGGCTCGACTGAGCGCTCAGACCCAACATTTAGCCGGGGCTCAGTTATTTTTGATGCCCGCGCAGGACATCCATATTGGTGGGCGACAGGCGAAAGCCGCTTATCAATATAGCCTGCATACCGATGACCTGATGCTGCTGCGGGCATGGACGCCCAAGGTCGAAGCCGCGTTAAAAAACTTGCCGCAATTAACCGACGTTGATTCGGATGCGCAGACTGGCGGGCAAGAGGTAAAACTCAATATTGATCGTGATGCAGCCTCGCAGTTGGGGGTGAATGTATCCATGATTGATACCTTGCTGAACAACGCATTCAGCCAACGTCAGGTTGCCACCATTTATAAAACCTTGAATCAGTATCATGTCGTGATGACACTGGCCCCAGGCTATACCGCCGACCCCGAGACATTGAAGCAGGTGTTCGTGATTAACGATAGCGGCAAGAAAATCCCCTTATCGGCGTTTGCCGATATCACCAGCAGTAACGCGGCTTTATCGGTTGCGCACCAAGGGCAGTCAGCCACCAGCACCATCGCGTTTAATCTGGCGCCAGGGGTGTCTCTAGGACAGGCCAGCACGGCAATTAGCCGTGCCTTGGTGACGATCGGCTTGCCACGCAATGTGCAGGCTGGATTTCAGGGTACCGCCAAAGAATTTGAAGCCTTGAGCAAAACCATGCCCTGGCTGATTCTGGCTGCGCTGTCTGCGGTGTATATCGTGCTTGGCGTGTTGTATGAAAGTTATATTCATCCGTTGACGATTATTTCGACCTTGCCGTCTGCCGGTGTGGGCGCCTTGTTATTGTTGCTGGCAACTGGCACTCAGTTGACGGTGATCGCACTGATCGGGATTTTGCTGTTGATCGGTATCGTCAAGAAAAACGCCATCATGATGATCGATTTTGCGTTGCACGCCGAGCGCACGCAGCATATGAGTGCGCAAGAAGCGATTGTGCAGGCCTGTTTAATGCGCTTTCGCCCCATCATGATGACCACACTAGCCGCGTTTTTTGGCGCCTTGCCCCTGGCTTTGGGCCACGGCGGAGATGCCGATCTGCGTAGCCCGCTGGGAATGGCTATTGCCGGTGGACTCGCGTTGAGCCAGTTGCTGACGTTGTTTACCACGCCGGTGGTCTACCTCTATCTTGATCGCTTAAGTCGCTCAACCCGGAACTGGTGGCATCGCCATGGCCGTGCAGCGGCTGATCATGTTTGAACCGAAAGTGCCCAGACTAATGATGAAGCCAAATATTAAACCCACCCTGCGCCCGGTCTGCCTCGCGCTTATGTCTCTGGTGCTTTCGGCTTGTGCGGTAGGACCAGACTATCAGCGTCCGGTGGCAGAGGTATCTAGCCATTACAAGCAGATGGCTGGCTGGAAAACCGCAGCGCCTGACGATGCCAAAATCCAGGAAACCTGGTGGCAAGGTTATGCCGACCCTGAGCTTTCTGCATTGCTGGAGCAGGTACGGGTATCCAATCAAAACGTAGCCGAATATCAGGCGGCCTATCAAAAAGCTCTGGCATTAGTCCAGGGTGCCGATGCAGCTATGTATCCGACCCTGACTGGTAGCGCCAGCAGCGATCGTAATGGCGGAAACTCTACTAGCAGCGGACGCACGCATACCGCTAAGGTGAGCGCCAGCTGGGAGCCGGATGTGTGGGGAAAACTGCGCCGCACCGTAGAAGAAGATACTGCCAGCGCAGAGGCGAGCCAGGCACAACTTGCCTCGGCAACCTTAAGCGCACAGTCAACACTGGCTCAGGATTATTTTCAGTTACGGGTAATGGATGAACAAATTAGACTGTACAACCAAACCGTAGACGCCTATGCCCGCTATCTGAAAATTATTCAGAAACAGTATGACTTGGGTAGTACCTCTCGTGCGACATTGGCGATCGCCCAAACACAATTGGAGACTGCTAGAGCTTCAGTGTTGGATGTACAGTGGCAACGCGCACAAATGGAACATGCCATTGCCGTCTTGATCGGCAAACCGCCGGCGGACTTCAGTATTGCCGTCAGACCGCTAAGCTATACCCTGCCTGAGATTCCGGTTGGTCTTCCTTCTCAGCTTCTGGAACGTCGCCCTGATGTTGCCTATGCCGAACGAAATATGGCGGCAGCCAATGCTGCCATCGGTGTGGCAAAAGCGGCTTATTTCCCAGATTTAACCCTGAGCGGCAGCGGTGGATACACCAGTTCTAGCATCCGCAATCTATTGAGTGTGCCAAACCGCTTTTGGTCTTTAGGCGCAGAGATGAGCGGTACGCTGCTAGATTTTGGCGCAACCAGTGCCAAGCTACGCCAGGCGCAGGCTAGCTACGATGGTCAGGTGGCTACTTATCGCCAGACAGTGCTCAGCGGCCTGCAAGAAGTTGAAGATTATCTAGTCAAGCTGCATACGCTGGAAGCCGAAGTCAAAGTACAGAAGCGAGCCACGATTGCTGCGCAAGAGTCCGCGCGGCAGACCTTCAATCAATACCAGGTTGGCAAGATCAATTACTTGGATGTGGCGACCACCCAGGCGACCAGCCTGTCTCAGCAGCAAAGCCAGTTGACATTAATTAGTAGCCAGCTGGTAACCAGTGTGCAGCTGATTGCGGCTTTGGGTGGGGGATGGAATGCACCGACCCAGATGAAACAAAGCGATTGATTGTCGATAGCAACGCATGGATTTAGCTGAGAAACAAATAACAAAACCCGGTCAGTACGACACGGGTCTTGTTATTCGCTTGCTTCTCACGCCAAGCGCTGGTGCCGGGGCTTATTCCAGCGTTTCACCACTATAGAGCGTAAGTGCTACTTCCCCCGCATCAAAAAACCCTCCTGCTTCCCATGTGATCCGCGCAGTGATGGGTTCGTTTGTCTCATTTATAAACGGACCCGCCTTTAGCGTATTGGTGATAAAGCCACCAAACAAATTCTGTGCAGTTTTAATAAACAGGTGTTCATAATCGACCTCGATGCCGTCCAATCTAACGTAAGGGCTGTCGTAATTATCTGGAGAGCCAGACCCACCTTGAGAATCAGATAGCACCAAAATTCCCGGATAGGCTTCAATCACTGCCAGATCGGTCTTATTGAAACCAAGCTCATAGCAAACCTGTTGTCGTGGACCAAAACGCGCATTCATGTTTTGGGTGACCCCCATGTAGCGCGTATTGGTTTGCAAATTAAAGATCAGGTAAATTCCGCCCGCGGTGGTGAATTCACTGGGAATACTGACCGTGCCACCTTCTTCATCGGCAACTAGGCGGCTGAGGTTAACCGGTCTACTGAGGGTATAACTAAAGGTATACATGCGAGATCTCCGTGGTCGGTGAATGGGTACTGCCTTATGTAAAACGGATGAAATTCACTTGAGTGAAATAAATAGATAAAACAGCGGAGGCAGTAGGAGATCGGTCAGCAGATTGACGCAGAGAGAAAAGATATCGCCGCCCTGGGGGCGGCGATGAGACGTTAGGGCAGATAGACGCTACGCAGTACTTTGCCATCCTTAGACCGGATCAGGCTTGCCATACTGCTCATATAGGGTTGCTGCGAGACTGAGCGCGGTTGTCCTTTGCTAGACATAGGCAGGATGAGATTGTGGGTTTTTGAACCGTTGACTTGCATGATCCAGTAGCTCCCCGACGGATACAACGGCGTCTGCTTGCCCTGCACTAGCTGCGCAGGCAATTGCGGTGCTGCACTGCGTGCAATCAGAGCGATCTGACCGGCCTTGGCGGGATTGATGCCGGTCGTGCTCCAGAAGGTAGACAGAAGTTGCTCGATGCTGATTTTTGGGGTGGTGGGCATGGGTTGCGCATCAACCAGCCACTGGTCTTCTTCCATGTCAGCCGCAGCTGTGCGCAGCTTCATGCCGGGATAGGGCTTGACCCATAGGCTGTCGTTGCGCGCGGTAAACACCGCATAAAGCTGTTGGGTACTTGCACCCTGGTCACTGAGTAGTGCAGAGAGTGCTAGCGGAGCGTTTTGCTTGGTGTTGGCATTCTGTAGCGTGAAGCCAGAAGCACTGACCAGCCAGGCGGTGTAAACAGTGTTGACCGCACCGTGCCCGGCGGTAGCCGGGGTTGAGTCAGTGACCTGAACCAGCTGTGCAATCGGTTGCTGGAGTGTGCCACTGGCTGGGGCTAGCAGTTTGCTGGCAGCATCAATCGCCTGTTTGGCGTTGTGCACTGGAGAAACTTTGGTGGCTTGCCAGCTTAGCGGACCGGCGCTACCCAGTATTGGTGGCATGTTCGCCGCCGCGGCAAAGTTGCCATACATAAAACAGAGTGTCCATAGCAGCCGCAAAGCCATCTTGAGTCGATATTGCATGTCATGTCCTTTCATGTGCGTCCAGGCAGATCCCGATCGCATTAGATGGCGAGATCAGTTACGCGTGTCCCAGGTCTGAAAATCACTGCCTGGCACGGCCTCGACTTTTTCGATGTTGCCATTGGGTGCGTTACTGACCACACCGGCCAACGGTGCTGGAGTAAATACACCACCAGCTTGACGAACCTGGGTGGATGAGAAGCGGTTCTTGCTGGCAACCGTTCCTGGAGTGCGATCAGTGTCCGGCTGCATTTCGGCACCGTACTGCCCCTTACTGAAGGCCACGCCGTTAAACGTAATCCAGTCAACCTGCTTGTAAATGATCCCGTTATGCGTCCATAGAGCCTGGTTTCCTTGATGTTTCTGGGTATAAACCTCATCGTCGCCCGGCGTGACATCCTCCCCTATGTGGTATGTGCCATCGGCACCGATGTACTCCCAATAAATCAGCGGCTGACCAGTGTGCTGCTGTCCCCAGCCACCCTGAATCCATTTCAGGTCAGCATCCTCCTCCGCATAGTTGTCAAGGCCGATCCAGACCGCCAGGTCTTCACCATCGACCGCAGTTGCTTGGTACTGAATAGAAGCGGTCACACCGTCGTACCAGGGGGTGTTGTCCAACAGGTCGTAATACGCCTCATAGCCAGTGGCTGCGTTCGAGGGGCTCACCAGAGTGAGTGCCAGCCAGCCGGCCGCGATGGCCAGACCAAAGGGTTTCTTCATCGGTTTCTCCAGAAAAAGTACAGGCAAAACAACAGCTATCCCCAGTCAGGCTTGAAATCAAACAGCCAGCGGTTTCTCTGCCAGCGCACACGCACATTCAGTTCAGCGGTGTCCGGCGACAGGGAGTAGGGGGTGGCATCACTAAAGGCTTGTACCGTAAAGTTGTCGCCCGCTAATAGCGGGGCGGTCACCATAAAGTACAAAGTGAGGGCATATTCGAAGGTACAGGTCATGCTCCAGTCCACATCCGGCACGGTGAGCACCGGGCTGCCACCGACTAACCAGTGGCAATCGAACGGAATCGGCGGAATGGTCTGGTTGTAGATGCCAGATTGATCGCTGGTGACCCGGCTTTTGGTCACGCTGCCCGAGGCTGGCATCAGTTTGGGCGAGAGTCCGCCCGGCCTGGCCGCCTGGTATAGCTCGCCCGGGGGGATGTTAACGATTTCGCTTTGCGTAACGGTGTCTGTGCTATAGGTAGAAATCTGCGCAGAAATGGTCGTATCAATGTCAAACGATGCGACCGCACCGGCGGAAAGGTCTAGCTCCTGCCAGGCATGAATGCGAATGTTGCGTGTCGGGTGCATGGGCCGCAGCAAGACCAGCACGGATTTCCCACGCATGTTTTCCACGTCGGCAATGACGTTGCACTTGATCATGGTTGACTCCCGCCAGCCTGGGAATGGAAGGGGACAGCTGGGGCGCCCCTAACAAGAGGTCACCCCAGTCTGCTTCATCACCCGATATTAGTGGGCGTCAAAGTTGAAACTCCACAGCCCCTTATCCTTGGTCAGGGACACATCTACATCGGTCGCAGTGATTGGCATCTGGTATTGCGTCATGTCAGAGAAGTTCTGCACGATGTAGGTCTGACCCACCATCGGTGGTGAAGCCACCATAAAGTAGAAGTTCGGCAGATACTCAAAGCTCACGGTCATGTTGGCGTCGACAAATGGCATGGACACGACCGGGCGGTTGTTAACGTACCAGTTGCTGCTGAACTGGGTGAACGGGTTGGTTTGGTTGATCACCCCGCATTGCTCTGGTGTCAGCTTATCTTGTGCCAGCGAGGTTGGCGCCAGTTGCAACTTGGGAGACAAACCGCCAGGGCTGGTGGCCGAGAACAGCTGGCCTGGTACCACAACCTGGCCACCGGAAATGATGGTATTGGTCGGCTTTTCTCCATCACTGGTGACATCAGTCGAAATCACCGCATCATAGTCAAACGACTCGGTGGCTCCCGCGGAACCGGTTAAAACCTGCCAGGCATGAATCATATAATTGCGCTGTGGGTTTTGCGGTTTCAGGAAAACCAGAACCGTCTTGCCCTGCATATCTTCTACATCCATCGTCACATTGAAACGAGTGCTCATCACGGGCTCCTAATTATTGGTGACTACATTGGACTCCTGGTGCTACCCGCGCTAAACCGAGTCCTGCTTGTTTGCGCGGTTGTGCTGGCTAATCGCCAGACAATCTTTGTGTCCGCCTGGGCGGAGAGAAACTGAACACCGAGTGTCCATCCGCGCGGGTACTCAGTTTCACCAACACCTTGCGCACATAGGGCGCAGCCTGGTAAGCCGTGGCCGCGTCCAAATCCTGCGGCGTCAAGCATGACGGCGGGTTTTCAGGGCCCACCGCGAGAAAGCACAGGGAGCCGCTATTCTTGAATCGTGCCGATTGGTTTTTGCCCAGCGCTTGGCTGGTACCGATCAGCGTACGGTCCAGATACCAGTCGATCGCGAGCTCAAACGGATCCATTCCTGGCCCTGCTGCAGTGACCTCCGTCGCTCCGACTTCGCTGCTATTGCTGCCGATATCCGTCACACTCCAGGCTCCAGCGGCCGGAAATGCCAGGTAATGGTGATCCGCCAGAACGGGGGTCAGTTTGCTGGCCGCAAGGCCTGTACCCGCAGCCAGAGGACGCGCTACCAGTGCTAGTCCATCGCTAAAACAGAAGAATTCACGCGCACCGACCGACGCATTCAGAAATTGCCACGGGCGATAGCTAAAGTTCGCGCCACTCACTGCCGATTGGTCACAGTTGCAGACCGCTGGTTGCTCCGCGTCATTCCAGACGAAAACCTGAGTGGCTAGCGCAGCGCCCTCATTGATAAATTCATATTCAGTATTCATTTTTATGCCATTAAAGTTAGATACTTACTTATATGTCATCTGTGCTGAATATCTATGCCTGTAGGCTTATGCGTTATGTAAGGTAAAGACGAAGCTAGATCAGAAAATGTGAAGCCCTAAGTGACAAATATTCGCAAGTCAGAGGGGGCCGCTCAGGCTGTCAGGCCCACTGCTGCTTAATCCCCATGGGGAATGGGCATATTTGATGATGAAGTTGACACTGACGTTTTTGACTCGCGTTTCAGCCGCTTGCCGAACCGTGATAGCCGGGGAAAAATCTTGTGGGGCGGTCAAGCTGGTGGTTTGAGCTTCCGGGGTTTGATAGTTGCCAAACACTGGGGCGCCTTCGGCTGCAGCACCTCCTACAATCGCCAGTTTGTAGAGATGCTCATGCGCTTGCAGCGCATCGTCCTGTACCGATCCCACCTGATTCCCGGTCCAACCCCCGGCTGCGGAGGGTAGACGCTGCTCAGCGTCGGGGTCGCGCAGCAGCGTATCGGGTCCGGTGGCATCATAGTTCACCCCGCGCAGGCTGCGTCCGCGATAGTCTGGCAGCCTGAAAAATCCAGCACTCTGTTTGCCGTAGATGTAGCCAATTACGCGAAATAGCGCTGGGTAGCGGGCAACCGCCACGGCACGGCCATCGCATACCAGCCAGCCGTGTCTTGCCAAATAGAGGTCATAGGCGCGCGAAACTGCCGACGGATAGCCGCTCTGCGCGCTCCCTGCCGTCGCGTTGACCGGTGCCGCATAAGGCATGACCGCGCCAATGGGAGCGTCGCTCATGCTTCCAATCCCTCATCGCCCAACTGATTCGGTAGCCGCGCATCGGTCTGCAGCATCAACATTGACGTGGGAATCATCATTTCCCAGCTTTCGCAATGCACCGCAGGCGCGGGGGATTGCGCAATCGATTTGAGCGTATTGGCTAGCCAACCATCGACTTCGCAGACCGGGGTTGTGGCGTCACTGCCATGCCAGGATTGTCCATTGGTCGACAGGTAATACAGTAGAGGGAGAATCGCATGGGTTCTGAGCGGAACCAGCAAGCGGGCGCAGCCGGCCTCAATAAACTCGGTAAAACCTGGGGGGCTGTCTGGCGTTCGAATCAGTGCCAGCCAATCTGGGCGTGCCGGGTCGTCGTCGCTAAAAAACTGTGGATAATAACTGCAAATGCTGTCTTGCCACTCCAGCGCATCACGGAAAAATTGCGTCTCACTCATGATGATTGCATCGCGTTGCCACGCAGGGCGCGTGCTGGGGATCTGCTGCAGCGCCGGGGCCATCAGGCAGCTTATCGCTGCGGTTTGCAACTCGGCGGCAGCCACGTCGCGCGTCGCGTCGGGAGCCGGTCGCATGGCCTGGTTCGCCAGAACCGATAAGCTAGCCAGATATTCGCTACGGCGCAGTTGATAAGCCGCCATGATTTCGCGGTAAACGGCAATCTGCCACTGCAAGTAGCTGGGCGAATCAGCGGCACAACTGCAGTGGAGGGTGACATGCACGGCAAAATCTAGCCCACTAGTCAGAACCGTAATTGGCACCTGGGTGGTTCCGACTGGCATCGCGCCCAACGGCAGGGTGCCTGGCGCCGACGCTTGTGCCGGGTCAATGCTGAATACTGTGTCCCCCAGCAGAATTTCCAGCGGCACCGCGCTACTGCTGGTGTCGCTCTGACGGGTCCAGCCATAACCGATGTTGCCGCCAGCAACCACATAGTCCTCTGGAATCTCAAGACAAGCCCGGCTTTGCTGTGGATGGGCGCCCAGTGCTGCCGAGCGCACCAGATTAAGCGGCGGAGCGGGAGGCAGGGTCGTGTTATAACGCGAAGCCAGCGCTGGCTGGTTGTCTCGGGTGATATCTGCGGGTGATTTGATTGGCGCTATGCCATCGCCGCCAAGCCAGGGAGCAATCGGTGCCTGCAAGTCAATGCCGTTAAGCGCATTGCAACGGCGTACATACGCCTGCGCTGGATTGGCGATTACAATTTCCACAATCAACCGGGTGCCATTGGGAACCACCTGTACCCGATGGATCGCATCGACCCAGCGGTACACGCCGATCAGCGGCTGGCTGCCGCTGAGATTGTCAAAGCGGCGGCGTCTGCGTTCAACAAATTCTTCGACCGAACGGCGACTGCGTTCGGTTTCTACCTTGCGCGCCACCCGCGCCGAGGCCTGTTCTAGCAACTGCTGTGCGTAGTTTGATGCTTGCTTGTCAAACGAGGCCATACCCGTTTGACTATCAGTCCAGGCTCCGCTGGCGGTGACTGATAGGCCATCGGTGCCATATTCCTGTTTCAGATTGTCAAATTCACGTTTGAGAGTGCCGAGTGGGCTGACCTGATTTTCTTGTTGTTGCTGCGAGGTGCTACCGTTGTGCGCTGCGCGTTCGGAAGCCCTATCGTAGGTCGTCACTTCGCGCTCGTGGGTTTCACTATGCCGGCTAATTTCTTCACTGCGCTCCAGCGCTTCGCCGCACATAATATTTTCGATATGTGCGACTTCACCCAGGCGGTAGCGCAACAGATTTTGCTGGATGACACGAATATCAGAAAACCCCAACGGTCTTGCATAGCCACCTGGCAGTGCAGTGTCTGTCGGCAACATTAATGCTGTGGGCAGCAAAATATTGGCCTGGAGTAAATCTTGCAATTGCAACTGAGACAGTTCCTGCGTGGGGGCTGCCGCTAGCATGCTGGCCACATGGCAAACACGTAGTGCTTGGCAGAACGTGTCTCCCTGACTCGCCTCCAGGCTTTCAGTGAGCATTAGCGCCAATAGACTGTTTTGCAAACGCTGCTGCTGGGTTAAAAATGCGGGGTCCTCAACCACTGTCTGAACCGGCTCGCCAAAAAGCTGCTGCAGCGCAGCTAGTAGCATCGAACGGCTCTCTGGCTGCATAGTCAGGAGCGCCCAAACCGGTTCACTCTCTAGCCGTGACAGAGGGGCGTCTAGTTCGCCGATGCACGATACCCATTGCTGCTTATATTTTTGAGATGTGGCGCTGCTGAAATCAGCCGCCTCGGCTTGCATGGCTTGGCGTCTGCCGGTCGTGGGCAGGGCGCGCAGGGTATTCTGAAAGTCGCTCGTGTTGCTAATGGAGGCAAAGCGGCGTGCCCATTGGCCAGGAGAAGGCGGCATCAGGTTGCGCGGCAAGGCAAATGAAGCAAATTCACGCGGGCGTTCAAGTGCCACACCGTGCTCAGGCCAGGGGGCCGATGGCTCGTCGACCGGGGGGGCGGCTGCTATAAAACGATCCAGCTCAACGTATTCACCGGCGACTGCCGCTTGGCGTAGCCGAACGTTAATCTGCGCTGCACCGTGATCATTGATCTGCAGTTGCAGCCGGAGCGCACAAAAACCATCAGCGAGCCGGATATTTCCTTGCCAGTCAGGCTGCAGGGGATTGAGGTGAATCACCTCGCTTCCTTGTCCGCCATCCAGGGTGATCTCGGCCTCTAGGCATGCCTGGTCTGCCCCCGCAATGGTCCAGGAAGCCTTAATCTCGCCCCATTTTCCCAGCGTTTGCTGACCCTGTGTCGGCAAAACGCTACTGCACGGATCGCACACCCGCCAGGTACACAGGCGCTGCACCTCTTCAAGCATTGGTTCGCAGTGCAAGTCCATTTCCAGCGCTAGACAATCCACCTCATTCAGGACGTTGCATAGCGCCAGCGTACCCCACACCTGCTGTTCAGCATCGCCAAGCTCGAACTGCTGCGAGAGCGTGCGGCGGTCCAGAGTGTACTGACAGTTAGTGGCATGCTGAGACAGGGTACAGACAATCACCCAGCCAGACGCACTCAGCGTGCCATGCCAACGAATCTGGAAGTCCTTTGATTGCCAGTGCCCCTCCTGGCTAGGAGCCATGCTCTGGCTTGGCTCACGCATGGTCAGCTCCCTCTTCATCCCATGTTGGGCTGAGCGTGCCATACAGCCAGTCATTGCCCGGCTCTGGTAGATCGCACGTCATAGAGATCGCTGCCTGTCGGCTGGGTCCTTGTCCCAGATAGCACTGCAGGATCTGTGCCAGACAACGCCGCGCTTCCTGTACGCGCTTGCGTGCGTTCACTTTAGAGATATCCAGTGTGGCAGCGATGATTTCATAGCTGACTTCGTCGATCAGGCGTAACTCGGCCGCGAGGCGCAAGCGCGCCGGTAACTGGTCGAACGCTAGCTGGATCTGTCCCACCAGTTCATTTACCAGCAAGCTCTGCTCGGGGGTGCGTGCGTGCATGCCCGCCATATCAGGGGTCTGCGCAAGTTCGCGCCCCCTTCTTTCTTCTGCCTGGCGACTACGCTGCATGTCGATAGACTTGTTTTGTGCAATCCGCACCAGCCAGCCGCCAGGATGGTGAATCTGCCGAAACTGCTCAGGACGCTCAGAGCAGATCTTTAATAGAACCAGACTGAATAGATCGCTAGCTTCTTCTACATTGCCACCGGTTAACCTGCGGCACTGGCTTTTTAGAAAGGCTTGATAACGCAGGATAAACTGCGTTAAGGCACCTTTCTGTCCTTCGGCGATTGCATATAACAAAGCCATATCTGGATGGGCGGGGGAAGGCGGGCTCACTTCAAGCATGGAAAGCATAGCGGTCACAGTGTTTTCCTTATGGCGGTATCGGGCCGTTGCCGGTGCTGCCAGTGCAATCGGTCCTAGTAGCTCAGGATGTGCAGTGGTTGATACACAACAGCAATGACAATGTGTTTGAAAATGATGTTCGAGTAAGTCATTTGCGTTGTGCGTGAGGGAAAGACGAAAAGGAAAACCTGCTTGTGAAAGGAAAAGGAGAAAAAAAGCAGACGGGCTAGAAAACAGGATGGATGCAACGCGGTGAGCGGCTGCCAATCGATGCGAAAGCTTCAGCCGTGGTGAGCGGTATCAGGTGGTGGGAAAATATATTACGGAGTGGAAGGCCTGACTTGGCCTGAATGGGTTAATTTCGGGTGAAATAATATTCGTTGCTATAGTTTTCAGCTTGTCCCAAATTCCAAGCTACGAATTCTTCCTTTGTGACCCAGTGCACCTTCCCCGGACCATGATTTACGCTTGGGCTAAAATGCATTATTTGTCGATATACATTTCTTCTAAACGCAGCGTGCGCGCTCGAATAGAAAAAATAATAGCTATCCAACATGTCTAACCCATGAAAAATTTCAGCAACAATCAGATTTGCCGGGTTACAAGCTGCACTGACACCGCAGTAACTACGATGAACCCCTAAGCCATTAGGTTGGGCAATGCGCTGGCTTCCAGATAAAAAAAGTTTGATGCAGGCAGATGCACAAATACTGTGATGCATAACGCCATCACTATCTTTGATTGGCACCACGCAAGTGTTTAGTTTTAATCGATAAATATAATGCGCTAGTGGATACGCCTGCATGGGATTGCCTCCCGCACTGTTTAAGCACAACCATCTAGGATGGGTGGGCGCATTATTTATCAGGTGCCTGACCTGGTCCTTAATATCTTCGTTAAAAGCCCCATTTGTGTTGAGCAGTACCGCCGGTTCACATTGGCTTTGCGTGCACATTTTCCCCATTACTAGCTCAGTTTTACCCTGGTGCATCTCAGTAATAGATCGAAAACCGTTCGCTGCATAGCAGAGCATAATGATCAGGAAACTGACGCACAATAATGCGTAAAATACGGCAAGTAATCCCAAGAAAATGGCATGTTTTTTCATGTTTAAACCCATGGTGCACCATGCGCACTAAAGTTGGCTAAGTGTTTGATGAAAACATCATAAATGTTATAAGCTAAATATTTTACCTTTAGGGTAAGCTATTTCTAGTACTGGATTTGTCTCTGTGATGTAGGAAATTAAGCTAATATGATGACTATTCCTCAATCAGCCCTATCGGGCAATCCGCCTTTGGCCGGAGCAATGCGTCGCGCGTTTTCTCGGTTCTTTGACTTGTGGTGGGAATGTATGCTTGTTTTCCTGCTGTTTGCTAAACTGTTTCCCTTGTTGAATCTCTCTGCCTGGTGGCAAGCAATTTTGTTGACTAAGTTTGCTACTGCGTTTTGTTTACCTCTAGTAATGCTGATTGACTCTGCCGTATTTGCTGCTGCCGGTAATACACCCGGCAAGGCTTTACTGCGTCTGAGTGTACGCAAGCAGGATGGTGCTGCTCTTCAACCCGTGGATTATCTGCGTCGGAACCTGAGTTTCTGGTTGAATGGTATGGCCCTGGGAATTCCTTTTATTAGTATGGTTACCATGCTCTGGCAACTGGGGCGGATTGCGATGCTGCGTCCAACAGGATATGACCTTGCGCCTGGATATCAGGTTGTGGGTGTTACTCTAGGGTGGAAACGTTACCTTGGTTTTGGGGTCGCCTGGTTGCTGATCTTTGGGGTTGACGCCAGTTTTGTGTTTTTTGGTCATCGATTGACTTGACTTCTTTAATTCTAGCGTCGATATAATGATTTACATGACACACCATAACCTGTGCCCCATTGTGATTATTACCACCATTCAACGAATGGTGGGTTAGCTCGCGTCACGGTACAGTCCAAAGCAACCCGCCCCAGCAGGCGGGTTTTTTGTTTCCGTCTGTCTGGTTTCACACCGCAGATAAGGAGCAAGTCCATGCCAGAGCAGAAACTGAAGGAAATCATCGCTGCAGCTGACCACGCCATCAACCAGGAAGCCTTTGACCAACTGATGGCGTTTTACGCCGACGACGCTGTATTGGTGATTCAGCCGGGCATGCTTGCCCAAGGGGTTGAGCAGATTCGCGCGGCTTTTCCCGCTATCGCCAATTACTTCAATCACAGCCTGCAAGTCAGTCAGGCTGACATGCAAGTCATTGCGAGCGGCGACACGGCACTGGTTTTGGCGCGAACCGAGTTGCAGGCACAACAGGAAGGGCGGCCGTGGCATGCAACCCGGTTCGCTACCTATGTGTTCCGCCACGATCAGGTAGGGGAGTGGCGCTGTGCCATCGACAACTCCTATGGTACGAGCCTGCTAGCGACACCTCCCACCTTGCATCTGCTGTGCGGCAAGATTGGTGCCGGTAAATCCACCTTGGCCCGACAACTGGCTGAAGAAGAAAAAACCGTGTTGATTAGCGAAGACGTGTGGCTGGCGAAGCTATATCCGGATGCCATCAGAGAAGTAGCCGACTATGTGCGCTGTGCTGGACTGCTAAAGAATCTGTTGGCAGAACACGTGATAGCGCTACTAGGGGCTGGCCTGTCGGTAGTGTTGGATCTGCCAGCCAATACCGTGGCGTCCCGGCAATGGGCCAAGTCGATTGCGACCCAAGCAGCAGTGGCGCACACCCTGCATTGGCTGGAGGTTCCCGATCAGGTTTGCAAACAGCGACTGCACCTGCGCAACCAGTCTGGTAGCCACCCGTTTATCGTGGACGATGCCACTTTTGAGCGGATCTCAGAATATTTTGTGCCACCACGGGATGATGAAGAACTCAATGTGCTTCGCCATTAAATAGAAAGGGGCATCCTCCCAGTTTTAGCACTCGGCTAAAGTAGAGAGACCTGGCTGCTGGCGAATGTTTATTGTCTGCGTTGTTGTGATGCGAGGCTTTATTTTGCTAGGTATGACGAAAATATGGCGAATTATTTGGCGAATATTTTTGTCTCTGGACTACGGACTAGAGTAGTTCCTGTAAAACCTCTTCTGGGTTAAGTAGCGTTGTCACGAGGCCTTGAAGGAAGAGGGGCATGCGGCGGTCGCCACCCGCTTGAATGCTATCCTCTTCCACCTTGCTGCGCAGCAGCTAATTGAATAGCGCCAATAAACCTTCATCTTTTCTCTGCGGAGCAATCGGTGACTACTTTTGTCCCTGACCGTCCCAAGATAGGCCATTCAATGTGTACTGTGAACCCTAGCTGACTTTGAGCCTGTGTGTGACTGAGCTGAGCCAACGGCTGCGCGCTTCTTCTCTAATTTGTGCAATAAAATTCGACAGAATTACAATAATCTTTTTCCTGCAATAATGTCCCAACCGCTATTCACGGTTAATGGCAGATGTGGATACTCATATTGGAATATTGATGCTCAAAACTTCTTGTATCTTGATCGCTGCTTTGACTCTGTCATTAACCGCATGTCAATCCGTTGGTCTGCAATACAAATTCCCTGCTGCTGGAGAGAAATCTGCTGAGTTACAGGGGGTGGATGGAGCTTTTATCAATAATTTTAACGAGAAGGGCTGCTATTACGGGCGAACCAGTCTTTCTGGTACGGTACGTGTGCGAGCTGGCGAACCTATTTCTATTGGCTATGAAAATGAAGAAAGGAAAGATGGGTTTGGGGTCGGTGTTAATCGCGACGATGAGGTCCTTTTTTGCCGACTGATGTTCAGATTTACCCCGGAAGAGAATGCGCGTTATCGCCTATGGAAAGCCAAAGCCAATATAGCCGGTAAAAATGTGTTTGGACTACCTTCAAGGGTGGGTATTTGCCGCTTAGGGCTGCAACAAGTAATGGAGGATGGCTCATTGAAAGCCATACCGGTTGTGCCGCTTTCTCTGCACCATGTTAAGTGGAATTGCATACAGCTTAAATCGGTCGCAGAAAAGAAAGCAGATGCTGAGACAGAAGCAAATTAGAGAGATGAAACGCCGCTCTTTGGGGGATGGATGCTGTTGTAAAGCCTGGGCATCGTTTCCCGTATTCCCGATTGCCAGATCAGCCCTCACGGGCGGTTAATCGTTTCCGAAATTACAGCCTGCCACGCTCCATTGTCAGTTTGCTTACAGCTAGGTAAGGTGGGCGATGCGGCTCTTCAGTCGCAAACGGCGCGGGCCAGGAGTGTTACCAGCACCCCCAACCCGCTAACCACAACCAACTCGACAGGAGTTTGTCATGGCTAGGACCGAGTCTAATGCAATTCATCGCATATCTTCAAACCAGCATTTCCAGCAGCAACAGTTGTTCTCGTTGATCTCCATGTTATGCGCCCCACGTCGGGCCGGTAGAGATTCTGATGTTTGCCGTTTGATTGTCGACAGTCGCCTACAGTGGGCGGTCGAGCCAATTGACGGTGAATCATCATGGCTATACCTGCCTGAAGTAGCCCATGCACGGACTGTCGCTGGCTGCACAGTGTTGACCGCCAATTAAGGCATAACCGGGAGGCGGGGGACGTATGGGCCCCCGAGTCTGGAGAAGGTTCAGTTTGAGTAGGTGGATGTCTCCCCTCTGGTCTTCGATAGTAGCCTTTAAGACCGACTGGTACTTTGTGCGGTTACGCACAGAGCCTCACATTATTGAAGAACATAATTTCTGAATAAAGTGTAATGCGATCCCTATCAATGCCGTGAGGCATCAATCTTCGATTTAACGGCCACCCAATGAAAATTCCAACACCGGACGCACGTCAGGAGATCCTGCGCTTGCGTCGCGCAAAGAAGATGTCCCGCTCACCCCATGCTTACGTGCGAGGCAACACCGCACAGTATTACGAATGGTTGCACAGCCAGCGCGGCCATGCCTTGCCGCATGGCCCGGCGATTTGGATTTGTGGTGACTGTCATGTAGGCAACCTTGGCCCGCTGGCTGATTCTGATGGGCGTGTCAAAGTGCAGGTTCGCGATTTTGATCAGACGGTGATTGGTAACCCCGCGCATGATTTGGTGCGGCTCGCGTTGTCACTTACAACGGCCGCTCGTGGCTCCCACCTGCCCGGAGTCGTCGCGGTCCAAATGCTAGAACATCTGTTGGACGGTTACGAACACGCACTGACCAGTGGTGAAGATGCGGAATCGATGCAGAAGCCAGATGCGGTAAAGGTCGCCTTGCGCGAAGCCGTCAAGCGCTCGTGGAAAACCCTTGCGCGCGAACGCATAACCGATACCCAGCCAAAAATTCCCAAAGGATCGAATTTTTGGCCTTTGTCCAAAGCTGAGAAAGCGGGTCTCGCGCAGTTGTTTGAAGCACCAGAACTGGTAGCCCTGGCGACGACGCTAAAGTCTCGCTCGGACAATGCTCGCGTCGAAGTTGTGGATGCTGCCTACTGGGTTAAAGGGTGTAGCTCTTTGGGGTTGCAGCGCTATGCCGTATTGCTAAGCGTCGACGAAGACTATTGCCTGATGGATGTCAAACAAGCGGTGCATGCGACCGCACCCCGCTACTCGCACGTGAGTATGCCGCGCGACAATGCCCGGCGCGTGGCAGAAGGAGCACGCCTAATGTCACCCGCTTTGGGCGAACGACTGGTTGCGCAAAGGTTTCTGGACCATGGGGTCTTTATCCGGGAATTGTTGCCGCAGGATCTTAAACTCGAAATCGATCAACTCAGTCTGAAGGATGCGACCCGAACCGCAAACTATCTGGCGTACGTGGTCGGCTGTGCTCATGCTCGACAAATGGACAAAGAAACCCGAAAAGCCTGGTGTCTTGAGCTGAAAGCAGGGCAAGGCAAAGCACGCACGGTACCGGCTTGGCTGTGGGATAGCGTGGTGCAATTAGTGGCAAGCCACGAGGCCGGCTATCTTAATCACTGTCTCCGCTACGCGTAGCGGTGTCAATGAACTCGCAACAGTTTGCCCGAGATAGTCAGCCCCCGAGATCGGGGGCTATGTATATTTTAGATAGTAGAAAATAGCTGTTGGCGTAGCCACACATGCCCTGGATCGTGATTGGATCGCGGATGCCAGAATGCAGAAAGGCTGAACTCCGGTAAAGCAAAAGGCAGAGGATGAAGTGCTAAGTGCGTACCAAAACGCGTAAGAAAGCGCTTGGGTAGCGTGCAGAAACAATCACAGCTCATTAAAATGGTCGGTAGAACGGCGTAGTTTTGTACCGAAATGGCCACCTCTCGCTGAACCCCTAGCTGCGCTAATGCCTGGTCAACCGCACTGGAAAAGTTTCCGCCTTCGCCTGACACCATGGCATGGGGGAAACGAAGGTAGGTAGCCAAATCCACCTTGCCTGATACAAGGCTAGGTCGGCATGCAACATAAAACTCATCGCAAAACAATCGCCGACTGACCAGCCATTCTGCGGAGTCAGGTGCTGAGCCAATGGCAATATCGGCTTCACCACTTTCTAGTGCATCTCTGAATCGGCTTTGGGGATAATGCAGAAACGCCAGTTTTACCCCTCTTGCATGTGCCTGCTGGATCGCTGCATACAGAGGACCCGCCAACATGCTGGCGGCATTGTCGTTCATGATCAGCGTAAATGTTCGTTGCGCGCTTTCAGGAGCAAAGTCCGGAGGTGTTTCCAACAGGCAGCTAAGGCGTTCTAGCGCGTCGCGTAGCGGTTCTTTAATCGCCTCTGCCCGATGGGTTAGCACCATTCCCCGGCCCTGGCTGGCAGGGACCAGTAATGGATCACCAAATAAAGTGCGCAACCGCCCAAGTTGGGCTGATAGGGCCGGCTGGCTAATGTGCAACTGCTGTGCTGCCTTGGTGACATTGCCATGTTTCAGCAGCGCATCCAGGGAAGCCAGTAGTTTGAGTCGCTCTGGGGATGTATCCAATTTAGTTATACGTCTGATATGTATAAGAGATTTAACTTATAGCGCCGATCTCACCATAATAACAGCTCAGATTATAACTTTAGGAGCTAACCGTTATGAGTTATGAATCCAATCGCACAGTAGCCAAACAGTTTCATGCCGCACTGCTAGAGCGCAATTGGCCAGAGATCCGTGCACTTTTAAGTGATGAAGCGGAATGGATCTTACCTGGCAATAACACCATTTCAGGCAGCGCCAAAGGGGCAGAGGCTGTTGTGCAGCGGGCTCAGAAAATTGCCGGATATAAGCTAAAATTTGAGTTGCTGCATATTCTGTCCGGCCCCAACGACGCGGCCTTGCACCTGCACAATACGGCCGAACGCGATGGGCTTAAACTAGATGAATATCTGGCCACCATCCTACGCATAGAACAGGGAAAGATCGTATTTATCGAAACCTTCTTGTCTGATGTGCCAGGGATGAACGCTTTTTTTATCTAAACCTAATCTTATTCTCTCGCCTCTGAATGGCGTTGATGCCTCGCTCAAATCGCTTAACCTGTTTTGGGTATGCCCGTTCCAACCGAGTTGTTCTGGGAAGTGACGAGATTTACTAAGTCGGCAATCTTCGTTCATTCGTCCTAGCAACTCGGTTCTTGATTAACCCTGCCCGCTTCCCACGCAAGCATCGCCAGCTTGCGCTCACTACCCCAACGATAGTTCCCTGTGTCACCACTGCCTCGAATCACGCGATGGCATGGAATCAAGAAACCAATATGGTTGGTTGCCAGAGCGCTGCCAACGGCACGTTGTGCGCGTGGACATCCGGCTCGTTCCGCTAGTTGTTGATAGGAAATCACCTTGCCGAATTCGGTGTAAATCAGCGCTTCCCATACCTTAATCTGGAAATTTGTCCCGCGTAATATCAAATGTACTTTTCCACGAGTAGGGGTAGATGGAAATATTTCATGTAGCAAGGTCTGAGACCGTAGATCGTCACGGCTAAAATTTGCATTAGGCCAATACGAAATCAGCTCGGCCTGCATGGCCTCTTGGTTTGTAACGCAAAAGGCAAAGTGACATATTCCCCGTGTGGTCCAGCCGACAAGCACCTCTCCAAAGGGTGAAACGGCGAAGCCGAAGCTGATTTCTATACCAGCGCCACCGGCTTTAATGTCCCCAGGGGACATGGCTTCGCAAGTGACCATCAAATCATGGAGGCGACTGGTGCTGCTCAAGCCCGCGCTTTCTGTAACCGACAGGGTGTCGTGCGACAACATCAATTGCTGTTTCGCATATTCCTTTGTCAGAAATTGAAGAAATCGCTTGGGGGATAAGCCCGCCCATTCTGCAAACAGCCTTTGCAAATGAAATGGGCTGACGTGGACTGCCTCACCAATCTGCTCCAAGCTTGGTTGCAGTTTGGCGTGCTCCCTGATGAAGGTGATTGCACGCGCCACTAATGCATACTGTCGCGCCTGCTCGTAGTTGTCAGCTTGCATGTTGCCCTCGTGTGGGGAGTACCGTCGATATGGAAAAACCCGTTACCCAAGCGGTGCCCGTCAATACCGTCAAACTGCCTATCAAGGTGTGCCAGCCAACATGCTCACCAAGAAATAGGGTGCCCCACAGAATACCAAACACTGGGATTAAAAATGTCACCGTGAGGGCTGGTACTGCACCGACATCAGATATCAAACGGAAATACAGTAGATAGGCGACCCCGCTGCAGACAATACCCAGGGATATTACCGAAAGCGTGACATACATTGGTGGCATGACCTGCATCGGCGGCGCAGACAGGGCGAGTGGCACCAGTATCAAGGTTGCGGCCCACATGCTGCCGTGGGCATTTGCAAACGGCTCTACGACTTTGGCGGTTTTGGTATAAGTGGTGGCGATACCATAAGAAAACGCTGCCCCGAGGCCAGCGGCGACTGCCAGAATCCCACCATTTGGCAGCGCAAGTGTTTCAACACCGGCAAGCAGGCCAACTCCAATCACGCCAAGCAGCATCCCAAATAGCATTTTCGCCGTAAGACGTGACCGAAACCAGATTGCCCCGATCGCTGCCGCCCATATGGGCGCTGTCGCGTTGAGTATGGAGAGGAGAGATGCGCTAACCGTTTTTGCGGCAAACGCAAACAAGAGAAATGGCAGGGCAGAGTTGAACAACCCAAGCACGAGGTAATGCTTCCAGTGGCGGGGCAGTTCCAAAGATTTTTTGACGTAGCATCCCACTAGCAGCAGAAACAGAGCTGCCAACCCTACCCGGACAAAAATCAGGAGTGCAGGTCCAAGCACCGGCGCCCCGATTCGCATAAACAAGAACGAAGCACCCCATATGGCAGACAAAAGGAGTAGACGGACAATGCTAGCCTGGTTCATGACCACATCCCATAGTGGAGGAAATTGCACGATATGGGATTGAGTGGCTTAGCATCAATCCGATTCTTGCTGACTTTCGCCGGTGGTCGGATTAACGCGCAAAATATCGAAGTTGCCGACTGCTATATTATCTGAACAAACACGGAGGCCATCATGCTTGATCACGTATTCATTTCAGTTAGCGACATCCGTCGATCCATTGCGTTTTATACCGCGGCACTCAAGCCGCTTGGGATCGTCAACCGCCTCGACTACGACGGCAAAGATGGTCCGCCGGGCCATCCGGACCTCAAGGGCTTCGGTGCCAACGGCCGCATATTCTTCTGGCTGCGCGAGGGGTATGTCGATGCACGTGCTGCACACATAGGCTTTATTGCAAATAGTCAGGAGGAGGTCGATTCAGCGTATGCCGCTGCGATGGCTGCCGGTGCTACTGACAACGGCGCGCCTGGCGCTCGATTGCACTACGATCCGCGCTACTACGCCGCCAACGTGCTCGACCCGGACGGTTATAGCCTGGAATTCGTCTACAAGAGTTGGCAGCACTGAATGATGAATACACTGATGATCTATGGCGTACCGAAACCAACATGGCTGCGCTAGCCGCCATGTTGGGCGTGCCCTGCAGCTTCAGAAGGCGGAAAGAGACAGGGTCGGCAATGAAGGTAAAAAAACTGACTTACGCGCGCTTTTTATTTTGCATTGTCAATTTTTATTTTTAAATTCAATTACTTGCATTAACTTCCCTTAACTTGGGTAGATTGATCGACGGCTACCGGGTGGCGGTGATCGACAATGCCGGTTTGCCGGTAGAGTTTATCGAAACGGGCTGTCTGATGATGAGATATGGGATCGTGCCAGAACCGGTCAGAAAGCCAGTTCGTATCAGTGAGTTTCAATCCATCGTGCTCAGGCCAAAACCAGCCCGCCAGGGAGGGGCTGGGACATTATGTAAGCAGGCGCCCCACTAGCGTGAAGGGTGGGCTAGCCCACCAACAGAAATGCAGGAGGGCAACGTCAATGGAAACGCCACGCCTTTTCGCAAGTTAAAACGAAAGACACTGCCTGGTGCGGTACACACAAGCAGTGTCAAAGAGCGGGGATGATTACAGTGGTGCCCCTAATACTTCTTCAATTACCACCCTTGCCGTGTTTCGAAGGCTGTTCCGTACCCCGAAATCTATCGCATTGGCGGCATTGTCGCGACATATGTCCGCGAGCTGTCGTGCTCCTATCACGGGAAGTCCTTCGATTATTTCAAGATTGTTCTTTACGCGCTCATCCATCGGCTTCTTTTTGATTATCAGGATCGGCGGGGTGTTAATAACTCCCATCTCAGATAAAAAATTGAAACTGCCCTCACCGGTAAAACTGTAGAAAGCAACGTTATCAACAATTTCAGTATTCCAGTGTGAAGCAATTTCATGTTTTAAAGCGTTAATATTTGAATCGAAGTTATTTGTGTTGTCTAAATAAAAGTCAACTTCAACAATGCTGTCTGGCCAGCATTTATTTAAAATTTCATTCGAGACTTTGGCTCGTTTGGCGTACAAGTTGACTGCTGTATGGCCGCTGATGGCAATAAAACCATTAAACGTCGAGTTTTCTGTGTTGATAGCCAAATGTGCATTCTTGATGGCCATAAAAGCCAAATCGCGCGGGGTGTTTTTTGCGCCAGAAATTTTGGTATGCATGGTTTTCTGAAAAGAAATAATGCAATCGGTAAACGTTTTGCAAAGGTCAGCCGTTCCGCCTAAGGTATTAAGTAATTTCATGCACTCTTTATCTGGTGCGGTATTTTGATTTTTTAATTGTTCATATATTTTTGTTGCAATGGCATTTTTATAGAATGATTCATCGAAATTGGAATCAATGTGATTGTCAAGTTGAGCGAGCCAGTCTCTATTGATGCTAGGGAAGGCAATTTTTACTGAGTCCAGGAAGGCGTTAACGGCCCAGTACTGCAAATTTTTTACAGAAAGAGCAGTGGTCTTGCCAATGGCATTGCTACTTTTTGTTAGATCTTTTGATAATTTACCTTGTTTAACTTCAAGTGTCTCCTGGAAAGACTTGTCATTAGCCGTCAATGTACGTTTCAGCCGATCAAGCCGTTTGGCAAGCTTGCGGTCCGGTGTTGGCTCCTCCTGATCAAAGACTTCGCGGATGATAGTGCTCAAATCATCGACAAAGTAGCCTACCTCAGGAACGGGTAAGTTTCTTGACCGTCCCGGGCGGGAGACAATATTCACATGTGCCCAATGTTCGCGCAATTCTATGGAGCTGCGCGTGGCGATGCCGATATCAATCAATTCGCCGTTAATGCTGACGGGCCTTCCCGAGTCCAATATCGCTTCTAAAGGTGCTGTAGGGGAGCGATGGTTTCCTGCCAAATGTGGCCTAGTGGAGACGTATTGCAGCTTTTTATCGGCCTCGTACTCCGCAATGGCCCCTGCGGCAGAATACTCATTATGGTCATCATCGAGGTCTACTGCTGACAGCATTAATTTATCTGTGTTGGGATTCCATTTGTTCAAGGCATCGGAATTTTCGCATAATAGGGATGTGTATTCAAAACGGAATTTATTCAATAGTTCAAGTATCTTATTATTTACTGCTGAAAATGCAATATACCAATTTTTCGAACTTAGCTTGGGATTGATCAATACGCCAGTGTCCCAGTCATTATCCCCTTCTTTCGGTAATCCTAGCGTTGTGAAAAGCGCGCGACCACCTTTTAGATAAAACCGCAAACAGCCATCGGTTGGAACCTCGATGACTTCGCGCAAATCGTCAGACAATTTGACAATGGCGGTTCCCAGTTCGGCAATTTTTATTTCATGCCAATTTGATATCCACTCCAAGTTGCGATCGTGAATCAGCTTGGTCGCACTGCCACTGGTCTCACCTCGAGTTGCATCATCCATTCTGCCTTGATCGGCAAATCCGTAAAATCTATGCATTAGGCGGTAAAGGTAGAACTCTTTTATGTTGTAGAGGGCCTTTACCGATGCAAGGCTGATGGCGGCGTCAGAAAGCGGTGCTAACACATTGTCACGTAGTCCATGGAAAAGTTTTTCTAAGTTTTGCTGGTCTTGTGGCAAGTTTTCGATAATTTTCTTGTTTTCTACTAAGAAATCTACAGCTTTCCAGGCCGTGTCAGTAATTTTGTTTTTACTTTGAGGCTTGCTAATGGTTTCGATCATTTCGATGGCGGTCGTAACAAATGCCATTGCCTGCTCTTGAAGTTTTAGCCATTTCTCCTCTTCAATGAGGTGCACGCATTTGCTATATTCCTGAGATAGCTTGCTATTCAGTTGCTCATAGTAAATGTTATTGATGTTAATATTATTGAGATTGTTACATAAATCAAGCGGTGCAAGTTCGCCTTGTGTAATTATGAAGAATTCCCCAAGTGCATTGGATTGTGCTGCACGTTTTTCTTCTGAGGTACGTGCATTACGCTCAGCCAATCTGACGGTGGTTTGAAACTCACTCTCCAGTACCTGTAATGGATGAACCGCCACGGCCCCCCAGTAGGTGACGTTTGAAGACTGCGGCGCGTCTTTAACATAGTACCGGTCTTTATCTACTTTAAGCGCCTGGACGATTTTGTTGAAATATTGGGTGACGTCAGCCATCATGTTTCTCCTTTGATGAGATAGGGGACGGCGTGCGCATGCGAGCAGCGCCGCCCAAAGATGGATATGCAGGGATTAGGCAAACGGGGGGTGGTCGATGACTGCCCCCATGATGTAGCAGGTCTGATCTTCTGTGGACACCGTGGTGACGATCTCATCCGGGCCAAATGTGACCGTAATGTCACCGGAGCTGCTGTCTGCCACAAAATTCTCTATTGAATAGGTCTGTTCGATTTCACCGAGAGGAATTAAATCGAATAGGTTGAGCTTGACCTTCATACTCTCTTTAAACATGGTGCGAACCTGACTTTCCTGCGCCTTATGGAAGGTCATTTTGACCGCAGGACGTTGGCTTAGCACCAAAGTGCGTGGTCGCGAAAAGATACCGCCTTCGCCGAAGAGCTCTTGTGACTTCCACTCGTCTGACACCAGTTTGTAACCGGTGACATCAGCGCTGGCGCCGTTTTTATAAATCTGGGAGATGATTTGCTTGTCGTACCACCCGGTGGCGCCATTATTGGATAGGAGTCGCGGGGAGGGAGAAATTGGCGTCACGCCGTTATAAGTTAGAGAAATCGTCATGCCCTGGGTTTGACGCGTCATCTGATCGATTTGGAATTTTGCGGAACCGCCAACATCAATCGATACAAATTCCAGCGGAATTGGCACAGAGACACCTGCGCCGATAGAAAAGGTGCTTTGCGAGCCTTCAGTGTGAGAGATGAAACATTCGACCGACACGCTATTATGGGAGCTATTGATGCGATTGTTCAGGTCGGACGGGGAGGGAATGTTATCGTATCCTACCTTGTATTTAGATTGCCCGACTTGTAATCCGCCATTGTCGCCAGACGGCTCGATAACATTTTTCATCGCCTTCTGTAGACGTGCCTGTGCTGCCAACTGTGCCCTTTGGATTGTCAGCCCCACGATGGCAGCGTCTCTCCATGTGTTGTAACTGATCTCCAGGCCGACAGTGGGCCAATCTGTGTCATTAGGAAATTTCTCTTTTACCTGATTAAGGATATAAAGCAATTTGGTTTTGTATCCGGTGCCTGCCAAGTCAATCGACCCGCCTCCATTCATAGTTTGTTCCCACTCATTGATCAGGGTAATAGCCTGGTCAGACTCATCGGAAACGGCTTTTTGAACCTTGGCGTTATCTGCCCTGGATAGCACGTAGGTTGTTTCACGCAGCAGGTTAAGATAGATGGATGAGAACGAGTTGGATGCGTCCAGGGTTGAAATGTCGTTTTTCGGCACAAGCACAGGGTAGTCGATTTTTTTAAGTGCTTTCTCGTTAAAATAACCGTTGCCACCAATCTGTGTGTGGAAGTTAAATCCAGGGGAAAATACCATTGAGCTGAATTCGCCATCAACTTGGGTGCTGAGCATGGCGCGTAACTTTTTGTTCAATTCAGTCACAAACTGTTCCTGAGCTTTAGCGACCGTCAGCTTGGCTGGAGGGTTGTGAGTGGCTTGCAGGAGAGCCTCAATTTGCACCAATAAATCCTGATGGCTTTGTGCACGATCCATTATGCAATTCCTTTTGGTAAGTTATTCGAATGTCCTATCTGGACGGCATCATAATCGCGTGTGTAGAGGTGCCCCTGTTAGTTCGAACATTCCAACCTTTTGGTCAATCGTTCCAGGTCAATCCTCCTCCGGGATTGGCTCAGTTCCGTCACGACAGGCTCCTGGTGTCTTGCCATAAAAGCGCTTGAAGGCCTTGGTAAACGCTGACAAGTCGCTATAGCCGCATTCATAGGCGACAGCGTCAACTTTCAAGGTTCGGCTGGAAGAGCGTTCCAGCAATTTAAGCGCATGGGAAAAGCGAATCCGGCGTAACTCATCGCCAAAAGTGGTGCTTTTCTCAGAAAACGCACGATATACCGCTGACCTGGAAGATCTGATCCCTGATGCCAATACCTCCAAGGTCAGTTCCGGGTGGCTATAGTGTTCTTCCATGTACGCCCGTGCTTCATGGAATAGGGCGTCAGCGTCACGTGGTTTGCGTGGTGGGACAGGATGCATTAAGGCCGCGAGGCTGACCGCTATTTGCAGGGTGATCGACTGTAGGATGGCCGTCAGTTCCGCCGTGCTTAGCCGTGGGGCATGCTGCGCCAGTCCGCGGAGCATTGAGCGCAAAAAGGGAGAGAGAGGGGTTTCCGGTAGCCGGTATAGATCTGACGAAGAGAATGGCTCCTTGCCAATTAACGAGAGCAGCCATTCTGGTTGTAGGGAGATCAAATAAACGTTCGCAACCTTTGACTGCGTATCCTTGTTTTGGAATGGATCCTGGATGAGAAATAAATCTCCCTGGTGCAGGCGCTCGGGCCCGAATGCGCCCGCCTCTGGTTTGGCGAGTGTCACTAGCCCCAGCAAAATTTGCTTATCCGGAGTGGACTGAGCCACAGTGCCGGGAGAGGGAAGGCTATCGCGCCTTATCAGTTGCAACGATAGCCTTGGGTGATCATTGTCCAAGGCCAGCACACCGGCGAAGCCAAAAGACAGAATGGTATTCTTTTGATGGTGTATGCTCCCCGAATTAACAACCGGGAGCGGGTTGAGGTGGTGCAGAAGGTCTTCAAGGGTAACTGTGGAGTGGTGTGTGCTAATCATCCCGGACGCCGAATAAGGTGGTAAATTTACCGCCAATCATCCGATGTGTTCATGAGCCGTAGGAGGAATACAATACGCGCCTAGTGTTGTTGTGAGCCGGAGTGCCTATCCTGTCGGGTTGAATCAATTTTAGAGTTCTTTGTCAGATACGATTTGTGCTGTATCTGCCCTGCCTTCACCGTGTGTTCCCCTCCTTAGCTCGGCTGTGTTCGCGGCTATATAAACCAAAACGCTTGGGTTTATGCTACGATGCCAACAGTTCTCTCCCCTTTTGGGCTACGCGCGGTGATCTACCCCAATGACCATCGCCCGGCTCACGTTCATGTTATGGGAAATGGGTGCGAAGCCGTATTCGAATTGCATTGCCCGGATGGCCCACCGGAACTACGCGTGAACTATTCTTTTACTCGTAAGCAATTGGGATTGATTACAACATGGCTGCTAGAGAACTTGGCGGCGTCTTGCGCTGAATGGAGGCATATCCATGGAAATTTCACCTGAGAACTTTGATGCGGCAAACCAACGGGCCCAAGAGGCTGCAAGCGCCTTCCCCGTCGCCGTGGCCGTGCGCTATGACCGCAGGATTTCGCGGGTTGTGATTACGCTTTCATCTGGCCTAGATCTGGCGTTTTCACCTCACGATGCTCAAGGTCTGGAGCATGCGCATCCTGCAGATTTGCAGGATGCGCAGATTAGCCCGTCAGGGCTGGGGGTTCATTTCCCGCGCCTTGATGCTGATTTGTACATTCCGGCGTTATTAGAGGGATTCCTTGGTTCGAGGAACTGGATGGCTGCCGAGATGGGCAAGCGTGGCGGCAAAAGCGTGAGCGCCGCTAAATCATCGGCTGCACGCGAAAACGGTAAACTTGGCGGGCGGCCGCGAAAGGTGAAAGTGGCTTGATGGGTATGCATCGCCGCACGACAATGACAAAAGCCCCGCTCGATGGCGGGGCTTAATATTTTGAGTCGTGAGACTTTCTCACTATTTGCTAAAAAATCTCACTAACTCTGCTGACCTACAACAACATCAAATATCAATATTCCGCGCAATCAACGCATTGCTTTCAATAAACGCGCGGCGTGGTTCGACGTTGTCACCCATCAGGGTTGTGAATACATCGTCGGCACCCATTGCGTCTTCGATTTTCACTTTCAGCAGGCGGCGAATGGTTGGGTCCATGGTGGTTTCCCATAGCTGCTCGGGATTCATTTCACCTAGACCTTTGTATCGCTGAATCGCCATGCCCTTTTTGGCATCGGCCAATAACCAGTCTAGCGCAGTGCCAAACTCTGCGACTGGGCGCAGGGTTTCGCCACGGCGGATGCATGCTCCGGGACCGATTAGGCCGCGCAGCATTTCGCTGGTTTTGGAGATTTCCTGATAGTCGTGTGATTCGAGAAAGTCTTGGTCCAGAACCGATATCATCATGTTGCCGTGCAACTTGCGGATGATCTTGATCATCCAGCCATCGTTCTTGCTGTCGTGCATCAGTTCTAGTTCAAGATCTTCTGCCGGGATGTGGGCGTTGAGCTGTTCCAGTGCCGAGCGTGCGCTTTGCTCGGTTTCTAGTGACAGGTGTTCGACCTTGAGCATGGCTTCTTGCAGCAGGTGGTCAATCACGCGGCTTTCGCGCTCAATTGCTGCGCGCGCAAGCAAGAATTGCCGTGCAATGATGCCAAGTTCTTCGCTTGAGAGTGGGGCAGCGCCTTCGCGCGGAATCAGTTCGGCTTTGTCGAGTGCCAGTTGCAGCAGGTACTGGTCTAGCTCGTAGTCGTCCTTCAGATAACGTTCTTGCTTGCCGTGCTTAGCCTTGTATAGCGGTGGCTGGGCGATGTAGATGTGGCCGCGCTCAACCAGTTCTGGCATCTGGCGATAGAAGAAGGTTAACAGCAGGGTACGGATATGCGCACCGTCGACGTCGGCGTCGGTCATCAAAATAATGCGGTGATAACGCAGCTTGTCAGGGAAGTATTCTTCCTTGCCAATCCCGCAGCCAAGTGCGGTAATCAGGGTGGCGATTTCTTGGCTTTGCAGCAGTTTGTCGAAGCGAGCTTTTTCTACGTTGAGGATCTTACCCTTTAGCGGCAAGATGGCCTGGAATTTACGGTCGCGGCCTTGTTTGGCTGAGCCACCGGCAGAATCCCCTTCGACTAGGTAGAGTTCGCACAATTCTGGGTTTTTCTCTTGGCAGTCAGCCAATTTACCCGGGAGGCCCAGGCCGTCCATGATGCCTTTGCGGCGGGTGATTTCGCGTGCTTTACGCGCGGCCTCACGGGCGCGGGCAGCATCAACAATCTTGCCGCAAATGATCTTGGCGTCGACTGGGTTTTCCAGTAAGAAACTCTTGAGCGCGTCACCTACCACTTCGTTAATCACCGGTCCGATTTCGCTTGAGACCAGTTTGTCTTTGGTCTGGCTGGAGAATTTTGGATCGGGCAACTTGACCGACAATACGCAGGTCAGACCTTCGCGCATGTCGTCGCCGTTGGTTTCAACCTTGGCCTTTTTGGCGGCTTCGGCTTCATCGATGTAGTTGTTCAGGGTACGGGTCATAACCTGACGCAGTGCGGTCAGGTGACTACCGCCGTCGCGCTGCGGAATATTATTGGTAAAGCACTGTACTGATTCTTGGTATGAGTCGTTCCACTGCATTGAAACTTCGGCGCTCATGCCGTCTTTTTCGCCTAGCGAATAAAAGATCTTGGGGTGGAGCACCGTTTTGTTACGGTTCATGTATTCAACAAAGCCTGCTACACCACCTGAATACTTGAAGTTTTCTTCTTTGCCATTGCGCTTATCAACCAGGGTAATGGCGACGCCGTTATTTAGGAACGACAGTTCGCGAATCCGCTTGGCGAGAATTTCAAAGTGAAATTCAACATTGCCAAAGATTTCGCTGGATGCGTGGAAATGTACTTCGGTGCCGCGATGCGTGCTGTGGCCGGTGACGGTCAGCGGTGCGACCGCGTCGCCGTTGCGAAATTCCATTTCGTGGACCTTGCCATCGCGCCAGATTTTAAGGCGCAGCCAGTCTGACAAGGCATTGACCACTGAGACGCCAACGCCATGCAGGCCACCAGAGATCTTGTAGCTGTTGTTATCGAACTTGCCACCTGCGTGCAGGATGGTCATGATCACTTCAGCAGCCGAACGGCCTTCTTCCGGGTGAATGTCGGTCGGAATACCACGGCCGTTGTCCTCTACCGAAATCGAGTTATCCGGGTGGATGACTACGCGGATGGTATCGCAATGGCCGGCCAGTGCTTCGTCGATCGCATTGTCCAGTACTTCAAATACCATGTGATGCAGACCCGTACCGTCCTGGGTGTCACCGATGTACATCCCCGGGCGTTTGCGCACAGCATCCAGACCCTTCAGTACTTTGATGCTGTCCGCGCCGTATTCCTGTTCGCTCATAAAACCTTCTTCTTCGTGTGGCAGTTGATTCGGGGGCGGTTGCCCCCGGTCTGGCCGTACGCCTTGAGATCTGTGTTACTAGATGCGCATCGGCATCACGATGTATTTGAAGTCGCTGACTTCTGGAATGGTGAATAACGCACTGCGGTTGGCATCGCCAAACGCCAGTTGCAGTGTGTCGGCCGGCAGGTTGGTCAGTACATCCAGCAGATAGTTAATGTTGAAGCCGATTTCCAGGCTACCGCCATCAAAGGCAATTTCCAGTTCTTCTTCAGCTTCTTCTTGTTCACTGTTGGTGCACAAGATCGACAGCGCGCCTGGCTTGAGCACCAGTCGTACGCCGCGGAATTTTTCATTGGCCAAAATCGCGGCGCGTTGTAGCGCATGCAAGAAGGTGACCCGTTCAATCAGAAAGATCTTATCGTTATCCAACGGGATCACGCGGTTGTAGTCGGGGAATTTACCGTCGACAACCTTGCTGATGATCACGGTAGAACCAAAACTGAAACGCACTTGGTTGGCCAATAGCTCGATGGTGATTTCTTCGTCGCTGTCTGCCAGTAGCTTGTAGAGTTCCAGCACGGTTTTGCGCGGCAGAATCACTTCGGTCTTGGTCAGCGTGGCTTCTACATCAGCGGAAGAGAACGCCAGGCGGTGGCCATCAGTAGAAATCAGGCGCACCTGACTGCCCTCGGTCTGCATCAACAGGCCATTGAGGTAGTAGCGGATGTCCTGTACCGCCATGGCGTACTGTACTTGCGAGATCAGACGCTTGAGCTCGCGTTGCGGCAGCTTAAACACCGCTTCTGGGCTGCCGTTGACCGGCAACAGCGGAAAATCTTCCGCAGGCAGGGTCTGCAGGTTGAAGCGTGATTTGCCGGCTTTTAGTGTCAGACGTCCGTCTTGCTGTTCTAAAGTGACCTGAGCCTTGTCGGGCATGGCGCGCAGGATATCCTGCAGCTTTTTGGCCGAGGTGGTCAGGCGGAAATCCTCACCTGGCAGGGCTTCGGCGCTGGCGGTGGTGATTTGGATTTCCAGGTCGGTGGCAAGAAAACCGACCTCGGCTCCCTTCTTTTCAATGAGTACGTTAGAAAGAATAGGTAGCGTGTGACGGCGTTCAACGATGCCGGTTACCGCCAAGAGCGGCTTAAGCAGGGCATCGCGTTCGGCTTGCAGAATCAGCATGTTCCGGACTCCCGAAGAGGAACGAGGGGTAAAATAATCATCTATCAATTACGCAACATTGATAGCAAGGTTTCGTAATCATGCGCAATATCAGGATCAACGGTGCGCATTTCCGCAATGGTTTTGCAGGCATGCAGCACCGTAGTGTGGTCACGCCCACCAAAAGCGTCGCCGATATTCGGCAGACTCAATTGTGTAATTTCTTTTGCCAGGGCCATGGCGATCTGACGTGGCCGTGCAATGTCGCGGCTGCGCTTTTTCGAGTGCATGTCGGACAGTTTGATCTTGAAATAGTCGGCTACGGTTTTTTGAATCGCGTCGACTGTGACCTGCCGGTTTCCGGCGGCCAGGATATCTTTTAGCGCTTCTTTCACCAGTTCAAGCGAGATGCTCTGGTTGGTGAAGCGGGCATAGGCCACCACGCGCTTGAGGGCCCCTTCAAGTTCACGCACATTGGAGCGCATGTTCTGGGCAATAAAAAACGCGACATTGTGGTCAAGCTTGATGCTGTCAGCCTCGGCTTTTTTCATCAAAATGGCGACGCGCATTTCTAGCTCTGGCGGCTGAATTTCAACCGTCAGTCCCCAGGAAAAACGCGAAATCAATCTTTCTTCCATGCCTTCAATCTGCTTGGGGTAGGTATCGCAGGTCATGATGACTTGCTTGCCGCCCTCAATTAGCGCGTTAAAGGCATAAAAGAATTCTTCTTGGGTGCGGTTTTTACCCGAGAAAAACTGAATATCGTCAATCAGCAGCAGGTCAAGTGAGTGATAGTAACGCTTGAACTCGTCAAATGCCTTGTGCTGATAGGCCCGCATAATGTCGGCTACATAGCGCTCTGCGTGGATGTAGCGAATGCGTGCCTGCGGCGTTTTCTGATACACATGGTTGCCGATTGCGTGAATCAAGTGAGTCTTGCCCAGCCCCACGCCACCATACACAAACAACGGGTTATACGCTGGGTCTCCCGGGTTGTCGGCGATTTGGGCGGCGGCGGCGCGTGCCAACTGGTTACCTTTACCAGTCACCAGTGTATCAAAAGTGAAGCCGGGGTTGAGCCGTGTGCTTTCATGCCCTGCCCCAATCGCCTTGACTGCCGAGGCTTGGCGGGTCAGCGACGGTGTGCTCTGGACGTTTGAGGTGGCCGATACCGCTGCTACCGGAGTGGCTGCGCGAACCGGTGCAGTAATTTGCGTACGGTTAACAGGGGCCCCCAGCCGCAATTCGACTGGCACTTCCCCCATGAGCTCTACCGCGATTTCTTCGATGCGTCCAAGAAAGCGATCTTTGATGAACTGCATGATAAAACGGTTCGGCGCTAGTAAATGCACACCTTCTTCCGTTGCTTCGGCAGCCAGCGGTTTTATCCAGGTGTTGAACTGCTGTGAAGACAGTTCGGCCTCAAGCCGAGCGAGGCAAAGCGGCCAGAATTGATCCAGTTCGGTCATTAATTTTTACGCAATAAAAAGCAAAATCCCGCCGTTGTCCTAAATTGGAAGGGCGGCGGGAACCCCCTGGCACGGTGCCGCGCCAAGGGGCGGTGTTCGGCATAAGTACGGAGCACCTGGCGGCGGATCGAATCTGTAGTATTCTAATGCCTAGGCGCTGCAAGTTTTACATTCTAAAGCTTTTTGTCCGAGTTATCCACAGGTCGGCGAAAAATTAGCGATTGACAAGCACAGCGGATTGTTGTCAAATTTCACGTTTATTTTCCCGTTTCGAACAATAGGAACACCGCATCATGAAGCGTACTTACCAGCCATCTACCACGCGCCGCAAGCGCACGCACGGCTTCCTCGTCCGCTCGAAGACCCGTGGTGGTCGCGCCGTATTGGCCGCTCGCCGCGCCAAGGGTCGCAAGCGTTTGGCTGTCTGACCAGATTGGGCTACAGCTTTCGCCGTGCGTACCGGCTCTTAAAAACGGATGAATTTTCATCCGTTTTTAGTATGCGCCAAGCACGCAGTAATGCGTTCTTTCAGGTGTATGCTCGCCCTAACGATCTCGGCCACAGCCGCGTAGGCTTGGTGGTCGGCAAAAAGATCGCCAAGCGAGCGGTTCGCCGCAACTATATTAAGCGTTCCGTGCGCGAATGGTTCCGGCTGAACCAGCATCAGTTGGGTAGCATGGACTATGTTGTGCGCGCGAAACAGCCTTTCACTCATGACGAAAATCGCGAAGCTGTCATGGCTTTGTCGACACTGTTTGCTAAACTAGCTCGATGTCGCACATCCTCATCATCCTGATTCGGTTTTATCAGCTGGCTGTCAGCCCTTGGCTCGCACCCAGGTGTCGCTTCATGCCCACCTGTTCCAGCTATGCAATCGAGGCAGTGAAGAAACATGGCGCCCTTAAAGGCGCGAGGTTGGCGGCAAAACGCATTGCACGTTGTCATCCCTGGGGTGGCAGCGGCTATGACCCGGTCCCCTAACTTTCCGGTAAATTGAAGAAAATGGATTCCAAGCGACTGATCATTTTCATTGTGCTGTCCCTGGGCATCTTGCTGTTATGGCAAGAGTTTTTTGCGCCCAAGCCGCTACCTCAGCAGCCGGTGCAGCAGAATCAGGTTGCGGCTCCCGCACCCTCTGGACAGCCTGCACATGTGGCTGATGTATCCCGCTTGAGCAGCGGCCAGCGCATTAGTGTGAATACCGACGTGCTGCATGCAGAAATCGACACCATTGGTGGTGATCTGCGCGAGCTCGATCTGGTGAAGCACGACTCAACGGCTGATGCACGTAAGCCGTTTGCCTTGCTGTCTGACCGTGCCGGTCAGGTGTATGTAGCGCAAACCGGTTTGGTGGCGGATTCCAACCCAGCGTTGCCATCGCACAAAACCGTGTTTACTTCGGCTCAAACCAGCTATCAGATGGTTGGCAACGCGCTCGAAGTTAAGTTGACCGCGCCTGATGCCAATGGTGTCAAGGTGAGCAAGACTTATGTGTTCAAGCGTGGTTCGTATGATATTGGTGTGCGCTATGACATCAGTAATGGCGGGAGCACGGCGGTCGCGCCGATGGCTTATTTCCGCTTGCTACGCGATGGAAAATCGCCAGCGGGTGAAAGCCGTTTTGCCAATACCTTTACCGGTCCGGCGGTGTTTACCGAAGCCAGCAAGTTCCAAAAAGTGTCGTTCTCTGACCTGGACAAAGGCAAAGCTGATTACGCCAAGAATGGTTCGAATGGCTGGGTCGGCATGTTGCAGCATTACTTTATGACCGCATGGATCATGAAGCCGCTCAACGGCCCGAGTGTTTGTCAGGCGGCCAAGTCGTGCCGGTTCCAGTTGGACTCCAAAGACGGTCTGTATTCTGCTGCCGCCTTGCTGGATCTGAAGTCGATTGCACCGGGACAGAGCGAGTCTTTGACCGTGCCGTTGTATGCCGGTCCTGAAGAGTACAGCACCATCACCAAGGTAGCCGATGGTCTGGAATACTCAAAAGATTACGGCATCTTCTACATTGTTGCGTCACCGTTATTCTGGCTGTTGACCAAGCTGCATGGCCTGGTTGCCAACTGGGGGTGGGCGATTATCTTACTGACCCTGATCGTCAAGGCGGTGTTCTATCCGTTGACGGCAGCCTCGTATCGTTCGATGGGTAAGATGAAAGCATTGTCACCGCGTCTGGAACGGCTCAAGACCCAGTATGGCGACGACCGGGTTAAGTTCCAGCAAGCTGTGATGGCCATGTACAAGGAAGAAAAGGTCAATCCGCTCGGTGGTTGCTTGCCAATGCTGATCCAGATCCCGGTGTTTATCGGTCTGTATTGGGCATTGCTGACTTCGGTCGAGTTGCGTCAGGCACCGTGGGTTTTGTGGATTCATGACTTGGCGCGCCCAGATCCGTTCTACGTTCTGCCGACCTTGATGGCGATCACCATGTTTGCGCAAACCTTCTTGAATCCGCCGCCGACCGATCCGGTGCAGGCCAAGATGATGAAGATCATGCCGCTGGCTTTCTCGGCAATGTTCTTCGTGTTCCCGGCGGGTCTGGTGCTCTACTATGTACTGAACAGTCTGCTGTCGATTTCGCAGCAGTGGTACATCAATCGCAAGATTGAAGGCGCGAAGCAGGTTGCCGCTCAGTCCTGATGCTTGACTGAAGTGCTCTACAAGCCCGACCGTTCGCGGTTGGGCTTTTTCCATTTTTTGGGGTGTGCCATGTCGATTGCCTATAGTCCGGTAACCATTTGTGCCATCGCCACTGCGCCAGGGCGTGGAGGGGTTGGGGTAATTCGTGTCTCGGGCCGCGATCTGTTGCCTTTGGCGGTCACGCTCACCGGCGGTAAAACACCCAAACCACGCTACGCGATGCATACCGATTTTTTGGCAGCAGACGGCACGCCAATTGATAACGGTTTGCTGCTGTATTTTCCTGGACCGCATTCGTTTACTGGCGAAGATGTACTTGAACTGCAGGGCCATGGCGGTCCGGTCGTACTGCGCATGCTGCTTACGCGTTGTGTGGAGTTAGGTGCGCGCTTGGCAGAGCCAGGAGAGTTTAGTAAACGCGCTTTCTTGAATGACAAGCTGGATCTGGCGCAGGCTGAAAGTGTGGCTGATCTGATTGATGCGGCCAGCGAGTCGGCAGCCAGAAGTGCGCTTAAATCGCTCAAAGGCGCATTCTCGGACGAGATCAAGCAACTGACTGATGGCCTGATTACCTTGCGCATGCTGGTCGAGGCTACGCTAGACTTTCCTGAAGAGGATATTGATTTTCTTCAAGCTGCCGATGCCATGGGTAAGCTTGAGCGTTTGCAGCTCCGTCTGGCCCAGGTACAAGCCACTGCACGTCAGGGGGCGATTTTGCGCGAGGGCATGCATGTGGTTCTGGTTGGGCGGCCCAATGTGGGCAAGTCTAGCCTGATGAACGCGCTGGCTGGTGACGAGGTGGCGATTGTGACCGATATTGCCGGCACCACGCGTGACGCGGTGCGTGAAGAAATACTGCTGGATGGGGTGCCGATGCACATTATCGATACCGCCGGTTTGCGTGAAACCGAGGACCGGGTCGAGCAGATCGGTATTGAACGCACCTGGCAGGCGCTGGCCAAGGCCGATCTGGCGCTGGTGCTGGTTGATAGCCAAGAAGGAGTGGGCGACGAACTGACTGCCATATTGGCGCGTCTGCCTGAGGGGCTGCCACGGGTATTTGTGTTTAACAAGATTGATTTGTCCAATACCGCGCCATTACAAGACGAATACCAAGGCCATCCTGCGGTGCATCTATCGGCCAAGACCCTGGCCGGGGTAGAGTTGCTCAAGACTCGACTATTGCAGATGATTGGGTTCAGTGGCGGTTCAGAGGGGGTCTATTTGGCACGGGCGCGTCATCTGGATGCCATTGGCCGTGCAAGCGGGCATTTGCAACAGGCGGCGGTGATTTGGCAGCAGGTTGAGCTGTTTGCCGAAGAACTGCGCTTGGCACAAAACGCCCTGTCAGAAATTACCGGTGAATTTTCTTCTGATGACCTGCTTGGAGTGATTTTTAGTCGGTTCTGTATTGGAAAATAATTCCCCTTCCTAAGCTTCCCTATCTGTTCCAAAATTTCTCTGAAACCACCGCCAGTCGGTGGTTTGTCTTCTTATCTGTTCCTGTCCATTCCCACCTGTTCCAGCCGTTTATGATACACATTAAGGTACACACAAAAAAAATTGATAAATACGTGTACCTATTGGCAGTGTTATTGGTCTAAAACGGCAGCTAAACCGGGTTGGTTCTTAATTTTTAAGAGAGATAAAACAATGACTATCGACATTAGTCATTGTTTTTATTGAATATAATGTTGTTGATGTGTGTACCTATAGCGTACCTACATTTCTAAGACGAAGAGAGCTGCCATGCCTCGCCAAGCAACGTTGTTAACGGACACCAAGATCAAATCGCTCAAACCACGTGCAGAGCGCTATCGGGTCAGTGATAGCGATGGACTGATGTTGGAGATCATGTCGAGTGGAAACAAAATCTGGCGCTATCGTTATTCTCTTTACGGGGTTCGACAAGCCTCGCTCACGATTGGCCCCTATCCCGAGATCAGCCTGGCTGAAGCGCGTCAGCAACGGGATGCGTGGGCCAAGCTTGTTGCTAAAGGTGAGTCGCCCAAACGGGCGGTACAGGCGCTTAAGACTGAAAAGCGTAATACCGTGGCTGCGTTTGCTGAACAGTGGTTGTCCGAACAGTTGGAAGGTAAGTCCAAGAGCTATCAGACAACGTTGCGCCGCATCATGGAAAAGGATGTGTTCCCTTGGCTTGGTGGCATGCCACTGACTGAGGTGAAGCCTGCCGATATTCTGGATTTGTGTGATCGCATCAAATCACGAGGGTCACCCCAGATGGCGCTCATGACGCGCAATGTACTGCGACGGATGTACGATTTTGCTATTGCGCGCCAGATGGTTGAACACAATCCGGCTGCTGTGTTGGCTGCCCGGTTTATTGCAACGGAAGAGAGTCGTACGCGGGTGTTGTCGCCCAAAGAGATTGGCGAGGTTATGCGTGGAATTTACTATTCGGATATCCGTCGTCCGCTCAAATTGGCACTGCACTTGTTGGCGATAACGATGGTGCGTAAGACCGAGCTGACCGACGCTCGCTGGGATGAGTTTGATCTGGAAGCGGGCATCTGGGACATCCCGGCAGAGCGCATGAAGAAGGACCGGCCACATCGGGTTTATTTGTCGCGGCAGGCTCAAGGTCTGCTGGAGGAATTGCACAGTCTGTCACATTCTTCTGTCTTCTTGTTTCCAAGTTTACGCGGAGCCGTGGATAGACCGATCGCCGACAATACCTTGAATCAGGCGGTGCGTGCTCTGTCATTGGATGTACAGCATTTCGTCTTGCATGATTTCCGCAGAACAGCCTCTACACATCTGCATGAAATGGGCCATCCCTCCGACGCTATCGAGAAAGCGTTGGCGCACAAGATCATTGGCATTAAGGGCGTCTATAACCGTGCAGAGTATGCCGAGCAACGGATCCAGATCATGCAGGCTTGGGGAGATTTTGTGCAGACCCAGATTGACGGCGCTACTCGGTTCCGGTCGGCATGAGGTGAGGTTGTCTGCTTTCCAACGACGCCTGTTTGGTAAAGTTGAGCCAGCAGCGCTTATATCATCAGCGGGATCGCCGGTCGTGTGACCTCTCCTCACGGTGTAGTCAGCGACAGTCCGTGCATGTGTTACTTCAGGCCGGTATAGCCATGATGATTCACCATCAATTGGCTCAATCGTGCTCACTCCGAATAAGTTTGGTTAGCGGGGTGGGGGTGTTATTAGCACTCCCTGCCAGCGCCGTTTGCGGCTGTTTAGCCGCATTTCTTACCTGTTACCAACTGGCAATGGAGCGTGGCAGGCTGTCAGTTCTGCGGCGGTGGATTGCGGGGTTGTATGGGTGTGGGGTTGGTGGCGGGAACAGCGGGAAACACGGGATTTTTGTTTTAAGTATTTGTTTGTGTTTGGGTTATTTTTTGGTTGAGGGTTCCCGTGCGGAGGATGTGGAGCGGGAACGTTTTGGGGTTATCGGCCAAAGCGGTCGTTGCCTATGAGTATCCCAAAGGTCTACTATCGGCCAAGAGCAGACACTACTCGGTGTCCGCTATGTTCATTGAAAATGAAGCTTAACCTCGCAGCCATTTCACTACGCGTGCAACACATGTAACTAACACCATGGCAACCGTTATGTCGCTCCCCCCGAATATTGAACGCATTCGCACGAAGGCGCTTAACGCGCTAAAGGAAGTTCTGCCAGCCGGGCCACCTCGTTCTAGTGCCGAGAGTAAAGCGCTAATGCTTTCGGCACGCACAAACGGAGGCCGCAGCCTACCTAAATACTACTTGGTGTACTTTCTGTTGATCGATCTTCTTGGCTACGAAGACCTTGGACAGTGGGAAAAAGTAGCGTGGGTTATTCCAGTACGCTACCAAGATCGCCTCTATTCGATTGAGCATCGAAAGCTTGGGGTAGGAGTCTTTGCGCCGAATCATGATCCTGCGGCAAACATGAGCGGGATGGCCTCTGAACAAGCAGAGTCGGATGCACGTGAGATTTCTGCAGCCATCAACAAGGCGGTATCTATTGCGGAGCCTTACTTCGAGTGGCGGGCAGAACAAGCCGCATCGACCTCTCATGTCAATGTAATTAATTCCAGCGGCGAGTTGTTTGATCGATATACCTTCTTCCGTGAAAAATTTTACTCCTTGACTGAAGAAGCAGAGCACCGCAAAGATGAGTGGCTCATCATTAAGTCAACATCTCCAGATGGTACAGTGGGAACGTCTGGCAGTAATCCCTCTTACCTACTTCGGCGCGAAGCCAAGTGGCAGGGCCAAGCGGCAATTGAAGCATTCTTTGGGTGGACAGAGCATTCGTTTATTCATCTCGCAATCCTCCAAGGTCGGCTACGAACCGGTGATGAGGTTGCTGCACTTGCTGCGGCCGACTGGAAAGCGAAGTTCAAAGCGGCACTGGACTTAACCCACCCTGATACTAAGAGCCACTATGACAGGCTCCTTGACTTGCGCGCACAGATTCGGAATTTCATGGCACATGGAGCCTTTGGCAAGAGAGGCGAGGCGTTCCATTTTCATTCTGGCGCCGGGGCTGTACCGGTGCTACTTACCCAGGGCCAGCGACATCGGTATGCTCTAACCGGGAAGCCGGCCTTTGACGAGGGTGCAGCCATCGCAGACATTGAGACGTTCATCGAACACCTATGGTCTGGCGCTCGCACTCCGGCCAAGATTTACATCTTCAGCGAGCTACCGTCGATCCTTACGCACGTATTGGACGGCACCTACGCGCAAGCCATGCAATCCGAACAAGACATGACGGAGTTCGTTGATTACCTGGCTCATTCATTTGACAATGCTGCGAACATGGACTGGTAGTGCCGCCATGTATATCGAAGTAACAGCCAGATCTCTGTCAATTGGATGTTACGTACAAAGCCACGTAATGCGTGACTACAACGAATGTTCCTGAATGCCTGCATTTTCAAAACATCTACTTCCGCATTGGGTCGAAACCCGCCATGCTCATACAGCAAAAGCAGCCGTTTATGGGCAACGGTATAGTGATCTGGGATCTTGGTTATTAAAGCAGTATATGACCACGCTTTCTCCACCACTGGGCTTAACATGGCCGGCAAATATTGGCTTTGTTTGTGATGAGGATCAATGACTACCAGTGTTAATATTCACCATGGATATGTTAAAAAGAATCTGCAATTTGCGGAGTAACACACTAAACCGGAGCTGGTAAGTTCCCAGCGGCTCGCATGCTGATGCCTTGAAGACAAGGTGCAATCTTGAGGTTTTTATGCTGAACATCCCGTATTCCAAGACATTTTTTATCACACTCTGTTTCGGGGGCCTGATCACGCCATCATTCGTCCAGGCCGACGATTTATTGGGAGCGGTTAGTTCGCTACTTCACAATGTTCAGAATATTGCGAGAGGGGGTAGTACACCCCTCTACCCCAGCGAGATGAAAACAGATTTGTGTCTGGTTAATGTCTGCCTTGGAGACTTTTACTCAGACATTCAAACGAATGAAGCGCTAAAACAGGGAAATGATAAAAACCCGAGTAAGAGAGAAGTCAATTTGACTCTTTCTAAACCTAGTCTTAACTGGATTGGCGATGCATCACAGAGCAAACTTGCCGCTTTTTATGAATATAAAAGCCTATCACAAAATAAATATAGAGCTTTCAAATCGCTGTCCTTATGTTCGACCTCTGATGGCATATGGTCGGGTAGTCTGTACACAGCAAAAAATGGTGATGTAGTTTCATTTCACTTTATTCCAGTTTGGCGAAAGGATCATACCGACTGGATGGTCACTCAAATTGGGGTTCGCTTCAGACCTAATTTAAGTGATATAGATAGGCAATCCCTAGTTGATCAGGTGAAATCCAAATATCCGCAGTATCAATCATATAATCAATCAAATGCGCTAATGGTGACGGTTAATCCGTACGGATATGGCCTGACCACCAATCCATACAGTAAAGCTGCCAGCGCTTACATCAACAGCTGGATAGCCGGTCGCATGACCTCCCCACACTGCAAATCAGCAGCCACCCTACTCACGGAATAAACCCAAGCCCGGGGGCCCATACGTCCCCCGCCTCCAGGTTATGCCTTAATCGGCAGTCAACACCGTGCAGCCAGCGACAGTCCGTGCATGCGCAGCATCAGGCAAGTATAGCCATGATGATTCACCGTCAATTGGTTCGACTGCCCACTGTAGGCGACTGTCGACTATTAAACGGCAAACATCAGAATCTCTACGAGTCTGACGCGGAGCACATAACATGGAAATCAACGAGAACAACTGTTGCTGCTGGAAGTGCTGGTTTGAAGATATGCAATGAATTGCATTACTATCGGTCCTAGCCATGACAAACTCCCCTGAGTTGGTTGTGGTTAGCGGGTTGGGGGTGTTGCCACACTCCCGGCCCGCGCCGTTTGCGACTGTTCAGCCGCAATCCTTACCTTACCTAGCTGTTACCAAACTGACAATGGAGCGTGGCAGGCTGTCAGTTCTGTGGCTGTTGATTGCGGGTTTGTATGGGGGTGGGGTTGGTGGCGGGAACGGCGGGAAACGCGGGATTTTTGTTTTAAGTGTTTGTTTGTGTTTTGGTTATTTTTTTGTTTTGGTTTCCCGTGAGGAGGATGAGGACGAGAACATTTTGGGATAGGGGGGGATTGTGGTGTTGCAGACGTGCGTATGGGCGGGTTATCGGCCAAAGCAGTCTATCGATCCATCGGTCCTGAGCGTCTGCTCAGCGCGACATACCGTTCATTCTCTATTTTCGCCTCCGAAAGTTGGATTTCTGCCCTTAGGAGTGAACAGCGGCATGTGTGTGGCCACCCTTCACCTGAATGAATAATCTGTAACACCGAAGTCAGTCCCCTGTCCGTAGCTCTGTACCAGTCATTCTAGAAAATGGGCCGTCCCTAAAAAGCAATCTCATAGGAGCGAGCGGTAGGGTGCGAACTTGCCCACACGCAGCGGTATTGCCAAGTGCCGACCTTGTTCTGCTTTTCCTTCAGCCAACCGGCGAGGGCCTCTTCGCCGATCTCCGGATCAAATGGTACCCATGCAATGATGGACTTGCCTGGCTGCAATAGGCATTGGGTGTCATAAATGTCTTTGCCTTGTTCGGTAACTCCAACCCTGAATGCAGGCCTATGACTATCTAGGGGCAGCACCGGGCTGTTTGGAGCCGACGATGCGTTCGGCGCAAATGCAAACCCTTCTGACTCGATCAGGACGGGCATGGATTGCTTGTTTGTGACAGTGAGATTGAGTTTAAGCGGCCAAGTGGCGTTGGCTTTATAACTCACAGAGGAGTGGAGCTGGATGTTCTCCTGCGTACGCATTGTGGCTCTGATGGCTTCAGTTATATGAAACGCAGCCCCACCCAGCGCGGAGCTTGGGTGCTCTTTGGCATCCTCCGGATAATAGTGGGTCGTTGTGAAGCCAAGCAGATCGCTGGGCAGATGGAAGTCCGGCATACCACTCGGTGTCACAATGAACGTCCGTCCCTTGCCATGCATGCCCATGAACAGGCCAGCCTCAAATAGTACGTTGTCGCGGGCAATCATAAGCTCTACATCACGAATCTTCGCCAGATCATCAGGCGAAAAAACAAAGATGGCGAAATCACTTTCGCTGAATTCCTTCTGCAGCGTGTCAAGTGTGCCAGCGGAAAGTGGGAATACTTGATGCCAGGCTCTGACCCTTACGTCATGTTGCAATGCGGCTTGCAAGGCTCCGCACAGCCTTTTCGCTTCGGCAGACGAGCCAATAAATATGTGTGGTTTCATGGGGCCTCTTCGTTCTCGTACATGCGATGGGCTAGGGGGGCATTTTGGCATATACTCAGGCCTGCAACCATGTTGAGTAGATAAGTTAAGAGCAAGTATTTCCAACGGATCAAGAAAGTCTAGAGAAGCTGGGGCGATTCAGTGCGATGAAGCGGTGTGAGGCGAAGACAAAATCTGGGCGGCAATGCCTTAACTATGCTGTCGACGGTGACCATTGCGCTACTCACCGTAATTGTGTTTCGTCAGGGGGTCTCATCGCCGCGGGTCTTGGTGCAGCCATTGGGCATTCGATATTGCCTGGTGTGGGAATGCTGATCGGACTCGTCGTGGGACCAGCCTCAAGAATGTTGCTATAGGGGGAATCAATGGCAAAAAAACGAGTTTTTGTGAGCTTTGACTATGACAATGATCGTGTCTTAAAAGACTTCATCATTGGTCAGTCGAGGAATGATGACTCGCCGTTTGAAATTATCGACCACTCTCTGAAGGAAGCTGCGCCTGAGCGAGACTGGGAAAAGAAAGCGGCGGCCGCAATCTCTCGTGCAGAGATTGTTCTCGTGATGGTTGGGACCACGACCCATCGGGCTCAGGGCGTACTAAAAGAAGTTGCAATGGCCCGCAAAGCAGGGGTGAAGATCGTTCAGATTATAGGTTACAGGGATGGCGATTACACACCAGTACCGGATGCCGGCCGCCTATATGCTTGGAACTGGGACAACCTCAAAAAACTGCTCTCTTAATTGTGCCAATCTGTACCGCATTTGATGGGTGCATCAATCCCTCCATTTATTTAGGAAAAGCGTCATGTCAGGCACGCTTAACGGAGTACGAATCTGGCTTTCGGGGGCATTACCTCCCGATGCGAACGATGCTCAGCGTAATTCCATTTTGACGTTCGTTAGCCAATTTGCCGAGATGGTCTTCCGTAATGGAGGCCATATCATACATGGCAGTCACCCAAGCTTTACTCCAGCACTACTTGATCAAGCGAAAAAGCATATCGAGTCGGGTGGGCGAAAGGATTGTTTGACCCTGGTCGTCTCTAGGTACTGGTCCAAGAATCCAGACGCAGTTCCTTTGGCAGATTGGAGAGAACAGTGTGCGGTATATGAAACCCCTGAAGCAACTGGTGAAAACGCACGAGACGACAGTCTTGCGATACTCAGGAAGTGGATATCCGAACGCTGTGATGCATTTGTAGCGGTCGGGGGCCGTTGGTGGTTGGAGGTGAATGGGCGAGCAGGTGTTCCAATCGAAGCAGGTCTCGCAATTCACCGGGGACTTGCCTGCTTCTTATTAGGTGGGCTAGGTGGGGCCGCGCAAGGCGTCGTTCGAGACCATCCTGAATTGATCCATTCATTGAAGAACGGCCTTGATTACGCCACAAATGCGGCAATTGCTGTTCAAGAAGATGTGGCTGGACTTGTAAAAGTCGTTTCCAACCAACTATCGCGGCTACCGTTGGTGCATGGGCGAGTTACGGATGGAATGTCGTTCCGTATTTTGGCTTTGGACGGTGGTGGCATTAGGGGAGCATACACGGCATCGGTGTTGGCTACCCTGGAAAAGGAAATCGGAGAGCCGATAACGCGACACTTTGATTTGATCGCGGGTACTTCAACAGGGGGAATTCTTGCTGTCGGTCTCGGCATGGGACTATCCCCTTTGCAAATGCTTGAGTTCTACCGCTCGCGCGGCCCTGTTATTTTCCCCGTTACCCGTTTTTTTGGAAAATGGAGACAAGGACTTCGTCATTTGGTACGTCCCAAGCACTCTCAGCAGGTTTTATTTGAGGAACTTGAAACCGCGTACTTTTTCAATGGGACGAAAAAAGCCCTGCAGGACTCTTCCTGTCGTCTTGTGATTCCTGCGTATGACGCTATTTCTGGTGCATGCCATACCTTTACGACTCCTCATCATCCGCTTCGCTCTGGCGACAAAGAAACAAGCGCAAGCGAGGTGGCATTGGCAACGGCAGCGGCACCGACATATTTTTCAGCTGCCAAAGTCAAAAATATGATTGCAAAGGCCAGCTATTTCGATGGAGGTGTTTGGGCTAACTGCCCAGTTATGGCTGGAATTGTCGAAGCCGTTTGCTACCTCGACGTTCCTCTTGATCGAATCGATGTCCTCAGTATTGGAACAACTGATGAGCCATTTACCGTAACTTCGTTCAAGAACAGCGGAATATTTGGCTGGGGTCGGACACTCATCAGCCTATTAATGAATGCTCAGGTTGACGCCTCTGTTGAGCATGCCAAGCGTCTTATTGGCGATCCTCGATTTCTCCGGATAAATGCAATTACGGCAGCTGGTCTTTATACGCTCGACAACGCTAAGGAAATCGAAAGTCTCATCGCATTGGGAAATAGGTGTGGGCGGGATCCATCCGTTCTCTATCAGGTTAAGTCGCGATTCCTCAATGGCATTGATGCCATGAGTTGGAAGTAAAACCTTTAAGGGGGAAGAAACATCATGGCAAGGCAGACTTTTTTTAGTTTTAGGTATAGAAAAGACAATTGGCGCGCGGGCATTGTGCGGAACAGTTGGGTGACCCAGGAGCGAAAGGCTGCCGGCTTTTTCGACTCTGCGGAATGGGAGGAGGTAAAGAAAAAGAGTGATTCAGCCATTGGGGAATGGATCGACAACCAGCTTACAGGAACATCAGTGACCGTTGTACTGATTGGTGCCGATACCGCCGGCAAAAAATGGATCAAGTACGAGATCGAGAAAAGTCACAAACGTGGCAATGGGATGCTTGGCATCCTTGTGCACAATCTCAAGGACAGCCAAGGTAACACTACCTCAAAAGGCGCCAACCCATTTGACGCCTATACCTTCAAGAGAAACGACCAGATTGTTACTTACCCAGTGTATGACTGGGTTGCAGATGATGGTTATGCCAATATGGGTAACTGGATCGAGAAGGCGGCGAAGGCAGTCGGCAAGTAGTAATGTGACGAGGAATTAGCTGAGATGCCAAAGTACTTTACTAAAAGTGAAGCCAGGAATGCAGCAGGGGCGGGGCTGGCGAAATCACACGTTAAAAAAGCTTCCGCTCAAGTTCTGAACGAGTCACGTAGTGCCACGAAGGAGTCCGATACCTTTGATGTATTTCTATCGCATTCAATCTCTGATGCCGACCTTGTCCTAGGAATCAAGAACCTCCTTGAGGTGCGGGGATTGAAGGTCTATGTGGATTGGGAAACAGATAGTCAGCTAGATCGAAGCAAGGTAAATCCTGAAACGGCAGATCTGTTGCGGCGAAGGATGAAACAATCGATCTCTCTGCTGTACTTGGCAACCGAATCTGCCTCATCGTCTAAATGGATGCCGTGGGAACTGGGCTACTTTGATGGACTCCGTGGTGGCCAGGTGGCGGTAATGCCTTTACTAGACAATGAAACGGACTCGTTTAAAGGGCAGGAATATCTCGGTCTATACCCAACCGTTACCAAAGACACTTACAAAGGTTCAGGCCGTACAGATGTTTTTGTAGAGGGCAGCGGTAAGTGGACGACGCTTCAACAGTTTAATAAAGGGAAGCCTGCGTGGCGCGCATACAGTCCATGATGCATTTTTGTTTCTGCATGAATTGTGATGGCTTGCGCTAATTGCTATTGGCGTAAGGTGAACCGCCACGGCTTTAGAAGATACTCTTTAGTCAGCAGAAACGTGGCTGTTCGATGCACCAAGTCATCCAATGACGGGTAACCGACGCGTTGCCGCCTGATTGAGCGCGCCTGACCAACGACCGGAATGGCCGAATAGCACGCGTAGGCTGTCAGGTATACCAAGCCCCAATATCCATCCCACCCCATCTCCATGCATCCCGCCTCTACCATCCCCCAATCTCCCTCCCCCAACACAAAACCACAACCCATTGATTAAACACCACAAACCACCAACAATCCCTGTCTAACGCCACAAGGCGGGTGTCAACACATACACATTCACCAAGGTTTCTCCCATGCCCGGCAGTCGGGTTTTGACGGTATAGCGGTCCGGGCTTTGGATCTTCAGCCAACCATTGGCTGCGAGCGCACGCGTCAGGCGCGCGCTGTCGTGCCCTTGGCACAGTTCACTGCGAAATGCCTGCGGCAGCACATAGAAGTACGGGCCGTCGGCCATGTCGCGTCGGAATCCGACGCGGTTGGCGGTACGGCTGTCATTGGCGTGCAGCCAGGGGCTAAAGCGGCTATCGCCGTGAATTTCAAGGAAGCTTTTGATTGCCGCCAGCCCGTCGTGGGTTTCGCGGTCGTGTGCGTCACCGCGGCTGCTGAGCCATTCGTTAAACAGCTGGCTGACTGCCTGGTTTGCGGTACCCACAGGCCAGCCGGTCAGGCCCCATTGGCTGGCGAGTTCGCCAGCACTGGCGACCAGCGCGAAGCGTTGGGCGGCGCGAGTGGTTTGTCCGGCGGCATCTGCGGGGAGTTGTGTGGCGACGAAGGCGCGGCGTTCGGTTTTGAGCTGTTGGCTGATGGCTTCGCGTTGAGTGCAGAGCCGTTGCAGAAAGGCGCGTCCGGCGTGGCCGTAGTGTTGCTGGCTGGCTTGGCTGAGTTGCTGGATCAGGTCGGCGGCACTGCCGTGTGTTGGTGGTTGGTCGAGGATGCCGCAGCCATGGCCAGCATCGGCGGCGAGGTCGAGCAAGCGGATTTCTTGTCCGGCACGGCGGCGTTGTCCCTGGCTTTGCAGCAGTTGGTCGAGTTGCAGTTCTCCGGCGGACAGCAGCAGCACGCGCCAGCGGCTGGGGGGGTGCAGTTGGCCGGTGCAGTGCGCGCGCGCTTTGCCCTGGCCGTTGGCGATCAAGTAGGCGGCGGTACTGGCGTGCGTAGGATCGAGTTGTGATAGTTCATCGAGGATCAGCAGCAGGTCGTTGTGCCGCGCACACAGGCCTTCGAGGCCGTTGCTGGTGGCGCGCCAGCTGCGACGCCAGTCGGCGGGGTGGCCCCAGACTGAGGCGGCGAGATCGAGGGCGCTGGTTTTGCCGATGCTGGAGCCGCCGAGCAGGTGGAAGCCACCAGTTTCATCGGTCAGCGCGGCCAGTGGTGCGGCGAAAGCCAGGGAGAGGACAAAGCACAGGCGGCGGTGGGCTTGGGCCGGTTGGGCGAGCTGTTGTTGCCATTGTTGCAGGCTGCCGCCGCAGGCCGGGGCTTGTAGGGGGTCGCCGTCGTTTTGCAGCAGCAGGGTTTCACCGGCTGCGGCACCGATGACTTGGTCGGGCAGCACGAAGGCTTGGCCGTGCCAGCCACTGCGGTCGGTACAGCGTGCCAGCTGCGAGCAACGGCTGTGCAGGATGTAGGCGCTGAGTAGTTCGCGGGCGCGCCGGGTCGGCTGGATGTCGAGCCCGCCACGCGCCAACGCACGCGCGAGTTCACTGCCATCACCGCAGGTAAGTTCTGCAGGCATGGCCCATTGATGGAGGCGCTGTTCGGCATCGTGCCAGTGTAGCCAGCGGCCCCAGTGTCCGCCGTGTGCATCGCGGGTTTTAGCCGCGACGGTCAGAGGGGCGCAGATCCATAGTGGCGCGTGATCGCCGTTGAGCCACAGCACACCGGGGCGTGGGCCGTCGTGACGCAACAAAAACCCCGGCGCGGGTTGGCTGTCGCTGGCGGGCGCGTCTGGCGCGGGTTTCTCGTGGTTCCCGTTGGCCGAGGGCGGGAGCGGGAACGCGGTATCAGCACTCGGTGCCGCCTGTGGGCAGGTTTTAGTTGCGGGTTTCTCGCTGTTCTCGTGGTTCCCGTGCGGCGCGCCGCTGTCTGGCAGCGCGCTGTGCAGGGCCGCGCGCACGGCGTCGGCGCCCGCGTGTTGTTGAAGTTGGTTGAAATCTTGGATCGGAGGTTGAGGATGTTGCATTGGGTTGCGCTCTTGAAGCTGGGCTTGGATTGGTGGGAACGTCATCATGCCGCGACCGCGCAAGCGAAGGACTGCGCGTGCCGCCGCGCGTTGCCCGACGCCACCGGGGGTCAGGTCACCACACACCAGCACGCGCACACGGCTGGGAAGGCTGACGACCAGGCGCTCGGCGACGCGCACCAGGTTGGCGGCGTTAAAGGCGACAATGACCGTTAGGCCGCTAGCTTGTCGCAAACTGCAGGCACTGGCCCAGCCGACACTGAGTAGCAGGCTGGGCTGGGCACGCAGCGGACCGAGCACCAGGGCGGCACCGTCGAGCGCGCTAGCACTGAGGAATCGACAGTGGCCACTGGGGCGGATCAGTTGCAGGTTGACCAGTTGGCGCTGGATGCGCAGCGGCAAGAGCAGCAGATCACGCAGTTGCCGCGCCCCGTCGGCATGGATGCCGCAGCGCTGCAGATAGGGATGCTGTGGGTCGGGCGGTTGCGCCTGTTGCCAAAGACGTGTCGCCCAGGCGCGGGTGGCATGTTGTCGCTGGGCCTGCTGTGCGGCTTGGGCTGGCTGTTGAGCTTGGGCATCAGGGTCGGGCACGGGTGGCCGGCGTTCGGCCTGTCGGCTGCGACCCTGTTCGATTTGTGCCAGGGCGTGGCGCAGGTTGGCGCTGGGATGCTCGGGCATGGGGTGGGACTCCGGAGGGTGGGGTCTTAGGATTGGCTGCCGGGGCGGGGTTGAATAGTGGGGTGGGTTACGATTTCGGGTGGGTGGGTTTTGGGGGTAGGGCGGCTTGCGCGCCGGTGTCGTTGTTGTAACCATTGCGCTGGTGTCTCTTTTGCCAAAAACGCATCGGTGTTAGTTGGATAAGGGTTCAGTTATCCGGAATTTCCAGATAACTGCCTCTGATGGCAATAAGTACATCTGGGGCTAAGCTCGTGGGAGCATGCCACTGATAGGAGCTACAAAAAAATGGTTCATATAAAGTTTGCTCCGTATCTTTTAATCACATGTTGTTGTGTTTATTCTCCGCTGTCTTTTGGTGATTCCACTTTATGCCTTAAAACAGAAGGCATTAAACAGGCAAGCTATTTGCAAATGAACTTACCTGATGATGCATTGCACACGGGAACTGTAAAATATAAGTCAGGAAATGGTGTAATAAAGATTAAGCATCTTTCAAAAGATCATTTTATTTCACAAAATAAAGACAACCAAGCTGTCACAGTCAGTCAATGGCAGGAGGTGATTGATAGTCACCCCAGTGGAATTTATTCTTTGTATTCATACAAAGCTAATGTTGTGAAGCTTGTATACATAAACCATGCTCACACGAAGATGATCGAATTTGTGGATGATCCAGACGCTTACTCTAGTAATGGCTGCCAATGGGGGGATGCGGAGTAGTGGGGTGGGTTACGATTACAGGAGTGGGTAAGCGTTTGTGTCAGTGATTCCGCTGTTTGAGAATGCTTTTGGACACTTGATATCCTCTAGGTAGGATGGACGCCCCTAGGATCTGGCGACTAATCCTGCCTATCAATGCATAAAATAAGGTTCATCTGTACCAGATAGCCAATACAAGCAGAATGCAGTACATTTGCAGTGCATTTATTTAATGAGATGCCGTAATGTCCCCCCCAAAGAATGAAACATTATCGATTCGCACCTCTGCTGAGATAAAACAGTTACTACGTCTAGCGGCGGAGCGTGAGCATCGGTCCCAAGCCTCTATGATTGAAGTCTTGGTGCTTGCTTATGCGCAGCAACATGGGCTGCAGGTATCTCCGACTTAAGAAACACCTCTATCCGCTACTGGATGCGTCTGATTTGCTGCTCGTGGTCCCGACGGTGTCAAACGAAGATAGTGAGTAAGCAAATGGCGGACCCATATTGATTAGCACAGGCTTGGCTGCATCTAAGTGCGGATAGACGTGGATTCCCCTCCATTGCGCACAGTGGGTGGCTGCAGTGAAAAGTGCTGAAATTAGTTTTAATGTGTCGAAAAAATTATTGATTGGATTGAGGTTCTGTGATGACTCTGGCCCGTGATATTGCTCTGGTGGATGAACTGCGCGCGCTACAGAATGAAACGCCTTGGCTAGAGTTCAAGTATAACAATGCAGACCCGGAAATGATTGGTAAGCGCTGTTCAGCCCTGTCCAACTCAGCGCGGACCGAAGGCCGAGATTGTGCCTATATGGTATGGGGGATTGAAGATGGTAGCCATCGGGTTGTGGGTACTAGCTTTCAGCCAGACGCCGTAAAAATGGGTGGGCAAGTTCTGCAACTCTGGCTTGCCAAAATGCTGCAGCCAAGTCTGGCCTTCAATTTTCGTAGCGTTGAACATCCTGACGGAATGGTGGTAGTGCTTGAAATTCCTGCGGCTCCAGGAGCACCCGTCAGTTTCCAGGGAGTCCCTTACATCCGGATCGGCAGTGCCACCCCGAAATTGACTGATTATCCCGAGCGCTACCAGAAGCTGATCGAGCTGCTGCGGCCCTACCGTTGGGAACATGGCATCGCTCATCAGTACTCTACCGGCGACGAAGTGCTGGCTCTGCTCGATTACAGTCAATATTTCCGGCAAACCAACCAGAGACTACCGGACAACCGTGTAGGTATTTTCGATAAGCTGGTGGCAGATCGACTCATCGTTAGTGACGTAGCTGACCGCTGGAACATTACCAATCTCGGGGCCATATTATTTGCTAACCGACTAAGCGATTTTGATGCAAGCCTTGCCCGTAAGGCGGTGCGTTTCGTTGCCTATAACGGGAAGAATCGTGCCGCCACCGTGACGCATCGACTTGATGAGCAGAAAGGCTATGCAGTCGGCTTTGAAGGGCTGGTGAGCTACATAAACGATTTGCTGCCGAAAAACGAACATATAGGCCAAGCTCTACGTGAAGCGCAGCCCCAGTTTCCGGAGCTAGCGATTCGTGAACTGGTTGCAAATGCCTTGATTCACCAAGACATGACGATCACCGGGGCTGGGCCGCAAATTGAGTTGTTCGAAGATCGCATTGAGATTAGTAACCCAGGTACTCCTTTGGTAAAGCCTGATCGTATGTTCGACCTGCCTCCACGGTCTCGCAATGAGGCGTTGGCATCTCTGATGCGACGCATGAATATGTGTGAGGAACAGGGTAGTGGGCTAGATAAGGTGTTACAACAGGTCGAACTATTTCAGTTGCCTCCTCCGTTGTTTAGGTCAGAAAGCAATTCCATGCAGGTGGTGCTCTACGCGCCGCGTAGCTTCGCAGACATGACCCCAGAAGAACGGGTACGCGCTTGCTACTTCCATGCCGTGCTGAAGTTCATAAGTGGTGACAAGATGAAGAACTCTACACTGTGTACTCGCTTGGGAATTGCCTCCAAAAATGCAGCACAGGCATCAACTGTGATCAACAAAACGCTAGAGGCGGGCCTGATCCGGGTGGCCGACTCAGATCATCCCCGTGCTGGATATGTACCGCACTGGGCCTGAGTTTCTTGATCGGGTTTTGATCCGGAAACCGTCTACCGAAGCATAGAATTAAAAAAACCATTTAAATCAATGTGTTAAATTTTTATCGAGTCCATTATTTTCTTGATCGGGTTTTGATTCTTGGTGTGATTGACCGGTTGGAGCGATCCATCCTGGCGACACGATGACCGCCTTGGGCTCAGCTCTCTCGAAGATGACGTCTTGGACTGAGGGTGTTTTCCGCTAGGCAGACGATAGTTAGATTCAAACACAAGCCCAGCCTAGCAGGAGTAGGTGAAATCACTCTCCGTGTGATGTCAGTAAACGCAGTGAACCATGCGCTGCACCCGCCGCCGCCACGCTCCCTACCCCAATCGCCGCACACCCCCTAAGATTTCGGGATGGATCCTATACAGCAACCCGGCCCCCGGCCACTGCGGCGGCAATACAGCGCCGAATTCAAAGCCCAGCTGATTGCGGCTTGCCAGCAACCCGGCGTGTCGATCGCGGCGATGGCGCAGGCCAACCAGATCAACAGCAATCTGCTGCAGCGCTGGGTGCGCGGGTACCGGCGCAAGCCGCGTCCGGTCTGCGCCGCCTTTATTCCGGTCGAAGTAATCCCCGCCGTCCCGACCACTGATGCCGTTATCCATCTGGAACTCCAGCGGGGCGAGACGGTGTTGAATGTCGACTGGCCCGGCACCCAGGCGCATGTCTGTGCCGAACTACTGCGGGAGTGGCTGCGATGATCTGTCCACATCAGGTGTTTCTGGCGGTCGCGCCGCTCGATCTGCGTTGGGGGCTGGAGCGCTTGTCATGTCATGTGCAGCAGGTTCTGGGGCGCTCGCCGTGTGATGGCAGCGCGTACGCGTTTAGTAATCGCACGCGCACGCGGCTCAAGTTGTTAGTCTGGGATCACAGTGGAATCTGGCTGTGCCAGCGGCGTTTGCATCAAGCGCTGTTCTGCTGGCCGCAGCCTGGTGAACCGGTGTGGCGTATCAGTGAGCGGGAATGGCATTGGCTGGTCGCCGGGGTGGCCTGGCGCGGGGTGGAACGCGGTTGAGCTTAGGCCGAATCACGTTGCGCGACCCGTGTCGTAATCCACGCGTCCACTTCCTGCTCGACCCAGCCGACGGTTCCGGCGCCCAGATGCACGCGCCGCGGAAAGGTTGGATCGTAGCGTGGCGATTTGGGATCGAGTCGGTCGTAGATGGCGGTGCGCGACAGTCCGGTGCGGGCTTCAAGCTGGCGGCGGCGCAGGATGCAGGGTCCAGAGAACGGGGCTTCGGTCATGGTGGGGCTCCTTGGAGTCGGTTGGATACCAGGATGGATTAAGCGCACTCTGGTGCACAAAGAATAGGGGGGCGGGTTACGAAAACCCGCCCCCCTATTTGCGTGGCTGCGTGGGTTAACCGCACAGCGCAATCCCCTGCTGCCGGTGCAGCGCCGGGTGCGGGCGCACGGTATGTAACGGCAATCGCTCCAGTGCCAGCGGTGACCGACGTTGCTGCGCCAGCATCTGCGCAAAATAAAACAGCGCGGCACGGCAACGCTGCAGAGCGGCGAGCGCAGACGCAGAGGCTTGCCCGCTGTTCGCTGAGGGAAAGGCCGGTTCACGCGCCAGTTCGGTCAGCGCCTGCAGGCCGTGATTGCCGGCGTGGATCGCTGCAGCGATGGGGGCACGCAAGATGAGAACTGGGCGGTCGGGATGAAACCAGGCGGTATCAAAGCATGGGCGCTGCGGGGTACTCAGCGCCAAGCTGCGCAACGCAGATTGTGCGAGCTGATCCAGCAAAGTCTGGGTCGCGCTGTGCAGCAGCGCTTGGCTGGCCTGCGCATCCAGGTACGGAGGCTGCAGGCGTAAGAACAGTTGCATGCGCGCGCGCCGATAGGCGGCTTGCAGTTGGCGGAAGGCAATAATCATCGGGGCCGGAACCTCAACGAGCGCACGCAGCGGCACACCATCGAGCGCCGTACAGGCGCCGCCATCCAGCGCCAGCATGAGCCGCTGCTGGCAGACAAATTGTTGATAGGCACTCAGGCTGCCGGGTTGGACGTGGAGCGAGGGGTCGATCAGGTTAAAGGCAGCGGCGATGCGCCGGATCGGCACCGCCGCGCGTTGCGCAACCCCATTCTGCGGATCACAGCGCAGCGCCTGTTGATAACAATCGTAAGCTTCGAACCAGCGCCGTGCCGGTTGCAGTAAATCGCCGAGCCAGATCCAGGCGCGCGCTTGTTCGCGGCACGGCACCGCCGGCTGAAGCGCCAGTTGCCGGTAGTGCTGACGCGCAGCGGCCAGGGCGCGGCGGCTGGCTTGAGGCTGGTTGGCGCGCCAATGCAGCTCGGCCAAGGCATGCAACGCACTGGCCAGCCGGAAGCATTGCGACCACTGCGCCGGGTGACTAGGCAAGCGCGCCTGAAACAACGCGGTCCCCTGCTGCAGCGCGCCGAGGTCACGCAGCGCAATCCCCGCATCGATCAGATAGCGCGCTTTCACTGCCTGGTGCGCCGCATGGTGAGACAGGCCGCGCGCCAGTTGAATACAGGCGGCGGGGTCAGTATGCAGCAGGCGTTCCAACTGGGCGCCAAGGGCGAGATCATCCATGGATAATCCTTTGATTAAATGGATAAAATGCAAAAATAGTGAACGTCCAAGCGGCGGCTGTCCAGGCAGCGAGGTCACGGAGACAGGCTAGGCGCTACGCGGCGCACCGCCCTTAAGCTGCCAATTGGCCACCTTGCCGCATTCCTCAATCACTTGCTGGATCGGCTGTCCATTGGCATGCACCTGACCATAGGCCGCCGCATGCACACGCAAACTGCGCTCCAGTGCCTGCTTGGCACTGCCCTTGCCCCACTCGGTACTTTCTTGCCAGGCACAAATCGCCAATGCCAACTTGGGGGCATAGCGTGGATGCTGCGGATTGAGATAGTCGGGTTGCGGCGCGGGGGGACCAAAGAAAAAAGCCGGAAACAGCTGGTGTGCTGCCAGCCAGTGCTGCAGTTCGGCCACGGCAATCAGCGGTTCGTCGGCATCGGGATACGGATGCACATGCAGTTGCTGGGTATTTAACGCCTGTTGCAAGGTGTGCAGCGCTTGCAACAGCAGACCCTGCAGCGCATCCGGCGGCGGATGGGGCGCGCACAACCAAACAGAATGCTCGGCATCCAGCGTGAGCCGGGTGACGGATACACCGATGATATGACAGGCGGCTTCGATCAGACTCAGATGGTCTTGCAGTTGCTGCAGATCTTGGGTGGTGAGGATGGACATGAGAGGCCCCTAAATACCCTGTTGGGCTCGCCGCCTGCCGGTCAGGGTGTCGGCGCGGGAGGAACCCGTGCGGCGAGGCGAAGGGCTAGTGTTGTCTGTTTGGTGGGGGGAGGGCTTGGGGGCGAGGTTTGATTGGGGGATGGATGGCGGGATTTTAGAGTGATGTGCTGCAGTTGCTTGACGGTTTTGGATAGGGTGATGCTGAGCTTGCGAGAAAAGACGATGTACGCGGACGGCAAGAATTCAGACAGCTGTTTTATAGAATCTGATTTATCAGATTCTATTTGGGCGGTCTGCTCAGGGGTATCATGCTGAATGGGTGCTATCGGCCGAGGCTGTGTGAAAACGCGAACAGGTATGTGGTGTCCTGAAAATCAAGCCTCACAAGCGCGCTGTATTCGATTTAAATCGCATAGCGCGCGATACGCAACTTGCCCGTTAACGTTTTCATGCAGCCTCGCTGAATAGTGGTCTAGCGGTAGGTTGTTTCCTCTGTAGCCAAGGCAAAAATCTGTCATTACCACACCACTGCTCTGTGCTTTGTCAGACAAATCATTGCACCCCGTGCGTTTAAAACATAGAATGACGTGATTAATTTAACGTCATACATACAAACACGACATAGTCGTATTGGATGTTCTCATCTATGGATCTCAGCAGCTTATTGGCATCCTTTGCCTCCGCCTTTGGTCAGAACAACCGCCTGCTGAGCCTGGATATCGGCACCGACCAGCATTGGGACGGGGTGTTGTTACCGCAGCGAGTCGAGGGTAGCGAGGCGGTGTCTGACAGCTATCGCTATTTAGTCGACTGCCTGTCACCTGACGCTACGCTCGAACTCAAGCAGTTATTAGGCGTACCTGCCCGCTTGGCGATTCGTGATCAGAACGGTGTCGAAGTGGTGCGCACCGGGGTGATTACTGCGGCAGAGGCTAAGGGCAGTGATGGCGGCTTTGCCCGTTATGCACTAACCATCGAACCACCATTCGCGTTGTTGAAGTTACGCAGCACGTCACGGGTGTTTCAAGATCTAAACGTCCCGGATATCGTTAAGCAGATCCTGGCCGAACATCAGGCGAGTAACCCGGTGTTTGCTAAGCAACAGACCTTGGAATTTCATCTATCCGGTCGCTATGATCCGCGCAGTTATACCCTGCAATACCGTGAATCTGACTATGACTTTATCGTGCGTTTGCTGCATGAAGAAGGGTTGGCGTGGAGGTTTGAGCATAAGGATGGCGACTTGCCACAAGTAGCGTTAGTGGTGTTTGACGATCCCTACAGCCTGCCGCAATCCAGCCAAGAACGGGTGCGCTATCACCGCAGTGATGCGACTGAAACCGAAGACGGTCTGTCTGACTGGCAATCCAGCCGTCAGGTAGTCCCCGGTAAGGTCAGTATTGCCAGCTACGACTATAAAGCCAGCTCAAGCAATACCAGCTTTGACCAAACTGCCATCGAACAGGGCACTAGCGGCAATGCCGCACAAAGCACCTTAGAACAATACGATGCCCCCGGCCTGTACTACGCCAGTGATGCTGATAGCCTGTCGCACTACGCACGCCTGCGGCAACAAGCCAACGATGCCCAAGCCAAAAGCTTTCAAGGTACTGGCACAGCACGTGGTCTGATCGCTGGGCAATGGTTTCGTTTAGATGATCACCCCGCACATGAAGACGATAGTGCGGAACAGCGCGAATTCGTGGTGACCAAACAGAGCTTCAGCGCCAGCAATAACTTACCGTCAGGGTTGAAGAGCGGTTTGCCGCAAAGCCTGCTGGCTAGCAACGATAGCAGCGCCCCGTATACCAGCAGTTTCTCGGCTCAACGACGAGGGATTGCACTCACACCAAGCTATGCCAATACCTCATTATCCAAACCCAGCTCGAACGGAGTCCAAACCGCCACCGTAGTCGGCCCATCCGGTGAAGAAGTCCACACCGATGAGCAAGGTAGAATCAAGGTGCAGTTTCATTGGCAACGCGCTGACGAACACCCGACCATTGGCGCCAACTTGGACGACAAGTCTTCTTGCTGGTTGCGCGTAGCCATGCCGAGTGCCGGTCATGCCTGGGGTCATCAATTCATCCCGCGCATCGGCCAAGAAGTGCTGGTCGACTTTATTGAGGGCGATATCGACCGCCCACTGGTCACCGGGGTGCTATACAACGGCAGCCACGCCACGCCCGACTTTAGTGGCGCAGGATCATTGCCTGCGAATAAAACCCTATCCGGCATCAAAAGCAAAGAACACCAAGGCAGCAGCTACAACGAACTACTGTTCGATGATACCCAAGGGCAAGTCCGAACCAAACTATCGAGTGAGCATGCTAAAACCCAACTTAACCTGGGGTTTCTGACTCAACCACGCAAGGATGGCAAGGCTGCAGCGCGTGGTGAAGGGGCGGAATTGCGCTCGGATGCCAGTATTGCGATTCGCGCAGCACAGGGCATCTTGCTGACCACCTATGGCAAGTTGCAGGCGGCGGGCAATCAGCTTGATCGTAGCGAAACCCTGGAATTACTGAACCAATGTGCTGAATTATTCAAAAGCATGGGGGACTACGCCAGTAGCAATCAGGGGCTAGCGCAAGACCCGGCGGCACAAACTGAACTGACCAGCCAGATCAAGAATTGGGAGAACGGTAGCAATACGGCGAGCAAGGCCAGTGGGGGTGGACAACCGGTAATGAGCCTCAGTTCAGTGGCAGGAATCAGCCTCAGTACCCCCAAGGCACTGGTTGGCTACGCTGGCATCAACGTGGATCTCGGTGCCAAGCAACATCTGCAATTCAACGCTGGGCAGAATTATGTGTTGAATGCAGGCAAGGGAATCAGCCAGTTCGCCCAAAGTGGCGACTTTCACCAGATCGCACACCAAGGGCAATTCCTAATTCAGGCACAAGCCAACGATATTGTGGAGCAGGCAGAAAAGAGCGTGCGCATTATGGCGATTGGCGGCGAAGTACTGGTCTACGCGCCGACCATCCGTCTGGTCTCTAAAGCCGGATCGTTTATCAAGATCGACAGCAACATCACCCTGGGCTCTTCAGGGGGGTTTTGATTAAGGCGGCGAGTAAGGCCATGAGCGGCCCGGCCACGATGAAAGAATCTGTTCCTCTGTTTTCAAGTTCATCTCCAGAACCGGGTAATCGGCACTTCATTCTTCAGTCATTCAATGGCAAACCCATTCCAAATGCAAAATACCGGATTCAAACAACTAATGGTGTTGTTGAGGGAATATCAGATGCAAGCGGAAAGACAAGCGTTGTTGAAGGCAAGCTTGGCGATGAAGCAAGAATCGAGTTGCTATAAGTCGCAACATTCACTGAATCTTAAAAAACCATGGCAGACACCGTCATTCCAAAAAATAGTACGACCCATTTGACAGCGCATAGTGACCCTACTGGACATGTTGTTCAATTCTGCAATCCTGACTGGTTCGACCCAGACGAACAGTATTCAGTTGCGAATGCACCGCCAAGAGCTGCAACCCTCAAATTTACTGGCAAAGATTTAAATTTTGCAGCAAGAGTTTTGTATGCGGAAGCCTCAGGATCGGGCGCCTTGCCTGATGTGGCAGAACGTAACAATGAAAAGATGGCCATTATCAATGTTTTTTATTTTAGAATAAACAGAAAAGGCTATCGCAGCCAAAAACATGCAACATTTATAGGTGTTTGTTCTGAAAAGAACCAGTTTCAATCAGTATTTGCAAATGAGCCTAAATTTAGTAATTCGACAAAACAAAAAGCAAGAGAATTTTCTAATTCTGAGTGTACAGATCTATGTGAAGCCTTGAGCGCTATTAAAGCATTTTTACAAACGGGGCCAAGTGAAAATTACTGTTACGATAACTTTAGAGCATATGATCGTCATCACCCAAAATTACCAGGCCATCGCATTGGAAACACAAGATTTTGGCTTTCAACAGGTGGCAATAAAATGTATACGGTAGAAAAATGACAACAAAAATCGCTTTATCAATATTTTTACTGTTTAATTTATCAATTTCTCAAGCTCAACAAGACATAGCAGCAGGCAGATCTATTTTTAATATTTCTGGTGTGAAATTTGTAGTCACAGATAATAATGTTGATTATTATTATAATAATAAAAAAATTGCAGAGAGCACTATTAATCCAGGTGGGTGGTGGTCTCCATATCCATTTATTTCAGAAAATGGTGAAATATCATTAGGTAATTCCATATTTAATCCTAAATATGGAATCTTCGAAAAGAAAATCAGTAACAACAGCGATTTATTGATGTTGTCAACATCTATTAAAATAGAAAAGTCTGGAATACATTCTGTATTTGTTTCTGATTTATCAGAAACAAATACATATCGTTGCAACATTACTCTGGATCGTGCCGAGTATGCTGATGATAGTGCCTATTCAAGAATTTCCAATGGTTCATTTCATGCCATTGCCGGGATGAAGCATAAAGTAGGATTCTTATACGAGCGGAAAAAAAATAAAAACAGCAATATATCTAAATATGAATTTGATCTATTAAACATTAAATCATGTTCAATGAACAAGTACATTATTCCATATGATGACGGTTATCCATCAGTAGGTTGGAATTCAAAAGGTGGTTGGTGGATTGTCGGCGTAATAAACCAAACTTTATTGCATTCAACTGATGGTATTCATTGGTCAAATATTAATTTACCAAAAAATATTTTTAGACTCATTGATGCCTATTTCCAATCTAAAAATAACATTTGGCTATCTGCTGGCATTGCCAACATTACAACGGACGATGACCCCGGCTTACTCTATAGCTCAGATGGGGGACGGCATTGGGATAACATATCAAGACTATCACCTAAAATTAGTCATGTCCCTAAATTTTGGCTACAAGGCCAAAATCAAGTAAATTACTCTGACAAGTAATAAACTTTAACTAATTAGTGAAGCCATAATTTATGTCAGTATATTAAATGTATTGACTGTTAGGTGTTGAAAATACAATGCATGAGACTGAAAAGTGATTGCTAATAAAATATTTTTAATAGCAGTTTTTATCATTGGAGCAATCTCTGCCAATGCAGAAGGCGGACAAGAGTTATGGAAAAGTAAATTTGTCATTTCAGATGTTAAGTTTGTTGTAAACAACAAAAATGTTTTTTATTATTCAGATGGCAAAAAAATAGCCGCAAGCACTATTTTGAATGGAGGATGGTGGTCCCCACATCCATATATTTCTATGGAAGGGAAAATAACATTAGGACAAAGAATATTCAACAATAAAACAAAGAAATTTGAGAAAAAAAGTTATAGCCATGAACATTTCACAATGTTGTCTCCAGATATTAAAGTTGCCAGCAATAAAAAACATTCTGTTGTTAGTTATTATTTAACTGAAAAAAAACCGTTACGTTGCATCGTTAATTTTGATAAGGCTGAATATGCAGAAGACACCGCATATTCTAGAATAAAAAATGGAGCAATACAGGCTGTAAGTGGTAGCGGCAACGAAATTGGTTTTTTATATGAGTTGAAAAAAAATGAGAACGATAACGTTTCACATTACATATTTAACTTAGTCAATATTAAAAACTGCTCATTTCATGAATTTAATATTCCAGATGATGATTTTTATTCTTCGTTAGGATGGAATAATAATGGGGGGTGGTGGATAGTGGGATCGATTGAGCAGAGCTTACTTAATTCACTTGACGGCAAAAAATGGAATTCCATTAGTTTACCTAAAGGTATTTACGCGCTCACAGATGCGTACTTTGAATCCCCAAGTAAGATCTGGCTTTCTGGCGGTATCGCTGAAATAACCAAAGATGATGATCCAATGTTGCTCTATAGCGATAATTCTGGACGCAATTGGATTAATATTTCAAAACAATCCCCATTGTTAATTAAAATGCCAAAATATTGGATTCAAGGTCACAATCAGGCCAATTACGATGCGAAATAGTAATCATTGTAATTGTTATGTATAAACCAATGACTACTTCATTAACTTTAAGTGAATAACCGATGCCCAATATCATCGTCTTAGGCGACCAGACATCACATGGCGGCGTTGTCTGTGGCGCCAGCGGGAGGTTTACAGTCAATGGCAAACATGTTGCGTGCTTAGGTGATGCCTGCTCTTGCCCAATCAATGGACACGAAAATTGCATCATCGCTGAAGGCGCTCCAAACGATACGATGGATGGCGTTCCGATTGCATATGAGGGCCATAAGACCAGCTGTGGCGCCATCCTGATCGCATCTACTCCCAATTGTAGCAAGTCGTAGTCACACCCTTTACGATAAGCCGTTGACCTTATAGAGGGATTGTATTCCTACAACGAATTAGCCGGAATGTCATGGCTCACCATAAGCGCGGCAACAGCATTAACTGGCACTATCGCTTCTGGCAAGCCCAAACCCCAGACGGGGTCAAACCGTTCAAAAGCAAAAGCTTCTCGCTTCTGAAGTATGGCGACATGCATGCATATGCCCTGGCTGTGGCGGCGCGTAAGAAATTTGAGGCTGCGTTGCTACAAGACTTGATACCACGTTGATATCGAAAGACTCCAACGTTATTCGATAAGTACAGACCATGCGAATAGTTGGTACTTCATCTGCATGAGCATGCAGGTTTAAATAATAAATTTTAGCACAGTCGTCTGCATATCCATTTCCATGCTGAATCACCAACTCACCATGTTTCCCATGTGGCATGCCGCTTCTTGATGTGTGGGTTATTCTGGTTTGTGAACCCGTAAGAAGGAATATCGATGAAATGGTTTGGATTTGTTTTGTCTACCCTTTTGGCTTCTTATGCTTTTGCGAGCAGCTACACTGAGGTAATTGACTATTACAATAGTAGACAAGATCAATACATCAAGCCAACTGATGCGACTAATACAAATCTTTTGCAGATTGAGAATTCGTCTGAGAATTTATGGTTTTTTGATGGCGTATTAAATAAGAAAAAAATATCTGTATATGCTAATACTCATTTAGTAAAGATAAAAACAAACAAGAAAACAATAATGTTTCATCTCAAAGATGCGGCGATGTTAAGTGATGACACGAGTCATCCATTAGCTTTAGATCAACGTGGTATTGACATCTACGTGCACGAGAATAAAAACAAAGATAAAAGTATTATTTGCATAAGCTCACTGGAACCTGGTGTATCAGGAACCATTCCATTTGGTCAGGTTTACTTAATAACCTCGCCATTAAAATCGCCAGCGTTATATAAATTGCCTGGATTAAATGCATCCTGTCTATCTATTATCTTAACCAATAATAATGAAATTGCATTTCCATTGTCAAAAATGACTACTCCACAGATGTATGGAGAAATAATATTGCAATATTATAATGTCTCAAATGGAAATTTCAAAAAATTAGATGAAAAACAAATATTAAATATAAAATGAAATGATTTAGATTGACATTGCAAGCAATAGGTTAATTAAGTATTTTGCAAGCCGCATCTAGTTATGGTCAATAAAAATTCAGAAGAGATCTATAAAACATACCTATGTGGAGTGGGGGGTAACTTTAATGCTCAGAGGCTGAACATATTGTGGTTACCCCTCCGTATAGAGCAATAAAGTGAAGATCCTAGTTGGCTGTAGCTGTTTCTTTTGGACGACCGAGGATCAGCCATCGACTTCGATGGACTGCAACTGAAAAGGCCTCTGACAGCCTATCCGTGGTATTAAAACGATGTAATAGCGAAACAAATGAAGAACTGGTTTCCGCCAACATTTTGGGAAGGACCGGATTAACTATGGAAATGCTATTGACCCCCGTTTTTGTGAAACGCAACGCTGGAACACATTTTCCAACCATGGAAATATTTCAAGGGGTGCATGAAACGAGCCGGTTTCGTGTAAAAAAAAGTGGCTCAGCCAGTTTGTAATAAGCTAAATAACTTTGGCTAACAGTCTGAGCTGATTCGGCCAGGGTTAACCGGATCCACTTGCACTAAATTTTATTTACGGATTGCATAGAGATTGAAATGCCAAATGTGATTGTAGAAGGCGACCAAACCAGCCATGGCGGCGTGGTGGTCAGTGCCAGTGGCACGGTTAGCGTCGGCGGTAAACAGGTGGCGCGTAAGGGGGACGCCTGTACCTGCCCGATCAATGGACATGGCCCGTACACCATTGCCGAAGGCGACCCTAACGACACTATTGATGGTCTTCTTGTGGCCTATGCCGGACATAAAACCACCTGTGGTGCGACCTTGATTGCCTCGGTGAGTAATAGTGGCAAATCCTAGTCGCAGAAACCGTTTGAGTAGAAACAATGAGCACGACCTCGATACACCGCAACGATCCTGACTTAAGGTGCATCACGCGTGCTGTACGCAACCAGCGGCTTTATTGGCGTGTCGGCGTGCGACGGCGTGGGGTGGTATATCAGAAGCGCTTTCCGGATGATCGCTATCCGAGTAGCGAACAAGCGCTGAGCGCTGCACAACAATGGCGTGATCAGATTCAGTCCGAGCACCCGGCGTACGGTAAGTTGCATCTGTCACAAACACTACGGGTCAATAATACCTCGGGGCATCCTGGGGTGTTTCTGCGCAAAGTGACGCGGGTGCGCAACGGTAAAGTGCAGCACTATCGCTTCTGGCAAGCCCAGACCCCAGACGGGGTCAAACCATTCAAAAGCAAAAGCTTCTCGATTCTGAAGTATGGTGATGAGCACGCTTATGCCCAGGCGGTGGCGGCACGTAAGGAATTTGAGGCCGCGTTGCTGCAGGACTAGATATCAGAGAAGGGCCCTCTGTACTAGAGCCAAAGTCATTCTAGTAAAAGCCCTTGAGTTTTCGGTTTACCCGTTTCAATCAAACCATGCAGCAGGATTCTGCACTCGCAGGATATACTCCCAGAAATGCAAAAGTCAGTTTGAGTTAAAGGTAGTAAAACAGAAGAGGGTTCATCAAATCTAACCAGGGAACCCGATTCCCAAGCGAAAGAAGATCGTAATGGCGAATACCTTTCTGTTTTAGGTACACGCTTAGGTACACACGGTGAATGTGGTGTCGCTACATTGTAGTGTCCACAGTGCTTATAGACGGATACATCACATTCTGTATTGAAATAATTCCCCTTCCTAAGCTTCCCTATCTGTTCCAATATTCCTCGGATCCAGATTATGCAGGCTTGGGGAGATTTTGTGCAGACCCAGATTGACGGCACTACTCGGTTCCGGTCGGCATGAGGTGAGGTAGTCTGCGTTCCAGCGACGTCTGTTTGGTAAAGACGAGCCTGCAGCGCTTATATCATCAGTGGGATAGCTGGTCGCATGACCTCCCCACACTCAAATCAGCAGCCACCCTACTTACTGAATAATCCCAGGCCCGGGGCCCATACGTCCCCCGCCTCCAGGTTATGCCTTAATCGGCAGTCAACACCGTGCAGCCAGCGACAGTCCGTGCATGCGCAGCATCAGGCAAGTACAGCCATGATGATTCACCGTCAATTGGTTCGACCGCCCACTGTAGGCGGCTGTCGACAATCAAACGGCAAACATCAGAATCTCTACGAGTCTGACGCGGAGCACATAACATGGAAATCAACGAGAACAACTGTTGCTGCTGGAAGTGCTGGTTTGAAGATATGCAATGAATTGCATTACTATCGGTCCTAGCCATGCTAACTCCTAACGCGAGTAAGTTTGGTTAGCGGGTTGGGGGTGTTTCGAGCACTCCCGGCCCGCGCCGTTTGCGACTGTTCTGCCGCAATCCCTACCTTACCTAGCTGTTACCAAACTGACAATGGAGCGTGGCAAGCTGCCCGTTCTGTGGCGGTGGCAGGAAAATGTCCGTTTCTTATTTGGTTTATCCAACGCAATTGATCAAATCTCGTACATCTCAACAGCAATACCAGGTTCACGGCCTGTGGATTGCAAGCCATGAGCGTAGGTCAATGTTTACCGGGAATTCACCCCATCCTTGTTACGGCTTCAATCCCGCCATGGGCAAGGCAGCTGCTAGGCACACCGGCAATATGGCGATGCAAGCGCTGGCTCCAGTCGCGATGACAACTGGGCCAAACAAGTCAACGCTACCGTGTTGATTGTCTACAACAAGAACCTTGTGGTGCTCATTCATTGTGTAATGGTATGCATCCCGCATTACGGGCACATCTTTACTGGGGAATCGACGGCCTTCGATCGTGAGGGAAATAAAATAAACCCCATTCGTCGCTTTTGGGTGCTCAGACATCTCCGAAGCAGGCAATCCTGCAGATATGGGCTCGCTTTTACTGTCCTCAATCACGTCAGTGCGATCAAGTTTGTAGCTGTAACTGAGTCGGCCATGAACAAAACCAAGGCGCTCAGCCAATGGCTTCATATCGCCGTGGTCCTGAAAATATGAATCTGGCAGTGTTACGTAAAACTGACCCGTTATGGAGCCATCCTTTTTCACATTGAAGGCCATCACGCCTCCATCCGGAAATTGAAAGCGGACTACGCTTCTGAGTGGTGATTTTATGATGGCGGATAAAGAATCCGGCAGATCAAAAACATAGCTGTACTGATCGGCACCAATGACTAGTGCCTTTTTGAAATCAGTAGAAACATATGTCTCCGAAAATTTTTCGTTGTAGTTTGAATAACTCGACATACACCCGGATATTAAAAGGGGCACTGCCAGAATAATCGCCTTGAACAGATATTTTTTGGCGATAGTCTCAAGAATTTTTATATTAAACATTTGATAGTTAAAGTGCCTTGGTCCGTCTTTCACAACGACATGGCATGGTAACAGTCGATAAAATATTCCACAACGGACGGTCTGAAAAGTCAGAGCTTAATCAATTTTTTAAAGCCATAAATCGCCCGGATTTCTCTGTATAGTTGGATGACTGCTTTCATTTAAACTACCGCCTATCGGCCCTAGCCATGGTGAACTCCAACCGAGTTGGTTGGGGGGGCTTATAACACGCCCATCCAGGCACGCCCATTCCTGAAATCGGATTTGCTACCCAATCAGTCAGTCGGCCAGAATGGCCTGTTCCGTAAAATACAGGCTTGTTCAGCCCTTCCTAAGGGATGATAGTTTCGATAAAAATACATCATGATCTACCGGGGAGATCATGATGCTCTTCCTCTGCCCATCGTCCGTAGTAGAAATCTGTCTTCATTGCACCACCGCTCTGCACTTTGCCATACAAATCATTGCACCCCCTGCGTTTAAAACATAGAATGGCGTGATTAATTTAACGTCATACATACAAACACGACATAGTCGTATTGAATTTGTTCATCTATGGACCTCCGCAGCCTATTGGCATCCTTTGCCTCCGCCTTCGATCAGAACAACCGCCTGTTGAGCCTGGATATCGGCACCGACCAGCATTGGGACGGGGTGTTGCTGCCCCAGCAAGTCGAAGGCAGCGAGGCGGTGTCTGACAGCTATCGCTATCTAGTCGATTGTTTATCACCGGACGCAACGCTCGAACTGAAGCAGTTATTAGGCTTGCCTGCCCGCTTGGCGATTCGTGATCAGAACGGTGCCGAAGTGGTACGTACCGGGGTGATTACCGCCGCCGAGGCCAAAGGCAGTGACGGTGGCTTTGCCCGTTACGCGCTAACCATCGAACCACCGTTTGCGTTGTTGAAGTTGCGCAGTACTTCGCGGGTGTTCCAAGACCTATCGGTCATCGATATCGTTAAGCAGATCCTGGCGGAACATCAGGCAAATAACCCGGTATTTGCCAAGCAACAGACCTTGGAATTCCACCTGTCCGGTCGCTACGATCCGCGTAGTTATACCCTGCAATACCGTGAATCTGACTACGACTTTATCGTGCGTTTGCTACACGAAGAGGGGTTGGCCTGGAGGTTTGAGCATGTAGATGGCGATACACCACTGGTCAAGTTAGTGGTATTTGACGACCCTTACAGCCTGCCGCAATCCAGCCAAGAACGGGTGCGTTACCACCGCAGTGATGCCACTGAAACCGAAGACGGTCTGTCTGACTGGCAATCCGCCCGTCAGGTGGTCCCCGGTAAGGTCAGTATTGCCAGCTACGACTACAAAGCTAGTTCAAGCAATACCAGCTTTGACCAAACTGCCATCGAACAGGGTAACAGCGGTAACGCAGCACAAAGCACCTTAGAACAATACGATGCCCCCGGCCTGTATTACGCCAGCGATGCTGACAGCCTGTCGCACTATGCACGACTACGGCAACAAGCCAACGATGCGCAGGCCAAAAGCTTTCAAGGTACTGGCACAGCACGTGGACTGATTGCCGGGCAATGGTTTCGTTTGGATGGCCATCCCGCACATGAAAACGACAGTGCGGAACAGCGTGAATTCGTAGTAACGAAACAAAGCTTCAGTGCCAGCAATAACTTACCGTCTGATCTGCAACAAGCCGTCGGCTATCCCGTAGGGCGTAATCGCCAAAGGCATTACGCCGCAGACGCGGCACCGTTTACCACCCAATTCGAAGCCCAACGGCGTAGCATCCCACTGACCCCAAGCTACGCCAACACCGCTCTAGCCAAACCCAGTTCAAACGGAGTGCAAACCGCCACCGTCGTCGGTCCATCCGGTGAAGAAGTCCACACCGATGAACAAGGTCGGATCAAGGTGCAGTTTCATTGGCAACGCGCCGACGAACACCCGACCATTGGCGCCAACCTGGATGACAAGAGCAGCTGTTGGTTACGGGTCGCAATGCCGAGTGCCGGTCATGCCTGGGGTCATCAATTCATCCCGCGCATCGGCCAAGAAGTGCTGGTCGACTTTATTGAAGGCGATATCGACCGCCCACTGGTGACTGGGGTGCTGTACAACGGCAGCCATGCCACGCCTGACTTTAGTGGCGCAGGATCACTCCCAGCGAATAAAACCCTATCTGGCATCAAAAGCAAAGAACACCAAGGCAGCAGCTACAACGAACTGCTGTTTGACGACACCCAAGGGCAAGTCAGAGCCAAACTATCTAGTGAACACGGCAAGACTCAACTTAATCAAGGGTATTTGATTCAACCCCGAAGCGACGGTAAGGGAAACGCCCGTGGCGAAGGCTTTGAACTCAGAACCGACCAGCACGGCGCGATTCGCGCCGCACATGGGCTGTTACTGACCACCGAAGCGCAAAACGGCGCCTCCGGCAAACAACTGGCTAGAGATCAGGCGCAAAGCCAACTCGATGCGGCATTGAACCTGAGCCAAAGCCTGGGTCAAACCGCCAGCGGGCAAAACGCTGACACGATAGAAACCGGCCCCGAACAGATTAGCCCAGACAACACCAAACAAGCCAAAGCCAGCAGCGGCCACCTGCAGCACCACAGCGCTGCACTCAAAGCCTGGGAAAACGGTTCCAACACTGCAAAGGATGCCAAAGGGGATCAACCCGGCCAACAACCCATCCTGATCCTGTCTTCCCCCTCCGGTATCACCAGCGTCACACCCCAAAGCCAAACCGTCGCAGCCGGAACCAACCTTGATCTAGTGGCTCAGCGCGACACCAACCAGACCACGGGCCGACGCTGGATTCATAACGTTGGCCAGCACCTCAGCCTGTTTGTGCAAGGGGTGAAAGACAAAACCAGCCTCAAGCTTTTCGCTGCCAAGGGCAAGATTCAACTACAGGCGCAGAGCGATGCAATTGAGCTAACGGCAGATAAGGATATCCACATCACCTCGGCCAAAAGCCAGCAGCTGTTCAACGGCAAAAAAGAAGTGTTGCTGACCTGTGCTGGCGCCTATATCCGTATCAAGGGCGGCAAGATTGAACTGCACGCACCGGGTAGCGTGAGCTTTAAAGGCGGGAATCATGACTGGAGTGGTCCGGCAAGTATGACTCGACCACTACCATACATGCCCAACGAAAAAACTCACAGTATCCAATTTTTAGTAAAAAATAAATCCGGGAAACTAATCAAAAACCACCCTTATACTTTAAAATCAGAACAAGGCAATGAATATCACGGCATCACCGACGAAAATGGATTAACAGAACGAATAACAACGGCAAAAGAAGAGAAGTTTGAACTTCATACAAGATATTCAATGGAGTGAATAGCGGTGACACAACATGATAGCCACAGCAGACCACACGGGCAGGCATCAGATGATCTCGAAAGAGTTATTGATGCTATTGTTCACTGCTGCTGCGATAGAGAATTGACGGTGAATGAGTTACAAGCGTGTTACCCTCAGACAAACGCAGAAAAAATTAAAAAATACTTACCACTCATAAATAATTCATTCAGAAAATACAACATTACGTCGTGTTTAAGAAAAGCGCACTTTCTTGCCCAGGCAGGTCATGAGTCGGCAAATTTAAACTTGACCGCAGAAAACATTTCAGACGAAGCAAGTCAAAGATTATATTCGGGATATAAAGGGCGTGGATTAATTCAAATCACACACAGAGAGATGTATCAAGCATACACGGACTCATCAGGTGTTGATGTAATGAATTCAAGAAAAACATTGGTAGAAAGACCCGACATAGCCGTAGACACAGCAACATGGTACTGGTCAGGTGGCCACGGTATGAATTTAAATCCGCTAGCTGACAAAAATGATTTAATAAGAATAACAACTTCTATTAATGGCGGGTTAAATGGCTACGACAGCAGAAAAAGAAATTTATTAATTTGCTTCAACGCATTAATGGTCTATGCGTGTGACAAAATTAACTTTGACATCACCCATCATGCATTTTCATCTAGCGCGGCATTCAACCATACAAGGAGTGCTCTTGCATGGGGGGTATGGCACGATCCGACAGCCTTTCCTTCGTGCACAAGGATGGTGAACCATCACCCCACCCAAATTCATATCGCATCAAAGTCAGGGACAACGAAAGACCTTGCGGCATCAAAAGAAGGGTACAAAAAGTATAACGAACTAAAGCTAGCCCATCCACTCGATCATGCAAAAACAGCTTTTGGTCTTTTACCATCGGAATGGGAACCAATAGTGAGAACACGATGCTAACCAATAAAGTTATCGGAATTGTATTACTGGCAATTCCAGCACTTTCTTTTGCCTTCACGCCAATGCACAGTTGCATGACCCTCCAAAACCATCCGAAAAACAAGGCTGAAATATCAATTTTCAACAAAAGCATTAATGACTATATTTTATATAGCAATGGATCAAAAAACATAAATATATATTTTAATAAAAAAATATCTGAATCCATAGACGATCCTGCCAATGGGCAAATAGAGACAACCTATTTGTGGCTAGAGGGGGCAAAAACAAAAAACAAAGCAACTGGTGAGTACGTAATTTCAATCCAGGGCGCTAGCATTAACAGCATTGTTTACAGAAATTTCAAATCAAACAAAAAGTACACTTACGAGGAGTCAACGCCAGCCGCAAGCACCTCCAGCGCTCATTACTGCTGGTAAATAAACAAAGCAAAGGCAGTCATTGGAAATGATAACGTTTATATAACTCAACAATAGTAAAAACAACTTGTGCCAGCCAAGGCATCCAAGGAATGCGGTATGGGCACACGCCAAAAGCAGGAAATGAAATAAAGTATTGTTTTATTTCAATTACTTATGCGCGTAATAAATTTGATAGTGACAAAATTAAAAAAGCTGTTGCAATCGTTAAAAAAGATATAAAAGTTTCATTACACCCATGCGAATTTGATGCAATCTGTGCCCTAGCATTTACATGAGAACGGGAGAGCGGTTCCCAGCAACTAGCGATAAAACGGGTGCAGATCTTCAGACATTTTTGATACTAATGTGATAATTAAATGAAAAAACTCATTCTCAGCAGTTTATTAGTTTCTGCACTTGCAAATGCTACTCAGCCCGGGCTTCCCAGTTCAATTGTGCGACAAGTCCCTCGTGGTTATACGGTGATCGAATCTGCTGAGGGTGACCTCACTGGGTCAGGACAACGTGGATATCTAGTAGCGCTTGCTGTGAAGAATGAAACATTTGATAGCCTTGCCCCAAGACCATTATTGCTATTTCTTCAACAGACACCTGGGGTGTATGTGTTGAAACGGCGTAATGATCACGTCATCATGATTTCGGGAGGCGGCGGGCAATGTGATCCGTTTTTGGACAATGGAAACGGGTTTGCGATTAAAAATGGCTATTTTACGGTGCAAAATGGAGTGGCTTGTGGCGAGCACTGGACAGACTACATCACGTTTCATTATGACCGAGCATTGAATGACTGGGTGTTTCACAAGGAAATCTTTGAATCACAGAAAATGGGAAATGATCCTGATGGGGATGCGCTGGTGCCTGATATTAGGAAAGTCACCAAGGCGAATCGAAAGATTCCAACGTTATTCGTTCAGTACAGACCACGCGAATAGTTGGTACCTCATCTGCATGAGCATACGGTTTTAAACAATAATTTTTAGCACAGCCACCTGCATATCCATTTCCATGATGAATCACCAACTCACCATGTTTTCCATGTGGAATGCCGCTTCTTGATGTGTGGGTTATTTATTTGTTGAGGGTTCCCGTGCGGGGAACGGGAGCGTTTCGGGGGTGGGGGGAGTGTGGTGTTGCAGATGCGGGTATGGGCGGGTTATTGGCCTTAGCTGCCAGTTGAGATCTGCGACTTGAATGACTGCAATCAGATAGATAGCCACCATTCTGCCTGGCACTACTGGGCACCGATGTTGGTGTCCGTATCATCAATGCCTACAAATATCGGAACCAGCAGTTCACCTTTGACGGCCGATTAGTCGGAGATATTGGTGAGGTCTTAGCCGGAGAAGCGTACGAAATAACGCTCTTCGAGGATCTGCAGAAGCATCACGACGCTACATGTACAGATGGTCGTCTAGTTCAGATAAAGGCCACGATGAAGGAGCGCTTGACCTTCCCTGTTGACCATATTTCCCGTTATTACATCGGTATCAAGATCCATGACGATGGAACCTTCACGGAAATCTTCAATGGCCCTGAGGTGCTAGCTTGGGAGGCGGTAAAGAATCGCAAGGCGACTAAGACCAATCTGCACTCCGTGTCCATTTCGACCTTAAGTAAACTGAGCTCAAAGGTAAGAGACTCAGACAGAATCCCGATGCGTGCTAACTACTCGTCGCAGGCGCGACAGCCTTGAAGGGGGGCGGCAGGAGTCCAAACGTTCTGTTATGTTTGTTTTTAGGTACTCGCCTCTCAATGGGACTGGTTGCAAAGCGAAATTGATTATTGGCATAGCCAAGTACGACACCACAAGGCTATCCACCGTACGTCGAGCGCACCGATTCTCTTCACTCAACAAACATAGCCGTCGGCGATTTGGTCTGTCGATTCTTGCTAGCCATTGGCGACATGCCGTTTAAGAAAAGGAGCGGTCACTGATTGCGAGGCGACCATCATGGCCTGTGGCGTCCCTTCAAAAACGATCTGCCCACCTTTTCTACCCGCTCCCGGTCCCATCTCGATCAACCAGTCGGCATGTGCAATCACGTCAAGATTGTGCTCAACTACGATGATTGTCAGTCCCTGGGATAGCAACTTATCAAACAGGCCCAGCAGCCGTGCGACATCGGACATGTGCAGTCCGGTTGTTGGCTCATCAAAGACATAAAGACTACGGCCCTCACCCAAACTGGAAGCCAGCTTCAGACGTTGACGCTCCCCGCCTGACAAGGTTGACAGACGTTGGCCAAGCGCCGCATAGCCGAGTCCGGTCGCTGCGAGCCGGGTCAACGGGTCAGTAATTGCCGGCTGCCCTGCAAAATGTTCAAGCGCACGACAGACCGGCAGCGCCATGGTGTGCGCAATATTCAATCCTCGCCATTTAATCGCAAGTGCAATTTCGCTAAACCCGCTGCTTGCGCATGCTTCGCAAGGTGTTTCGACACTATCCATAAAGGCAAGATCGGTTTGCACTACCCCCAATCCCTGACAGACCGGGCAGCCTCCTTGCCCATTACTGCTGAACAGACTGGCGGGTTGTCCACTGGCGTTGGCAAACGCCGCTCTGATTGTGTCGAGCACACCTAGGTAGCTTGCAACGCAGGAACGACGTGAACCACCCAATGGCCGTTGATCTATCAGAACGGCATGAGGATAGCAGCGAGGCAGCAGGCGATTGACCAGGGTACTTTTCCCCGAGCCTGCCACCCCCGTTACCACGGTTAGCACACCGGCAGGAATGTCAACGTTAACGTTGTGAAGACTGAACATGGATAGATTGTGCAACGACAAAAAACCGGTAGCTTCTCGTGAGCGCGGCCGCAGCATAGACTGCTGGCGCAGATAACGTCCTGTCAGGGTATCGGTTGTCAGCAAACCAGAATAATCACCCTGATAAACCACTCGCCCCCCCTCGCTACCAGCGCCCGGACCCATGTCGATGACATGATCGGCAATGGCAATCACATCCGGATCATGTTCTACCACAAGCACTGTGTTGCCCTTGTCTCGCAGACTACGCAGCAAGGTATTGAGTTGATGCACATCCCTTGGATGCAGCCCCACACTGGGCTCATCAAAAATGTAAGCAATATCAGCCAAACTACTACCAAGGTGGCGGACCATCTTGACCCGTTGAGACTCCCCTCCTGACAAGCTTGAGGTTTCACGTGCCAGACTCAGATAGTCCAACCCAATGGCAATCATCTGCTCCAGCCGCTCGGCAATGGCAGTAAGCACCGTAGTGACAGCTGGCGAAGCTACGCTGCGGATAAACAGCAAGAGTTCGGAAACCTCCATGGCAGAGCAATCTGCAATTGACCTGTGTTGGATCAGGCAAGAGAGAACAGCAGGATTGAGCCGAGCGCCACCACACTCCGGGCAGACCTGACGGGAAATGACGCGAGCCAGCCCCTCGCGTTCTGCTTGCGTGAGCCGGCTCGGTTCATGATCCAGATAGGCCCGTCGGAACCGAGGCACAAGTCCCTGAAACCGCGCCGTTGCAGGCCACCCGGGCAAGGGGTGGGCTACAGCCAGATTGTCAGCATGCAAAAAGGTTTCCCACTCTACCGGGCTGTAGTCATTCAACCGCTTGTCGCAGTCAAATAAGCCGGAGCAAGCATACCTTTTCCAGCGGAACGTTCCTGGTGCAAAGGTTGGGAACCGGATGCAACCCTGATGCAGGGATTTGCTTCGATCTAGCAACCTGTCGAGATCAAGCTGATCGACAACTCCCAGCCCTTCACAGGACAAGCACATCCCTTGAGGGTTATTAAAGGAGAATACGTTTGCATATCCGATAAACGGCTTCCCTACACGGGAAAACAGAAGACGCAGCAGAGGCTGTATATCTGTCACGGTTCCCACGGTCGAGCGAGCATTACCACCCAAAGGTTTTTGATCGATAACGATGGAAGCTGGCAGATTGTGCAAGGCGTCAGCCTGAGGCTGTCCGTAATGTGGCAAACGATGACGGACAAACGCACTGTAGCTCTCGTTTAGCTGGCGTTGGGATTCAGCTGCAATCGTATCGAAAACCAGAGAGGACTTGCCCGAACCAGAAACGCCGGTAAACACAGTAATCGCATGCTTTGGAACCTGCACAGACACATTATGCAGATTGTTTTTTCTGGCGCCAACGATCTCAATTTCACGGCAGGACATATCAGACTTAATCACAATGTCCATCCAGGTCAGAAGGCCTGGCATTTTCCAGTGCCAGACAGGTTTTTTCACACAATTCTGCAAACATGGCCTGTTCACCGGGGGACAGAATGGCCGCCACAGAGCGCGCAGCATCATGTCGGCCCGCCGCCGCCCGCATCAGAAAATCCCGCCCCCCCGTCGTCAATCCAGTCGACTGTTCGCGACGGTCGTCTGTCCCTTGCAGTTGCTCGACTAGGCAGAGATCCTTCAACACCCGCAGGGACTTTGAGATACCGGACCGAGCCACGCCCAGCCGCTCCCCCATCAGCGAAGGGGTCATGGCCCCGTGCAGGCGCAAAATCTCCAGAATATCGTACTGCGCCCAACTCACCGCTTCTGGTGTATAACGTGCCCGCCGTGCCACTAGTACACACTGCAGTTGGGAAAGCGCGTTCTCAAGTTTATCCAGATTCTCAACCATGTCAGTCATTACCCCATCTATCCATAAACATTCTATATGGAAATCAAATTGGCATATTTTTGCTTATTTTATCGTATATTGATTTCCATATGGAAATTTAATTTGCAACAACATTCAGATACGCCTCAGCGAAAGGAGCGGTTCGTTCACATTGACAGCGGCGAAGTCGTCAGCCTGCTGTCTGCCCGCAAGGCAGCGAACGACGACTTGAACGACGAACAGCTTGAGCCATGGTCGGCGGCGTGAACTCACTTGATTCCACGCCGCATGCATTCATTGACGGTCTATTTCCGAATGGCTTCAAGTAATTTGGAACAAATTCCCCGCTGTTGTTACTCAATATTCAAGAAACGTTTTCACCGTTTGCGGCCCGGGTGAAAAACGGCAGCAGGGCTGCACAGCCACAACGAAAAGGAAACACCATGAGCAAAGAAGAACAAAGCAAGAAAATCGGTCAACTCATCGCCAAGTGCTGGGCGGACGAGAGCTTCAAGCAGAAGCTGTTAGCTGATCCGATGGCGACGTTGAAAGCGGAAGGGGCGGAGTTGCCTGCGGGGCTGACGGTCAATGCAGTAGAAAATACCGACAAGGTGTTTCATCTGGTGATTCCGGCCAAACCGACAGATTTGTCAGATGACAATTTGGACAAGGTGGCTGGCGGCACAGTTTGTTGTACGGGGTGTACGGGTAACTGGCCACAAGATTAGCGGCACTACGGGGTGCGGGCGGGTGGGACTCCGAAGGGGGCCGGGTGTGTTGCTCGACGGGGTCGCTGTTGTAACCATTGCGCTGGCGTCTCTTTTGCCAGAAACGCATCGGTGTCAGCCGCGATGCTTGCTACCCAGATATGTTGTTTTATTATCAGCAGTTAAATCGATTGGTAGAGCGGAACTCAACTTAGCATCCTGAGTCACTCAGTGGAACCTTTCTGGCAGGGTTCGTTGGCATAGTCGCGGTATAATTGGCACGCACAACGCTTCACGGTGATAGCGAGAAGAAACGGATCCGCAACAGCACCGCCGAGTTTCTTATTTCCACTGGCCTGACGGGTGAGCCGAGTATCGAAGCCCGTTACGAGAACGTGTTCTGTTTGCTGTAGATGTTCGCACCATCAGTGAGCACCTTAAGAATATCTTTACCAGCGGGGAATTAGATGCAGATTCAGTTATCCGGAAATTCCGGATAACTGCCACCGATGGTAAAAAATATATCACCCTGTTCTATAACCTTGATGCCATTATCTCGGTTGGCTACCGAGTTAATTCATTGTGCGCCACTCAGTTCAGGCAATGGGCAACCGAAGTTCTGCGCGAATTCGCCATTAAGGGGTATGTACTCGATAAGCATCGCATGAGAGGCCTGGATAGTGACAGTATGATCACGAGATTTGGTAGTTTTATAATAATTTGATTGGATCGTTATTCTGAATAGAAATGGTTTTCGCTCATGAATACATCGGTTATTACGGCCTTATCCGCCATTATGGGATCGCTGGTTGGCGGTGCTGCTTCGGTCGCGACCACATGGTTTTCTGAAAAATCCAAGACTCAGCGTGAATGGGCGCATGCAGAAATCGCTAAGCGCGAAGAAGTGTATGCGGCGTTTATTTCAGAATGTTCGTCACTCGCGCTCGATTCGCTGGAAAAGAATCTGGACGCTAGCAGTGGGATGGTTACCGTCTATGCTTTGGTCAACCGCATCAGGCTGACTTCTTCGCAGGAAGTGGCTGAGGCGGCCATTCAGGCTGTGAACCAGATCATTGAGCAGTATTTTGAGCCAAATTTGTCGATGGATGAAATACGCCAGCACATGGTGGTACACACTCGGGAAGATCCTCTGAAAGTATTTAGTGAGGCCTGCCGGTTGGAGTTACAGCAATTGCAAAGGTCTCGGTAGCGATATCTGGTGAACAGCGTTCGATAGCGTACAGAGTAATGCGGATGACGTGTTTAGTATTTCAATAATGGCTGATTGTATTAAGCATTAGCGTTATACAGGTACCAGCCGTTTCATCTGACTTAGAGGTCACCCGATGCAAACATCCTATAAAATGCTGTTCAGTGTAGTTGCTGCGGTTCTAGTGCTGAGTACTGGCGGGTGTGCCGGCATGTCTCGGCAAGATAAAAATACCGCTGTTGGTGCTGGGGTGGGGGCCGTTGGCGGTGCGGTTCTGACCGGTGGTAGTGCGCTGGGAACGGTTGGCGGCGCTGCGGTTGGTGGGGTAGTTGGCCATACTGTGAAGTGAATGCTCAGTTTGGCTAGGGTTATCGGTTCTTCGCTGTTGCGCTCGTAACTGGCTGCTATCGTTTATTCTGGGTATCCGTACAAATCTTTGTGTGTTGTATTCAAACCAATCACTTTTCAAGTGCTTGGTTTTTTTGTTTTGGTACCAAGAGAAAGAGCTATTGGTCTTCATTGGTTTGGCTAAGTTGTATCCGATTTTATTTTCACCTGACTAGCATATTAAAAGTTGTGGAATTATATAGTTAATTCGGTTGATTATTAGTATTGGTAGATTATCTTGTATCTTTTTCTAAGTTAGAGGCACGCTGAAGTATTCCCCCCTTTGTTGGTGCTTTGCCTTTATCGGCAAATTGGTTGTGCTGTGTTTCCCGTGTCCACGACTGTAGGAATAAATGCATGTTTGGTGTTAAAAGGCTGGTGTTGGCGGTTGCGATCACCCTCTTGAGTGCGGTGGCTGGTGCTGGCTCGAAACCAGTGGTTCCGCTCGTACTGGCGTTTAGCCCATTGCCGCCCTGGAAGGTAATTGATGCTGCAGGGGCACCTTCGGGGCCGTATCTGCAAATTATGCAGCAGTTGGCTCGGCGTCTGAGTACGCCCTTGCAGGTGCGCACTTGTCCTTTGCTGCGCTGCCTAGAATTGTTGCGCCGTGGTGAAGCCGATTTTGGAATTGGTGTAGCGCCAGGTCCAGGAAGGGACGAGGTGCTGGACTTCTTGCAGCCAGCATTCGCCGCTGGCAGTGCGATTGGTTTCTATCGGCGTAGTGGGGATAGGACCGCGGTGGAGGCATACAGTGATCTGTCAGCGTTGCGCATCGGTGCCACGCGCGGAGCGCGTTATTTTCCACGCTTTGACCAAGATGTTCGGCTGCAAAAGGATTATGCACCCGATAAATTATCCAATTTACGTAAATTGCTGGCTGGACGCATTGATGTAGCCATTATGTTGTGCGGCGAAGCCGATATATTGCTGGCTAGCCCAGAATTCCACCGAAAAATTCAATTAGCCGGACCGGTGATTGGTACGGGACCTCGCTATGTGGTGTTGTCGCGCACCTCGCGTGCGTATCCTGAAAAATTACGCATTGAAGCTAGTTTGCGTCAGATGGTGATGAGTGGCGAAATTGCACGGCTGCTGCGTCCGGTTGAGCATTAGAAACTGGGGGTTAACTGCGGTGTGGTGTTGGAATGGCCCTGACACCCCTAGCCTCAGGACAGTGGTTTAGATATGCTGTAAAAATCTTTCGGCTCATCAGGATATAGCCCATGCCTAGCGAATTTGACCTGCTGGTCATCGGTGGTGGTATCAATGGCACGGGTATTGCCAACCGGGCGGCACAAAGTGGTCTTTCAGTATTATTGGCTGAGCAGGATGATTTGGCTGCGCACACTTCTTCTCGCTCTAGTAAGTTGATCCATGGTGGTCTGCGTTATCTTGAGCACGGGGAGTTACGTTTGGTGCGCGAAGCACTCGCCGAGCGTGAAGTGCTGCTAGGCATGGCCCCGCATATTATCTGGCCGCTTTGTTTTGTGTTGCCTATTATCCCTGGCACACGGCCACAGTGGATGATACGTACCGGGCTATTTTTATATGATCATCTTGGACGTCGCAAGGCATTGCCGGGTTGTCGCCGACTGGATTTGCGTCAGCACCCGGCGGGTAAGGCACTAAAGCCTGGAGCGCGTGCGGCCTTTAGTTATGCCGATTGTTGGGTCGATGATGCGCGCCTGGTGGTGCTCAATGCTATGCAGGCTGAGGAGTATGGCGCACGCATTCTGCCGCGAACGCGCGTACTGTCGGCGGTGCGTGAGGGATCGAAGTGGCGCGCGGTGTTGCTGCGCCCTGATGGCTCTGAGATGCAAGTTATGGCACAAGCGATTGTGAATGCGGCAGGGCCGTGGGTGGATCCGGTGCGGGCATCACTGCAGGGCACTGAGCTTGTTCCTGCTGTGCGTCTGGTCAAGGGAAGTCACATTGTGGTACCCAGGCTGTATCAGGGAGATTTTGCGTATATTTTGCAGAACACAGACCAGCGCATAGTGTTTGTGTTGCCCTATGGCCAGTTTAATCTGATTGGCACGACCGACATTCCGTTTTGTGGAAATCCAGCTGATCTTTCCGTGGGGACCGATGAAATCGATTATTTGTGTCAAGCGGTGAATACCCATTTTGTGACCCAGACCGGGGCTGACGATGTGGTCTGGAAGTACGCTGGTGTGCGTACATTATATGATGACGGAAAGATCAATGTTTCTGATGTAACGCGTGATTATCATCTGGACTTGATTGCCCCTAAGGGTGCAGCACCCTTGTTGTCGGTGTTTGGTGGGAAACTCACAACCTATCGGCAATTAGCGCAAAGTGCCCTGTCAAAGTTGGCCGTATTTTTTCCTAAGCTTGCGCCGTTGCGCGATCCCCCTCTGCCGTTACCTGGTGGCGTTCTGCCTGAAGCTGACATGACTACGTATTGCTGCGGGCTGGTGCGGCGCTATGGGTTTATTCCCACTGACGAGTTGTTGGCGATGGCGCGCCGTCACGGGAGTCGTTGCGAAGCATTGCTGCAAGGTGTTCGCAAGCTGGATGATCTAGGGCTCAGTTTTGGTGGTGGGCTGTATCTACGTGAGGTTCGCCTTCTGCAACAATGTGAGTGGGCATTGCAGGCTGAGGACGTTCTATGGCGCAGAACTAAATGCGGTCTTGCGATGACGGCGGAACAACGGGCGGCATTTGAATGCTGGTGGAACCAGCAGACGGATGCCCCTGCACGCATGCCTGACGTTACAGCGTAAGGAGTAGATCCGGTCGATCCGTACACAGCATGTCAATTCCCCAGGACAGTAGCTTACGCGCTCTGAGGGGATCGTTCACGGTATACGCCATGATCCGGTAGCCTTGCGAATGTAGCTTTTGTATGATTTCTTGGGTCAATGCATGGTGCTCAACGTGTAGTGCAGCGGCAGCACATTGATCGAGTTCATTGAGATAATCCAGCGGAATTTCTTTGACCAGCAAGGCGCGAGGTAATTCTGGAGCAGCTTGACGTGCAGCACGTAGTGCTGCTGGCGAAAACGACGACAACAGCGGCATGGTTTCAGCGTTAGCCCACAATTCACGTACCGCCAGTCCGAGCAGGCGCCCGGTTTCTTCATCTTGGCCTGGGTTGGGTTTAATCTCAAGATTGACCGAAATGCCGTACGGCTTGGTGGCGGCGGCCAGATCGGCCAGCGTAGGCAGCACTTCTCCTTGATAGGCGCGATGGTGGCGTACTCCGGCATCGAGCTGTTGCAGCTGGGCCATGTTTAGCGCCACTGCTGGTCCTTTGCCATTGGTAGTGCGTTCAAGTGTATCGTCATGCAGCAGAAACAGAACGCCATCGGCAGAGAGTTTTACATCGCATTCAACTGCGCGCGCACCAATTTTACTGGCGCGGCGCAGACCGGTTAGTGTGTTTTCCGGCGCGAGCGAACCACCGAGCCGATGGGCAAAAACCTGTGGGTAGGGCCATGGCTGCATAGTGTGTCCTTGTCATTTATTAGCCTGGCACACCATCTGCGTTGGCTAAATGTAGTTGGATGATGCAAATTTTAAAGCAAACTGACGGCAATGTTCGGGATATTTTGCAATATGCGACGTTGCTGTTAGCGATTTGTGACCCTTGATTTACACTGGACGCTACAGGCTTTACTGTCATAGGTGTATGGTAGTTTTACGTATGATGTAATGCGTTTTGTGCATAAAGTTGATAGTCTGCAGGTTAAGGATGCACCCAAAGGGTTACCACCTTCCAATAATAGATTGACGCGTGGTGCGGCATGAACCACGCGCTTATGTTGCGTGCTAGCTGCGGGGTGACAAATGCATCGTCTTTGTCACGGCGGTTTGTTGCTCGGCAACGCAACTAATTTATACCGGACAGATGATTTGGTGTTTGAGCCAATGCTGCATAGTTGCAAATTGATTGCGCATTGTGACTGCATAAATTAGATTCATGTGCCCGATCGGCATCAAGAACCGCACGGGTACAAGCCATTTGACCATTTATGCCATTGATTGAAGAAAGGAAAACGATGCAGATCGCTATTCCGGCCGAATATACGGCTGGCGAGACGCGCGTGGCAGCAACACCGGAGACGGTGAAAAAATTGCTGGCCATGGGGCACACTGTGGTGATCGAGCAGGGAGCGGGCCTGAAATCGGCTACGACTGACGCTGCTTATATCGCTGCTGGAGCGTCGATTGCCGACAGCCGTAAGGCCGCGCTGGCAGCTGGGGACATTGTTCTTAAGGTGCGTCCTGCCGATGTGGATGAGTTGGCCGAGATGAAACCCGGTGCAGTGCTGATCTCTATGATGAATCCGTTCGCTAACCCGAACTTGCCAGTGATGGCTGAGAAGAAACTCTCTGCTTTCGCCATGGAGTTGTTGCCACGGACCTCGCGTGCTCAGTCCATGGATGTGCTGTCCTCGCAGAACAATATTGCTGGGTATAAGGCGGTGTTGCTGGCGACTCAGTACTACCCACATTTTATGCCCATGTTGATGACGGCTGCTGGTACGGTTAAACCGGCCCGCGTACTGATTCTTGGGGTGGGGGTGGCTGGTCTGCAGGCGATTGCGACCGCCAAGCGTCTGGGTGCTGTGGTTGAAGCCTTTGATGTACGCGCCTCGACCAAGGAACAAGTTCAGTCTTTGGGTGCGAAGTTTGTTGAAGTGCCGATGACCGACGAAGAAAAAGCCGCAAACGATGGTGTGTATGCCAAGGAAATGTCCGAGGACTACAAACGCCGTCAGGGTGAGTTGGTTGACCAGCATGCGCGTCAGGCTGACATCATTATTACCACGGCCCTGATTCCGGGACGTAGCGCACCGCGCCTGTTGCACGCTGACACTGTGCTGGGCATGAAACCAGGTTCGGTGATTATTGATATGGCAGCCGAGAGTGGTGGTAACTGTGAGCTGACGCAAAGCGGTGCGGTTACTGTCAGTGAGAACGGGGTGACGTTGGTGGGGGTTCATAATCTGCCGGGTCTGGTGGCAGCGGATGCATCAAGCCTCTATGCGCGCAACCTGCTGACCTTCTTGAGTCTGATGCTCACCAAGGAAGGTTTCTCGATTGATCTGGAAGACGACCTACTGGCTGCGACGCTGATTACGCATGCTGGTGAAGTGCGTTTTCCCCCGGCTAAAGGATAATCCAGCTAGTGCGCTAAGACGCGCTGCTTGGAGAAGGAGCTATCAATAATGGTTGATCCATTTATCACCAGTTTTACGATTTTCGTACTGGCCGTCCTCGTGGGCTACCACGTGGTCTGGAACGTGACCCCCGCTTTGCACACGCCGCTAATGGCTGTGACCAATGCCATTTCGGGGTTGATTATCGTCGGTGCCTTGCTGCAGGTGGTCGACATCAATGGTCAGGCAATTACCTTGACCTCGGTGCTCGGTGCCTTTGGCATCTTTTTGGCAAGTATCAACATCTTCGGCGGCTTTATGGTGACCCAGCGCATGCTTGAGATGTTCAAGAAGAAAAGGTAAGGAACGATGATGCAAAATATTTCTGCGATTCTTTATCTGATCGCTGCGGTGTTGTTTATTTTTGCGCTGAAGGGACTGTCATCTCCAGTAACCGCACGCCGGGGCAATATGTTGGGTGTCGTCGGCATGGTGATTGCCATTGTCACGACCTTTGCCATTATGGACAAACCAGTGTTTGGTCTGATTGCTGCTGCAATGATTGCCGGTGGTGCGATTGGTGCCTACAAGGCGCGTACGGTGCAGATGACGGGTATGCCTGAACTGGTGGCTGCCATGCACTCGCTGGTGGGCTTGTCTGCCGTGTTGATTGCGGTGGCTGCGATTTTTCACTCTGGCCAAGAGCATTCAGGTGCTCAGAAGATAGAGTTATTTATTGGTGCCTTTATCGGTGCGATTACCTTCACCGCTTCGGTGATTGCCTATGGCAAGTTGTCGGGTAAGTTTGGTTCAAAAGCGGTGAACTTCAGTGGTCAGCATTGGTTAAATCTGATTTTGGCGCTGACCATGATCGGGTTTGGCGTGGCGTATTTCCTTACCGGGAGCCAGGCCGCGTTCTTGGCAATGGTGTCGGTGGCACTGGTGTTGGGCATTACGCTGATTATTCCGATCGGTGGTGCCGACATGCCGGTCGTGGTGTCAATGTTGAACTCGTATTCGGGGTGGGCTGCGGCAGGTATTGGCTTTACTTTGAATAACCCGGTTCTGATTATTGGTGGTGCATGTGTGGGGGCCAGTGGTGCGATTCTGTCGTACATTATGTGCCGCGCCATGAATCGTTCCATTGTATCGGTGCTATTGGGTGGCTTTGGCGCTGAAGCCGGTGGTGCCAGCACGGCGGCTACGGGTCCGAAGAATTATCGCACTGGCTCTGCCGAGGACGCTGCGTTCTTGATGAGTAACGCTGATTCAGTGGTGATTGTTCCGGGTTATGGTCTGGCGGTTTCGCGCGCGCAGCATGCTTTGCAAGAGTTTGCGGCGCTATTGACGGCCAAGGGTGTCAAGGTGCGCTATGCAATTCACCCGGTTGCCGGGCGGATGCCGGGACACATGAACGTTCTGCTGGCCGAAGCTGAAGTGCCATACGACCAAGTGTTAGAAATGGATGAGATTAACTCTGACTTTGCCAACACGGATGTCGTACTGGTCATTGGGGCCAACGATGTGGTGAATCCGGCTGCACAACGTGATAAGGGCAGCCCGATTTATGGCATGCCAATTCTGGAGGCACACAAGGCGCGCACCATTATTGTGGTGAAGCGTTCAATGAACACTGGGTATGCTGGTCTAGATAACGAATTGTTTTATATGGACAAGAGCATGATGGTGTTTGGTGATGCCAAGAAGGTGGTCGAAGAATTGGTGAAGGCAGTCGATAACTGAGTGGGCTGTTGAACCAAAACGACAAAACGCCACGCAATGCGTGGCGTTTTGTCGTTTTGACGCTTAACCGCGCGCCCAAAACAAGCCAGTTTGCAAGTTAAATGAGCCATCGGCTTTAATCGATAAAGCATCGCGTACTTCTTGTGGCGATTCTGTCTGTAGTGCGCGCAACATTTCAATGCGTAGCGCAGAGGTGCGCATACGCTGTACCCACGACGTAAATTCCAGGTAGATCGGCCAGTATTGGTGCTGTTGTAACTTGAAACCATTGCTCTGTAGCAAGTGTTGCCATTCACTAGCAGAACGATTTCGCACATGTGAGCGGTCGCGCAGCAGCTCCATGGCTTGCATGTGGGTATCGACTAATGGGTTTTCATGTCCTTCTACATCAATGACTAATAACCAGCCTCCAGGTGCCAGAACACGGCGTATTTCACGCAACGCCACCTCTAATTGGGTCCAGTGGTGGGCACTGTAGCGTGTGGCTACCAACTGGAAACTAGCATCGGCAAATGGAAGCGATTCAGCACTGCCTTGGCAGGTTTCTATTTGAGTGAGCTGGTTTTGAGTTGCAGTATTAGCCACGGTGCTGAGCATGGCCGGTGATGGGTCAAGCGCCACCATGCGGGTCATCAACGGGGCCAGAGCAAAGCTTAGATGTCCGGCACCACAACCGACATCCAGGGCTGCCGTGGTAGCTGGCAGTTCCTGTGATACGAGTGTCTTTGCCAAAGCCAGGTCTGGCCCAGCCCGATGCACTTGGCTGCTTAGATAGGCTTGGGCCTGCGGATCAAACTGCTCTTGTATTGCTTGCTGATGTTTCGCCATGTCTGATGCTCCACTTTATGGAGTTTCTACCCTAGCGTGTGCTTTATCCTGTTACAAGTTGGTTGCCTATCCTATTATGTAATTTACCTGCTTGCGTTTCTTAGATATTAGATAAGTGATGATGCCCTCTCCTGACGCCAACCTACTGAGTACTGAGTTGCCACCTCCCCATCGTTTGGGTGACTTTTTGCATGCCCTGCGTGATCGACTGCGTCCCGAGAGTTTTGACTTGCCTCCTGGTGTGCGGCGCCGCACGCCAGGGCTGCGACGTGAAGAGGCTGCATTGCTTTGTGGCATCAGTCCAACTTGGTATACCTGGATAGAGCAAGGACGCAGTACGGCCATCTCTGCTGATACGCTAGTGGCGATTGCCAGGGGTTTACGTTTGTCACGCGCAGAACGGGCCTATCTGTTTGACCTTGCCGCTCGCGCTGATCCTGCTCCGGGGCTGGATCCTGAGTCTGACCCAGATCAACTGGCTTGTTTGGTGAATGTCATCCGCTCTGCGGCTTATGTGCTGGATCGCCATTGGGACGCTGTAGCTTGGAATCCTGCCGCGGCAGATTTGTTTTCTTCTTGGTTAAAGTGCGTACCCGCTATTCCAGAGAATGGTGAATCTGGGGTAGGGGAGCCACATAACTTATTGCGCTATGTGTTTCTCCATCCTGAGGCGGCAACCTTTATTGTTGATTGGGAAGAGCGCGCTCGACGTTTGGTCGCCGAGTACCGTGCAGACAGTGCGGCATGCCGCAATGACCCGGTTAATCTGGCGCTGGAGGATGAGCTCAGTACACAGAGCCCGGCATTTAAACTGGCATGGCATTCGCAGCAGGTGCTGGCGCGCGAAGGTGGGCTGCGTAGCTTTCAGCACCCACTGCATGGGCGGTGCAACTATCGCCAGTTCACCTTGCGCGTGGCGTTACATGCTGATTTGAAATTGGTGGTCTTGGTTGATGTGGCGAGTGGTTGAATCAGACAAAATAAACGCCACGATTGTTTTCGTGGCGTTTGGCTGTTACTGAAAAAGTGCTGAACTAGCGTCGATTAATGAGCACTACGTGCTTGTAGAACTGGGTTCGGAACATTCAGCTGTTGATCTTGCTTGGCTGATGCAGAAACAGAAGTTTGTGCATTGAGCGCTGCTTGCTTGGTGGCATGTGGTTCGAGGGTTTCGCTAAAGCTAGCGGCCATCACTGCAGAAGTCATCGACAGTAGAGCAATCATCATCACGGTATTTTTCATGATCTAGCAATCCTTTAAGTGTTTGTTATCACGTCACTATGTGTGTGGCGGTGTATGTCTATTACTATACTTGCATCGTTACAGATAATAAATAGCAGTTTGTTGCATACACTGTTTACTAAAATGAAATAAACTTTTTAATATATTCGTTGTCTAGCCAGCGCTTAATTAGTGAGCGCTACGCGTTTGCAGCGCAGGATTGTGCGAACTCAGCTGTTGGTCTTGCTTGGCCGGGGCCGAGTTCGGTGTTACTGCGCTGACACTGGCCTTGGTTGCACGTGGTGCCAGCGATTCGCGAAAGCTGGAAGCCATGGTTGCGGAAGTAACGGTGAGTAGAGCAATCATCATCAGAGTATTTTTCATGATTCAACAATCCTTTAAATGTTTATCTGTGCGCCCACTGATGTGGTGCGGTATGTGTGACACTTTACTTGAACTAGTTAGGACAATAAATACCGTTATATTTCACTTACTGTTTACTAAATCAAACAAATACTGGCGACTTGAGTGATAGCAAACCTGGGGTCGTGGCGGTTATACATCTCCGCCAGGCAGGATTTGCAGGATTCAGTTGCGGGTCTCGCTGGTGTTGCTCCATAGAAGCCGTGGTTGCCGAGCGGAGGGTATTTTTGATTGAGCAAGGCGTAAGCGACTAGCCGCAATGACGGCAGAGGCCATGGTCAGTAGTGTGATTAACATTGCGGCTTTCTTCATATCTAAGCAATCCTTTTTAGGTTTCACCTGAATGGATAGCGGTTACTTGCTTCCATGTGTGAAACTTTAGCGGAATATGCTTACCTCAATCTTAAGTTAAAAAATGAGTGAGAAAAAACGCACTGGAGGAGCGAGGAGATGAATAAAGCCAACCTTAATGGTTGGCTTTATTATGAGGGGTGAGGTGTAGCGTTGTTTAGCAACCTTGTGATAAGGCCAACTCTAAGCTATCGCGGTAATGTTGGGCAGCAAGTTCTTCTTTGCCGGTGGCTTGAAACAGGTGCACCAGTTCTGCATGGGCAATCAAGGTTGGCTGAATCGACAGGCTGGCTTCCAGATAGCTTTGTGCCTTCCCCCAAAGTTGCTGATAGCGCGCCAGGCGGCCTAATGCCAGTAGCAGCATATAATCGCGTGGGCGTCCTTTTAGCCACTCCTCGCCAGACTTCATCAGTTCCAGGCGGCGGGTTTCGCTCAACATATCTGCCAATTGTGCTAATTCACGAGCAAGTTCTGGCGTGGACTGTTCTTCATCGGCCAGTGCATCGGCCAATAGCCTGGAGGCCAGATCCGCTTCGCCTGCATCAGTCAGCCGTGCAACGATTCGGCCCACCAGCAACGGATTATTGCGCTCGGTTTCCGGTACTTTTCGTAGCCAGTCCTGAATTTCACGCCCATTTATCAAGCTTTCCAACTGCTGGCTATATGCGGCCAGCCGATAGCGACGCGCCTGAGCCGGTTCGAGTGCTTCTGACTTGAGCAATTTTTCAGTGAGTGCTAACACCGCTTCAGGCTGTCTCTGCTGCAAACGTACCTTCAGTTCAAGGCGCAGCGCATTGGTCAGATTGGGGGAAATAGAGCGTGCACGTTCAATTGCCGCCAAGGCACCCAAGGGATCTTTGGCTTCGAACTTCAACTCGGCTTCTTGCATATGGCGCGCCAATTGCAGAGATTCTGGCAGGCTATCGAGCTGGGCCAGGTAGGCATCTCGCTTTTCATAGTCTTGCATCGCACTGGCCGAGCGCGCGGCGATCAACAAAGCAAGTGCTTTGTTCTCTGCTGAGTGTTCATCTCCGAGTGATTTGGTAGCGGCACGTTCAGCTTTTTGGAAGCGGCCTTCAAAAAAGGCAATGCCAGCTTCACGCAACGCATGACGGGCTTGTTTCAAAGCCTTTTGTCGTTGGAAACGGCGTACTTCTGCCGGTAGGCCAATCGCCAGGTTAATCAGGCGCAGCACACCATAGGTCAGCGTGATCAATACAATCAGCAGCACGATCATCAAGTTGAACGATACCTCTATTCGATATGGAGGTAGCATCAAAATGGCATAGCCAGTATTCCAACTTGCTGTAAGGCCCAGCAGCACGGCCAGGGCAAACAGACCGGTGATCCAGAGTACGAATTTCACGGCTTATACTCCCGGCTTGGCTTGCGCGCTATTGACGGCCTTCAGGCTGTTCGACAGATCAGGCAATGCATTGTTAAGTGGTGCGGTTTTCAGTTCTGCTAAGCGGGCTAGCCACTGCTGTGTAGCCGCTGCCTTGGGGTCAAAGTAGCGCGTGACATAGCTTTGCACTGCGCTAATGTCCGCATTGTAGGGGGCTGCACTGTGTTGTAGCAGTGAGACCCGCGCGTCTAGTAGTCGCAATTTGATGTTTTCACGTAGCTGGAAAGCTTGTTCTGGCGACAGCAGCACCGCATCGGGTTTATCTATGCGACGGATACGTACCATCTCTCCCAGACTTTGTGACACATCTTGTAACAGCTGCGTCCAGAACGGCGTATTTTTTGCAATGGTGATGGGGGGGACCGCCTGACGCTGTACATCAATGGCCAAAGGCAGCGTTTCGATGCCAACCGTTAGACTGTCTAGTTTGGCAGACAATCCAATGGTGTCGAGATAAGGCAGGGCTTGTAACGCCTCCAGATCTTGCGACAACGCTTTTTTCACCCCAATCAGTTCAGGACGATCAAATTGCGCTAACCGCTGGTTCACCACCTGAAGGGCGGTGATGGCCGCAGGGACATTACCCGCCAACTGTAATTCCTGACTCGCAAGCGCCAGCGAGTGGCCAACTTCTGATAGTAGCCAGTCGGAGCGAACCTTGGTCAGGTCCTGATACATGTTGTTGATGGTGGCAAATTGTCCGGAGGCATCACTGAGTTTGACCTGTGTTATAGCCAGTCTGGCGTCAGTGGCACGCAATTGCTCACGTAAGTTTTTCAGCGCAGTGTCAGGAGGACGCTTGGCTAGTTGTTGGCGTAGCACCCCCAGCTGTTGCTGGGTGCTATACACCTGCCAGCCGGACACGGCCAAAGCCCCCAGCGCCACGATCAACGCCAGGCTGAGCCGTTTTGGCTCGGATGGCTCCGGTGGCATTGGCGCTGCAGGCAGCGGTTTGGGTGACTCGGTTTTTGCTACTTCTATGTTCTGGGTTTCGCTCATGGGTGACGGGAGAACCATTCTCTAAGGCCTGCAATCATTGCTGCATTGTCAGCCCGGGTTGTCACGATCCGCGCCGCACCCAGTGCCGCAAGTCGCTCGGCAATACGCGGGTGTGGCACACAGTACTGCAAGCATTGTAGCGCCGGGACTCGGGCGCTGCCAGCAAGCCGAAATAATCGGTCGGCTATTTCGCTTGAGGTCACGATACAGGCATCGAGCTCGTGCTGCTGTAATAGTCGGTCTAAGTGAGACCAATCTGGGGTGGTTTCAAGTCGACGATAAATCTCTGCGAAGCTGACTTGTGCGCCTCTAGCGGTGAATGCCTGGCTTAATTCAGCGCGCCCACCTTCGCCTCGAACGATCAGAATGCGTTGCCCTTCTAGGTTTTGCAAGGCGGCTTCTTGGAGCAGGCTGCTGCTATCCTGCCCCTGGTGCGCAAATACCACTGGACGTTTGGCCATGGCGCTTAACTTGGCTGCAGAAGCGGCGCCAATCGTGGCCAGCCTTACGTTTGAGGCTAAGCCCGCAAGTGTTGGCCAGGCACAGTCAATGGCACTGGGACTGACAAAAACCAGCCAGTCAGCGGCATTTGCGTCCGCGGCTAATCTAGCTAGGGCTTCTGCCTGTGGCGCAATTTCAATCAGAGGAAATAGCGCGGGGTGTGCCCCTTCCTCCTTTAGCATGGTTGCAAGTTCAATTGCTTGAGATGCTGGACGCGTGATGAGAATGGTGCGGCCCGACAGGCTCGTCATTATTGTTCCTTGAGGATGTCCTCGATCAACGCATCTGCGCCTTGATCACGCAGCGTTTTTGCAACGACGCGGCCCAGCGCATCGGCGTATTGTCGCGGTCCACTGGCCTGTCCACGTAAAATCAGCGATCCATCGGGGTGAGCCAACAGGCCTTGGAGTTGCAATAAATCGTCTTCTAGGGTGGCAAAAGCCCCGAGGGGGAGTTGGCAACTGCCCCCAAGTGCGCGCGAGAGTGCACGCTCCGCTACAACACAGGCATGCGTGTCTGCATCATCAAGAACGGATAATAGTTCAGCTAGATCGGTGCGCTCAGCGCGAATCTCAATGCCAAGTGCGCCCTGTCCTGCAGCGGGCAGGCTATCCTGTGGATCAAGTAACGCCGCAATCCGAGATTCCAGCCCCAAACGCTTTAAGCCGGCAGCGGCCAGAATAATCGCGTCATATTCGCCACGATCAAGCTTGGCGAGACGTGTTTGCACATTCCCGCGTAATGGCTTGATGGTCAGATGTGGAAACCTGGCCCGTAGTTGTGCTTCGCGTCGCAGACTGGAGGTGCCGACAATCGCGCCTTGTGGCAGGTCGGCAAGGTCGCTAAAACGCGTGCTGACCAGTGCATCACGCGGGTCTTCGCGTTGGCAAATTGCCGCCAGGGCAAATCCACTAGGCAGTTCCATCGGTACGTCTTTGATCGAATGCACCGCCAAGTCGGCTCGTCCCTGTTGCATGGCGAGTTCAAGTTCTTTGACGAACAGGCCTTTGCCACCGATTTTCGACAAGGTTTTGTCTAGAATTTGGTCGCCTTGGGTGGTCATTCCGAGAATTTCGACCTGGAGGCTTGGATAGAGCCGTTGCAAGCGGGCCTGGATATGTTCAGCCTGCCACATGGCCAAGCGGCTTTCTCGGCTGGCGATGACGATTTTATGCATGAAGCGATGGTCTGTAGAGAGTGGATATTGGCCGATTCTACCACGCGTATGCCTATTGAATGTGTTGCGCCGCGAACACGATGCCGCAATCAAATCGGCTGAAAGATCGGCGGCTTGACGATCAACCGGATTTCGCAAGGAGGGACTTCGTGGCCAAGCGGTCCCCGTAGGGGCTGGTTTGCGATTATAATCAGGTTCCATTTTGCATATTTATCAGGAGGCGAACGCGATGCAAGACAGCAACGCCTGGTCCGGACGGTTCTCAGAGCCGGTGTCGGAACTTGTCAAGAAATACACGGCTTCAGTCGATTTTGATTACCGATTGGCTCAATTCGATATCGAAGGCTCACTGGCGCATGCCGCGATGCTTAACCACGTAGGCGTTCTGAATGACGCAGACTTGGCTTCGATCCGACGAGGGATGTCCGAGATTCTTGACGAGATTAACAGTGGGCGTTTTGTCTGGAGCGTTGATCTGGAAGACGTTCATATGAATATTGAACGACGTCTGACTGATAAAATTGGTGATGCAGGCAAGCGTCTACACACCGGGCGCAGTCGCAACGACCAGGTTGCGACGGATATTCGCCTATGGTTGCGTGCCGAGATCGATATCATCAGTGTTCTGGTGGGGGCGTTGCAGACGTCGTTGCTTGATTTGGCTGAGCAGCATGCTGACACGGTGATGCCAGGCTTTACGCACCTGCAGGTGGCACAGCCAGTGACGTTTGGCCACCACTTGCTGGCCTACGTTGAGATGCTGGCGCGTGATGCTGAGCGTTTGCACGACTGCCGTACCCGGGTCAATCGGTTACCGCTGGGGGCGGCGGCATTGGCTGGCACCACCTATCCGATTGATCGTGCATTCACAGCTGAGCTGTTGGGGTTTGACGATGTGTGCCAGAACTCGCTGGATGCGGTATCGGATCGCGATTTTGCGATTGAATTCTGCGCAGCTGCCAGTCTGGTAATGATTCATTTGTCACGGTTATCGGAAGAACTGGTGTTGTGGATGAGTCCTCGGGTCGGCTTTATCGACATTGCGGATCGATTCTGCACCGGCAGTTCGATCATGCCTCAGAAAAAAAACCCGGATGTGCCCGAACTGGTGCGTGGTAAAAGTGGTCGTGTCACCGGCCATCTGATGGGCATGTTGATGCTGATGAAGTCACAACCTTTGGCGTACAACAAAGACAATCAAGAAGACAAAGAACCCTTGTTTGATACGGTCGATACGCTGATTGATACTTTGCGCATCTATGCCGAGATGATGCGTGGCATTACCGTCAAGCCAGAGGCTATGCGTAACGCGGTATTGCAGGGCTTTGCTACGGCAACCGATCTCGCTGATTATCTGGTGAAGAAGGGGCTGGCGTTTCGCGATAGCCATGAGGTGGTTGCGCGCGCCGTGCGGCATGCTGAGACACTGGGAGTGGATCTGGCTGATCTGACGTTGGCAGACCTCAAGAACTTTAGCAGCTTGATTGAGCAAGATATCTACGCAGTGCTCACACCTGAAGGTAGTCTGGCACAACGTAACCATGTCGGGGGTACGGCGCCCGTGCAGGTGCGGGCACAAATTGCGCGCTGGCGTCTGCGATTGGCTTAAGCGGTTTTGTGTGTCAGCAAAGGGGCCTCGGCCCCTTTTTTACGTGCCTTTGCTCAAGGTGCGGCTGACGGCTTCGCGCCATCCCTGATACAGACTATCGCGCAGGGGTTCTGGCATCTGCGGTTGAAAATGGGTGTCGGGCTGCCATTTTTCACTCAGTTCTTCTAGCGAAGAAAATACCCCAGCGCCCAGTCCGGCCAGGTAAGCCGCGCCTAGCGCAGTGGTTTGGGAAACCACCGGACGTTCAACCGGCAGGGCGAGCATGTCAGACAGAAACTGCATTAACCAGTCATTGCCGACCATGCCGCCATCGACTCGCAAAGCAGACGGTCGCGTGGCGCCATCGGCTTCCATGGCTTGTAACAGGTCTCGCGTCTGGTAGCACACGGATTCAAGTGCTGCGCGCACGATATGGGCAATACCTGAGTCGCGGGTTAGCCCGATAATGGCACCACGTGCCAATGGGTCCCAGTACGGGGCACCGAGTCCGGTAAATGCAGGAACAAGATAAACGCCATCGGTGCTGTTTACCTGGCGAGCCAGCGCTTCGGTTTCCCCCGCATGCGCAATCAGTTTGATGGCATCACGCAGCCATTGCACGGCAGCACCCGCAACAAAAATACTGCCTTCTAACGCATACGTGGTTTGTCCGTCCAGCCGGTAACAGATGGTGGATAGCAGGCGCTGTTGCGACGTAACAACGGTCGAACCGGTGTTTTGTACCATGAAGCAGCCGGTGCCATAGGTGGATTTGATCATCCCTGGCTTGAAACAGGCCTGACCAATGGTGGCGGCTTGTTGGTCGCCTGCCATGCCGGTAATTTGCAAGGGATGGCCAAACAAGGTGGTTGTGCCGAAGTGGCCTGCGTTATCTCGAACCTCAGGCAGGAGCGCACTGGGAATATCAAATAACGCTAAGAGGTCGTCGTCCCAAAGTTGGGTATGGATATTGAACAGCAGGGTACGTGCTGCATTACTGGCATCCGTAGCATGCTCTCGGCCTTCGGTTAGACGCCACAACAGGAAACTGTCAATTGTGCCGAACGCCAGTTCGCCGCGCTCGGCTCGTGCACGTGCCCCTGGCACATGCTTGAGTAGCCAGGAAAGTTTACTGGCGGAGAAGTATGGGTCGAGGATCAACCCGGTCTTGGCGCTAATCATTTGGTTTACACGGTCACAGGCCATGGCCTGGCACTCAGCCGCCGTGCGTCGATCTTGCCAGACGATGGCGGGGTGTAATACCCGGCCAGTATCGCGTTCCCAGAGCAGGGTGGTTTCACGTTGGTTGGTGATGCCCAGCGCGGTGACCTCGGTGGCTGAGACTTTGGACAACACCTCACGACACAGCGCCAAGGTGTCTTGCCAGATGATTTCAGGGTCATGTTCTACCCAGCCAGGGGCCGGAAAATTTTGCGGTAGTTCTTTTTGAGCCCAACCGTGCACTTTTCCGTTAAGGTCAAACAGTACTGCGCGGGTGCTGGTGGTCCCCTGGTCAATAGAAAGCAACAGTGTTGGCATCGTTTTTCCTATTCTTGCGGTCGGTCAATACTAGTTTCTGCACTTGTATTGCCCGTTCAGGGAATAATATGTTAATTAATCCGAACTGATTTTCGAAATCGAAACGATATGAGCCGCTCCCCCAGACACGACAAGATATTGCAATTGGTCCGAGAAAACGGTTTTATGCCGATCGAAGAGTTGGCGCGCATCCTTACGGTGACGCCCCAAACTATCCGTCGCGACATTAATCAGCTATGTGAAGATAATCTTTTGCGCCGCTATCATGGCGGTGCTGCGCTCGGCAGTAGCGTCGAAAACGAAGATTATTTCGCGCGTAAAGGAAAACTGCAGAACGAAAAAGCACATATTGCTGATTTGATTGCTAGCAGTATTCCAGACCATGCTTCGCTGTTCATGAGTATTGGTACCACTATTGAAGTGGTCGCTCAGGCCCTGGTGGCTTCGCACAAGGGTTTGCGTGTGATCACCAATAATATTCACGTTGCCTCGACCATGTCGGCGAATCCTGATTTTAATGTGCTGATTACCTCGGGCGTGGTGCGCGCTTCTGATGGCGGCATCACCGGGGTGGCAACCTTGGACTTTATTAATCAGTTTAAGGTGGATTATGCCATTCTTGGGGTTTCTGGCATTGAAACTGATGGGTCTCTGTTGGATTTTGACTACCGTGAGGTGCGGGTGGCTCAGGCCATGATGGCCAACGCGCGCCATCGTTATTTGGCAGCCGATCACAGTAAGTTTGGCCGCAATGCCTTGGTGCGCATGGGCCATATCAGTGAATTCCATGTGATGTTTACCGATGCCAAGCCGCCTGAGGCGTTGTCGAAATTGCTGGAACAGCACAATGTGCGCATGGTGATGGCTGAAAGTTAGCTTCTGCCGGCTACCTATGCAGAAAAAGCCTGTACTGCCACGGGCAGTACAGGCTTTTTCTGCGACCGATACGCATACATCACGACCCTGATTCGAGCGCTAAGTGTTCGCTCGATGCATTGTCCTGCCTGCTTGCTGTTATAATTCGCGTTTGATGCAACAGCCTGGCGCGCGGATGAACGTTTTTTACGAAGAAAGTGGCAATTTCAAAGTCGGTAGCATTGTTTCCAAGAGTGATACCAGCTTCCAAGTCGATACTCAGCACGGCAAACGTGCCAAGATCAAATCAGCCAATGTGTTTCTAGAATTCAGCAGCGAGATGGATGCGTTTCTGCCCGAGGTTGAAGCCTTGTGCTCAGAGCTGAATCTGGATTTCTTGTGGGAGTGTTGCGGTAGTGAGGAATTCGACTATCAGCAGTTAGCGCAAGACTATTGGGGGCACGCTCCTTCTGCAATAGAATCCGCTGCCATTATCCAGCGCCTGTCCAGTGCGCCGATGTATTTCTACAAAAAGGGCAAGGGCCACTACAAGGCTGCGCCTGAAGAAGCGCTGAAGGCTGCTCTGGCTGGGCAGGAGCGTAAAAAGCACGAGCAAGAGCAGATTGCCCTCTGGGTTGATGAACTGGTGGCTGGTCGCTTGCCGCCCGCTATTGCCAGCCACTTGATGCAGTTGCTGTTTAAACCTGACAAAAGTTCGCTCGAATTCAAAGCCTTTGACCAAGCTTGCCATAATGCCAACCTTCCTCCATTGCGCATGGCTGAGAAGGTCGGTGGTATCAGCTCGGTGCCTGCCTATTTGCGCGCAGGATTTCTGCTGGAATTTTTCCCCAAGGGCACTGATTTCCATTATCAGCAACCTGTACAGCCGGTTGATCCTGCCTCGTTGCCGCGCGCTCAGGTTGCCGCGTTTTCTATAGACGATGCCGCTACGACCGAGATTGACGACGCACTGTCACTGACGCCGTTGCCCAATGGCAATTGGCGTGTTGGTATCCATATCGCCGCGCCAACCCTGGGGATTGCTGTCGGCTCAGATCTTGAGAAGATTGTATATGGCCGGTTGTCTACGGTGTATTTCCCCGGTGACAAAATCACCATGCTGCCGGATGAGGTCGTGCAAGCGTTTACCCTGCTAGAGGGGACAGATTGCCCGGCGCTCAGTCTGTATGCAGAAGTGTCGCCTGAATTTGAACTGCTTGGGTTTGAGAGTCTGGTTGAGCTGGTGCCCATTGCCGCCAATTTGCGTCATGCCCAACTGGAGCAGGTGTTCAATGAAGACACCCTGATCAATGACCCTGGGGTGGACTATGCCTTCAAGCATGAACTGATCTGGCTATGGCATTTTGCTAACGCGCTGGAAAAGCGCCGTGGCAAGTATGACCCGGCACGTGTTCCCCAAGTGGACTACAACTTTGCCATTGTGGACGGCAAGGTGCAGATTACCCAGCGAAAACGCGGTGCGCCAATGGACAAGTTGGTGTCTGAATTAATGATTCTGGCCAACTGTGAGTGGGGGCGCATGCTTGGTGAAGCGGATATTCCGGGCTTGTACCGTGCCCAGAGTACCGGCAAAGTGCGCATGACCACGCGCCCTGAGCCGCATGTGGGCTTGGGCGTTCTTCAGTATGCTTGGGCCACTTCTCCGCTGCGGCGGGCTTCTGACTTTGTGAATCAGCGTCAGTTGGTTGCGATGATTCGTCATGAGACGCCGCCATTTACGCAGAACGACCCGACGTTGTTCACCATTCTGCGCGACTTTGATGCGGCGTATTCTGCCTATCTGGGGTTTCAGGACCGGATGGAGCATTTCTGGTGTCTGCGTTGGTTTAATCAGCAAGGCATCAGCGAATTAACTGCCAGTGTTATCAAGGAAGATCTGGTGCGAATTGATGGTGTGCCCATGCGCTTACGGGTGGGGGGGCTGCCGGAGTTGCCGTCTGGTTCGCGTATCCGTCTGGCGATAGTACGCATTGACGAACTGATGCAAGAAATTGAGTGTCGTTATGTTGGTCTGCTAGAAAGCGTACTGCCGGACGCCGAGTCGGCTGCGGTATCCGGCACCTAGGTGCCTATCAGGCGCTTAGAGTAGTTCGTCAATCGTGGTGCAGGTCTCTTTGATTTCAGCAATATCCGCTAAGATCTGCTCGCTGGTGATAGAGAGTTGATCGAACACATTAGCCGGGATGTGTTCGATCACTGCCGATGGGTCAAGCCCGTGATTAAAGTCACGCACCATCTGGTTTGCTAGACCCACCAGGGTTGCCAGCGGGGTGGTTTTTTCGCTGTGACCCAGTGGATGTTGCTTGCCAATGGCATCGACAATGTTTTCTGGGAAACTCCACCTCCATGCCAGCTCGGCGCCTACCTGTGCCGAATCTACCCCAAGTAGCTCGCGCTCGACTTCAATCCGGTTACGGCCTTGATTGACCTGCCGGTCAATTTCTGGGGTGGTATCCGGTGTCGCAACATGCAGTACCAGTTCGCCAATCCGAGCCAATAGACCGCAGGTGTAGGCCAGTTGTTGATTTTGATGGCTGATACGCGCCAGTAGCTTTGAGGTGTTGGCAATTTCAAAGCTGCTTTGCCAAAACGATTTCAGATCAAAATTGGGAATGCTGCTGGTGGCACCGGTAACGCCAGATGCGATGACCAATACCCGTAAGGTATCAAAACCGAGGACGATCAGGGCATCATCCAGAGAACCGACTTTGCGGCTACCACCAAAACGGGCGGTATTTGCTAAGCGCAACACCCTGGCGGTGAGGACTTGGTCATGACCAACGGTCTGGGCTATTTTTTCGTTATTGATGACGTCTGCTTGATTAAAACTGCTCACCAGTTCCTGTACTACTTTTGGAATCATGGGCAACTTACCTGACGCTTTGTCGAACACCTCAGCAACCTGCATCTTGAACCTCCCTAAATCTTGGTGTGCTTAGCCTATTGAGCTTAGGTAAGCTTGGTCATAAATCCAATGTAAATGCCTATGATAAGGTAATATTAGGAGAATAATCGCACGCCTGCTTGGTGTGTTGATGAGAGATGGAAAAAAACCCAACGCGTTTACCATGAAACGTAGCGTTGGGTTTTTTGTGGCGCGGAGGATGCTGCTATTGGCCCGTTAGCAAACAGGCCTCGCGTGCCAGGGTGGTAATGCGGTCCCAATCATGGGCTGCCAGTGCACTGTCTGGAGTGAGCCAGGAACCACCAACAGCAAGAACATTGGGCAGGCTCAAGTAGTCCCGGGCCCGCACCACGTCAATGCCACCGGTCGGGCAAAAGCGCAGGTTGGGGAAAGGCCCTGCTAGCGACTTGAGAAGCCGAGTGCCGCCGACCGCTTCTGCCGGAAACAGCTTTTGTACCAGAAAGCCTTCATCTTCGGCGCGCATGGCTTCGGAGGGGGTGGCAATCCCTGGGATATAGGTCATGTCGGTACAACGCGCTGCCGCTGCCAGTTCGGGCGTTAGGCCTGGGCTGATGCCAAACTGTGCCCCGGCGTCCACGCAGGCTTCAAATTGGGCACGGGTACGCAGGGTACCCGCTCCGATGATTGCCTCTGGCACTTCATCGCGCATGCGGCGGATTGCTGCTAGCGCAGCTTTGGTGCGTAGCGTGACTTCCAACACACGAATACCGCCTGCGACCAATGCATGCGCCAGATCTACTGCGACTGCGGCATCGCTAACGACGATGACAGGGACCACCGGTCCCTGACGCAGTAAGGTGATTGCATCCATTACAATTTCTCCCATTGTGGCAGGGCAAAGCTGGTTGCGCCTTCTTCTGCTGTGGTAGCCGCGTTGCGGAACACAGCGAAAAGCTCGCGCCCTACTCCATAGTCATTATGGTGCAAATCGGCGTCAGCGTTGTCTCGCGCCGCCCATTCATCTGCATCAACCAGTACTTCTAGCGTGCCTTGATCAACATCCAGCCTGATGATGTCACCATCGCGCACTCGGGCAATTGGACCGTCGGAAGCGGCTTCGGGACTGACGTGAATTGCGGCCGGGACTTTACCTGAGGCACCAGACATCCGTCCATCGGTTACCAGCGCGACCTTGAAGCCACGCTCTTGTAATATTCCGAGTGCAGGAGTGAGCTTGTGTAGTTCGGGCATGCCATTGGCGCGTGGACCCTGGAAGCGGATCACCGCGACAAAATCTTTTTCCAGCTCGCCACGCTTGAAGGCGGCAAGTAATGCATCTTGGCTGTGGAAAATGATTGCTGGTGCTTCAACTAAACGATATTCCGGTTTGACGGCCGACACCTTGATGACGGCGCGTCCAAGTTGGCCTGTCAGTACTTTGAGTCCGCCATCGATTGAGAATGGGTTACTAACGGGGCGTAAAATCGCGTCATCAAGTGCTTTGGCTGGCACGTCACGCCAGGCCAACTGGCCGTTATCGAGCCAAGGTTCGCGGGTGTAATGGCGCAACCCATGACCAACTATAGTGTTGACGTCTTCGTGCAGCAGTCCAGCATCCAATAGTTCTCGGATGACGTAACCAATGCCGCCTGCCGCATGGAAATGGTTTACGTCTGCGCGACCATTGGGGTAGACCCGTGCCAAGAGAGGCACGACGCGGGATAGCGCGTCAAAGTCATCCCAATTGATATTGATGCCTGCAACGCGGCCAATGGCCACCAGATGCATGGTGTGATTGGTTGAGCCGCCGGTAGCCAACAAACCGACAATCGCATTGACTAGTGATTTCTCATCGATAATATTGGCAACCGGGGTGAAGTTTTCACCTTCGGCAGAAATGTGTATCGCCTGACGCGCGGCAGCCCGGGTCAGTGCTTCTCGCAACGGGGTGCCTGGTGTAATGAAAGCGCTGCCAGGTAGATGCAAGCCAAGAATTTCCATCAACATCTGATTGGAATTGGCGGTTCCGTAGAAGGTGCAGGTGCCAGGACCGTGGTAAGACTGTGACTCAGACTCTAACAGCGCGTCGCGTCCAACCTTGCCTTCAGCGTATAACTGGCGTGTCTTGGCTTTTTCGTCGTTGCTGATACCTGAGGTCATTGGGCCTGCTGGCGCGAACACGGCCGGCAGATGGCCAAAGGCGAGCGCACCAATCAGCAAGCCGGGGACGATCTTGTCACAGACGCCCAAGTATAATGCGGCATCAAACATCTGATGTGAAAGTGCCACTGCGGTGCTCATGGCGATCACATCACGCGAGAACAGTGACAGCTCCATGCCTGCTTGGCCTTGGGTGACCCCATCGCACATGGCTGGCACACCGCCTGCAAACTGGGCGGTTGCCCCAACGGCCAGGGCTTCTTCCTTGATCCAAGGAGGAAAAGCATCGAGTGGCTGGTGGGCTGAAAGCATGTCATTGTAGGCAGAGATAATGGCCAGATTGGGACGGGAGGCTTCTTTAATGCGGAATTTCGTCTCGTCTGGCATGGCGGCGAAGGCGTGGGCCAGGTTGGTGCAGGATAATTGGCTACGCTCTACTTTGCCTTGGCTGGTCGCTGCGCGAATGCGATTTAGATAGGCTTGGCGCTGTACGCGGCTGCGCTGAATGATTCGTTCGGTGACTTCGACGAGAACGGGATGTTTCGTCATCAGGTTGACTCCCGTAAGAATGTGTATTTGATGGTAATTTTACTACAATTAAAAATCAAGTGGATTTATGTTTAGTCGACACATGGTTGTGGTTTTTATTGCGCGTAGCTTAATGACCTATTTGATTTGATTGTATTAATTTGTTTTGGCTGTAAGTGCTAGTTCGAAGGATTGCTTGATGCAAATCCAATGGACGGCGTTTTTTATGGTGGTAATATAATTACATCTTAATCGTTTGGGATGGATGCTGCGATGCGAAATGGAACAGAACACACCCCAGTATTTGATATGGTCCTGTTTGGCGGGACCGGTGACCTGGTAATGCGCAAGCTATTGCCTTCTATGTATCAGGCACACGCCGCCGGGTTGTTGCACGACGATGGGCGAATATTGGCGTTGGGGCGCAAGGATTTTTCGCGTGACGAGTATCTGGCCTATATCGGCGAGCATGCACGCCAGCATGTTAAACCGGCGTTCACAGAAGAACTGTGGCAGACCTTTCTGGCGCGCGTGGATTATCTGAGATTAGATGCTTCGCATGCAGAAGATTATCCGGCCTTGGCAGAAAAATTGGGGCATGAGCCAGAGCGTAGCGTGGTGTGCTACCTGGCTACGGTGCCTCACCTGTTTGCCAGCATTTGTGAGCACTTGGCCTCTGTGGGGCTGAATCATGACGGGGTGCGGGTGGTGCTGGAAAAACCGCTGGGCAATGATCTTGACTCGTCCAATGCGATTAACGATGCCGTGGCGCTGTATTTTCAAGAGCATCAGTTGTATCGGATCGACCACTATCTGGGCAAGGAATCGGTACAGAATCTGATGGCAATTCGCTTTGCCAATGCTTTGTTCGAACCGCTATGGCGGCGCGAGTGGGTGCATGATGTACAGATCACGATTGCCGAAGATCTAGGGGTCGAAGGTCGTGGGGATTTCTACGACTTGACTGGTGCGCTGCGCGATATGGTGCAAAATCACTTATTGCAACTATTGTGCATTGTGGCCATGGAGCCACCTGCCAGCATGGAAGCCAATGCGATTCGGGATGAAAAGCTCAAAGTGCTTAAGGCGCTTAGGCCTTTCAGCGCGCAGGATGTCGCGTCCAAGACGGTGCGTGGTCAGTACAAGGCGGGGGCGATTGCAGGTGGAGCGGTTGATGCCTACCAAACCGAACCTGGTATTAGCGAAAACAGCACTACAGAAACCTTTGTTGCCGTTAAGGCTGAAATTGATAACTGGCGTTGGGCTGGCGTGCCATTTTTCCTGCGTACGGGTAAGCGCATGCAGGAGCGTCTGGCTGAAATTGTCATCAATTTTCGCGATGTACCCTGTCAACTGTTTCCAAGCCCGGTCGGTTGTCACACTGCTAACCGCATGGTGATTCAACTACAGCCGGATGAAAGCATTCGTTTGTATTTCCTGGCCAAAGAGCCAGGGGACACCATGCACCTGCAACCTGCATTCCTGAACCTCGATTTTCATGCCATGTTCAAGGTCCGGCGCGCCGACGCATACGAGCGCTTGTTGCTGGATGTAATCCGCGGCCGACTGGCGCTATTTATGCGCCGTGACGAATTGATCGAGGCTTGGCGCTGGGTAGAACCCATTATGGAAGCCTGGCAACATTCAACCACCCCACCAAAACTGTATACGGCGGGGACTTGGGGGCCGGCGGCGTCTAGTGCGTTACTCTCCCGCGACGGTATTTCCTGGCACGAAGAAAGCTAAAAAACCCACACTGCGTTGTTGCGCCGCCTTGCCGTACTCGTAATGTACTGTCTGCGGCGGCGCGCCTAGCAGTGTGGGTTTTTGCCGCGTCTTGCCGCAAAGTTTTGGTGCTAAAAAATATCGGGGGAGTAAAGATGGAATGGTTGGCTTTTGATACACCTGACTTGCAGGCTGAAGCGTTAGCTCAGGCAATTGCAGCCGATCTGGCTCTGGCGATTGAGAATCAGGGTCAGGCGGTGCTGGTGGTTTCTGGTGGGCGTTCTCCCGTGGCGCTGTTTGAGCGTCTGGCACAGTGCTCGCTGCCTTGGCATCGGGTGATTGTGTCACTGGTGGACGAGCGCATGGTTGCGGAGAGTCACGCTGATAGCAATGCGCGCTTGGTGCGCGCGCATCTATTGCAGGGGTATGCCGCCGAGGCGCGATTTATTCCCCTAGTCACGCACCCCGAGGATGAAGCGCTAAGCGTGGCCGAGGCGTGCCGGACGTTTGTCTGGCCGACCGTGGTGGTGTTGGGCATGGGCGACGATGGGCATACGGCGTCGCTATTTCCTGATGCGCCCGAGTTGGCCGCTGGGCTTGATCTGGCGACCAAAGCGCCGATCATTGCCGTCACACCGCCCAAAGCACCCTATCGGCGTCTGAGCATGACCCGTGCCGCGCTGTTAAAATGCGACAAGCTGTATTTGGCTATTCAGGGAGAGAACAAGCGTGCGGTGTTTGAACGTGCACGCCTCGCCGAGGATGTGCGCTTGCCTATCAGTAGTTTCTTGCACCAGAAAGTGACGCCGTTAGATGTCTACTGGGCTCCATAGTCTTTACCCACGCCTAGTCGGTGATATTGGGGGTACTTACGTGCGCTTTGCGCTCGAAACGGCTCCTGGCGTGCTGGAAGAAGTCGATGTACGAACCTGTGCTTCATTCGCTTCTCTACAAGAGGCGGTTGAGGATTATTTACGCCAGAGTGGTACGCACTCGGTTAAGCATGCGGCTTTTGGCATCGCTACCGCCGTGACTGCTGATTGGGTGAGCATGCTCAATCATCCCTGGCAGTTCTCGATTGAGGTGCTACGCAAGGCGCTGGATCTGCAAACGTTGCTGATGATCAATGACTTCACCGCTTTGGCCCTGTCGCTCCCTCAGCTCCCTCTGCATCAGCTGCGTCAAATTGGGGGCGAGTCGGCGCGCGCCGGCTCTGCACTGGCACTGATCGGGCCGGGTACCGGCCTTGGGGTGTCTGGGTTGATCCCGGGGCCAAACGGGCTGATTCCTCTGGCTGGTGAAGGCGGGCACGTGGGGTTTGCCCCGTGGGATGAAGAAGAGGTGTCGATCTGGCGCTTTGCCCATGCGCGCTTTGGGCATGTTTCTGCAGAGCGGCTGTTATCTGGGTCGGGCCTCGCACTGATTCATCAGGCGCGTCTGGCGTTACTTGGCTTACCGGATGAACAATTGTCGGCCGCCGAGATTACACGTAGGGCATTGGGCGGGCAGTGTGCTCTGTGCCTTGCCACGCTTCATCGCTTTTGCGCTATGTTGGGGTCGGCTGCAGCTAGCCTCGCATTAACGCTTGGCGCTTGGGGTGGGGTTTACATCGGTGGCGGCATTGTGCCCCGTCTGGGTGACGAGTTTGCGCGTTCGCCATTTCGGGCGCGTTTTGATGATGCTGGACGCTTGTCTGGCTATCTGGCGTCGATTCCAGTGTTTGTGATTGATAGCCCTTATCCCGGTCTGATCGGCGCCCGCGTCGCTTTAGACAGTTTCTTGCAGGAATCAAATCATGCTTGAGCGCATACGCGCGCAGCTGCCGGTGTTGTCAGCCGCAGAACGCAAAGTTGCCGAGTTGGCGTTGTCACAACCTTATACCGTGATGCAGGCTGCTGTGGCCGATATCGCTGCCAATGCGGGGGTCAGTCAGCCGACGGTGATTCGCTTCTGCCGTTCTTTGGGCTGCGCCGGTTTACCTGACTTTAAGCTCAAGCTGGCTGGCAGCCTGGTGACGGGAGTCCCCTATGTGCATTCAAGCGTGCGCCCTGAGGATCCGACTTCAGAAGTGGCGGCCAAGGTGTTTGACAACACCGTGTCAGCGTTGATCAAATGCCGAAATGAAGTCAACCCCGCTGCGGTTGAAACCGCGGTCGGTCTGTTATCTAGCGCACACCGTATTGAGTTTTATGGTTTGGGCAATTCAGGGATTATTGCGGCAGATGCTCAGCACAAATTTTTCCGTTTTGGTATTCCTACGGTGGCGTATGCTGATACCCACATTCAGATCATGGCGGCATCGGTTCTGACGCCTGGTGACGTGATGGTGGCGATTTCAAATTCGGGCCGAACGGTTGATTTGCTGGATGCGGTGGAAGTGGCGCTGGACGCCGGTGCGCAAGTCGTGGCGATTACCGCGAGCGGCTCGCCGCTGGCGCGCTTGGCGACGGTGACACTGGCCGCGGATGCGCGTGAAGATTCAGAAACCTATAGCCCGATGATTTCCCGAATTGTGCATCTGGTTCTGATTGATGTGCTGGCGGTTGGTGTGGCGTTGCGGCAGGGCCCAGGGTTGATTGCCCAATTAGAAAAAACAAAACAAAGTCTGCGTGGCAAACGCTTGCGCACGCAAGATTCTGAGGATCGTTGAGTCATGAGCGCTTTAACCCTCTCTCCGGCATGGCAGGCACTGGAACAGCATTTTTATCAATCGCGCCCCGCGCACATGCGCGATCTGTTTGCCTCTGATCCCGAGCGCGCTGAGCGCTACTTGCTGGAAGTCGGCAATGTGTTTCTGGACTATTCGAAAAACCGGATTACCGATCATACCCTGACGTTGTTGATGCAACTGGCGCGCGAGTCAGGACTCGCACAACGAATTGAGGCCATGTTTAGTGGCGAGAAAATAAACCGGACCGAGAACCGTTCGGTGTTGCATGTGGCGCTGCGCAACCGTACCAATTCGCCAATTATGGTGGATGGCGTAGACGTAATGCCCAAAATCAATAATGTGCTGGCGCGCATGGGGCGGTTTTCTCATGCCGTGCGTATGGGGGACTGGTTGGGGTACACCAATCAGCCGATTACCGATGTAGTCAACATTGGCATTGGCGGCTCTGACTTGGGGCCGTTGATGGTGTGTAGTGCGTTGCAGCCTTATGGCCATCCGCGCATGAATATGCACTTTGTGTCTAATGTTGATGGTTCTCAGCTCAAGGAAACCTTGCGCAAGGTGCATGCCGAAACCACTTTGTTCGTGGTGGAGTCCAAAACCTTTACGACACAAGAAACCCTGACCAATGCTTTGACCGCGCGCGAATGGTTTGTAGCGCACGCACGCGATGAAAGTGCGGTTGCCAAGCATTTTGTCGCCGTTTCAACCAACCAGCAGGCCGTGGCCGATTTTGGTATTGATCCTGCCAATATGTTTGAATTTTGGGACTGGGTAGGTGGACGCTATAGCCTATGGTCGGCTATTGGTTTGCCGATCATGCTTTACCTGGGTGAAGAGAATTTCATCGAGTTATTGAACGGCGCGCACATCATGGACCAGCATTTCCGCCATGCGCCGTTTGAGGCCAATATGCCGGTGCTGATGGCGATGATTGGTATCTGGTACATCAACTTTTATGGTGGCGGTAGCCATGTGATTGCCCCGTATGATCAGTATCTGCATCGTTTCCCGGCGTTTATCCAGCAACTTGACATGGAGTCTAACGGTAAACAGGTGATGCTGGATGGCACCTCTGCTGATTTTGAGACCGCACCAATTATCTGGGGTGAAACCGGCATTAATGGTCAGCATGCTTTTTTCCAGTTGCTGCATCAGGGGACGCACATTTCGCCGATTGATCTGATTGCTTCGCTGGAGCGTCGTTCTTCGCTGCCAGGACACCATGAAATTTTGCTGGCGAATGTGTTTGCTCAGGCAGAGGCGTTCATGCGCGGCAAGACCGCTGATGAAGTGCGTGCCGAATTGGCCCTGCAGGGGTTGGAAGTCGATGCGCTGGAGAAACTGGTGCCGCATAAAGTGTTTGCCGGCAATCGGCCTAGCAACACACTATTATTGTCGCGCCTTGATCCGCGCAATCTGGGGTCAATGATTGCGCTCTATGAGCACAAAATATTTGTGCAGGGTGTGATCTGGAACATCAACAGTTTTGACCAGTGGGGTGTCGAACTGGGCAAGCAACTGGCTAAAACCATTCATGCCGAACTGATCGGCAAGGCACCACAAGCTGCGCATGATAGTTCCACTAATCGATTGATTAAGCTATATCGTCAATTTAATCATTAACGCCTTGTGGACGGCAGCTAGGGTGCGTTGCAACACGATGGTCTTATATACCGGTTTTCGTTAGCGGTAACCGGCGTTCATTACAAATGGATTATTGCGCTTTTCATCACCCAGGGTGGTGAATGGGCCATGCCCAGGGATCACGGTGGTGTCGTCCGGCAAAATAAATAATTTATTGTGGATCGCGTTGATCAGGTCGCTATGGTTGCCTCGCGGGAAATCGGTGCGTCCAATCGAGCCTTGAAACAGCACATCGCCCGCAATCAATAGCTTGGCGCTCTCACTATAAAACACCACATGGCCTGGCGTGTGCCCTGGGCAGTGGATCACCCGCAGATCTTCATTGCCGATTTTGACGTGATCTCCATCATTCAACCAGCGCGCTGGTGTGAGTGCATCACTCGATTCAAAGCCAAATGATTGACCCTGCGCTGGTAATTGATCTAGCCAGAACGCATCTTGTTGTTGTGGGCCTTCTATCGGTACATTGAGCTGTTGCGCCAGAGCTGCCGCCCCGCCTGCATGGTCAATATGTCCGTGGGTGAGCAGCAGCTTTTCAACGGTAAGATCGTGTTGCTGAATAAAATCCAGAATGCGTTCCAAGTCGCCACCCGCATCAACGACTGCTGCGCGGCGGGTAACATCGCACCACAGCACGGAGCAGTTCTGAGCGAACGCTGTGACTGGTATAACGTGAAAGTTGAGTGCCATGATTTTTGAAGCCGGGGTAGTATTAAACGAACCATTGTTGCATAGCAGAAACCCATGGGACTAGTCCATGCATGCTCCATGTCGCAAACAGAATGCCCTTTTGTCGGCTGCGGTTAATTGTTTGATCGAATACTCGGCTTTTAGTGCATCAGAACGGTTGGCGAATTCGATACTCAGTAGCAGGCGTTCTGGCGGATGTAGTCGGGTATAGCGCGCTCCACGCCCTGCAACATGGGTAGCGTAACGACGGGCAACATCGGTGCTGACTCCGGTGTAAAGGCTGCCGCCCTGGCACGCTATGATGTATAGCGACCAGGGCTTGGCACTTTGAGTCACGTTATAGACCACCGTAAGAGTGCAGGCCTGACAAGAACATATTCACGCCGATGAAGGCAAAGCTGGTGACAAAAATACCGATGACCGCCCACCATGCCAGCGGTTTGCCACGCCAGCCCTTAACCATGCGTACGTGCAACCAGGCCGCATAGTTGAGCCAGACGATCAATGCCCAGGTTTCTTTCGGGTCCCAAGACCAGTAACCACCCCATGCATCCGCCGCCCACATGGCGCCCAGAATGGTGGCGATGGTGAAGAATAGAAAGCCAACTGAAATGGCGCGGTACATGATCTCATCCAGTACCTCGGCCGGAGGCAGCTTGCCCTTGAGCCAGCCTTTCATGACCACCAACTCGGCGATACCTAACATGGCGGCCATTGAAAACGCGCCGTAGCCGATAAAGTTGGCGGGGACATGAATCTTCATCCACCACGATTGCAACGCCGGGATCAATGGCTGGATTTCGTGGGCCTGACGGTCAAAGGTGTACCAGATGATAAAACCGACTGCAGCACTGATCACCAACAGGACAAAGGCTCCAAGTTGTCGTACTTTGAAACTGCCCTCGTAGTACAAATACATCAGGGAAGTAATCAGACAGAACAACACAAAGACTTCATATAGGTTGGAAACCGGAATGTGACCAATATCGCTACCGATCAAATAGCTTTCATACCAGCGGGTAAATAATCCGGCAAATCCCATCGCTGCAGCCGACCAAGTGAGGTTCGATCCCATTCGGGTCAGCATATCTGAACGCATCAAGAGTCCAGCCCAGTAGACCAAGGTCGCCAGGAAGAACAGCGTACACATCCACATGATGGAAGACTGGCTGGAGAGTAGATATTTCAACCAGAAAGCTGTTTGTCCGCGCGCCAGGTCGCCATGGTAGGTTGCAATCGCGGTGAGCGAAATTAAACCGGTCAGTGGGAAGAAAATACGCCAGGCTTTCCAGAACCAGCCTAGTGCAATCAAACCCACTGCTGCACCAAGTAAAATAATCTGTTCGTAGTAGTCTAAAAAGCCGCCAAAGCGGGTTTGCACACATCCAGCCAAGACTAGAATGATGGCCGCGTAAATCCAGTCACCAATGCCAAGCCGTTGAAAAAAGAAGCGCGGGTTATTTGGGTGTGCGATGGACATCTTCACCTCGTTCAAGCTGTTTGATTGCGTCTAAATGTTGTGCAAAATCGCGGCCAAGATCTGGACCGTGGCGGTTGGCGCTCATGGCAAAGCGAATTTTTCCGGCGCTACAGACTACCCACAAGCGTCTTTCTTGAATGTAGAACATCAGCAAAATGCCCAGTACCAACAACAATGATCCCAAGTAAACCAGATTCTTGCCTGGGGAGCGGGTGATTTGCAGGCCTGATGCCTGTACTTGATCAAAACTACTCAGTTGCAGGAATACCGGGGAACCATAGTCTTTTAAGGCCCCAATTGCCACCAGACTATCAAGCAAGAAACGGTAATGTGCGCCATCAGAAGGCAGGGGTTTCAGCCCCGCATGCTGGTTCGCGACATCCATCACGTCAATCACCGTGCCTTGTAGAATCTTGAGGTAGGTTTGGGCTACTGCTTCGCGCTTGTCTGCAGGCACGCGCTGATCAAGAAACTGCTGTAACCCGTCAAAGCCACCTGACGAGAAACGCCCCAAGATCCATTTGATACTGGACTCGAATTCACTACGTAGTGGGCTGCCGATGACCTGGTCATGCATCGCCTTGTCGGCGCTTCTTTTTGCAATCTCGTCGTATAGCGCCGGATTCATCATCGCAGCACGCAAGCGCATGAAACTATCAATCGATAAGTTGTCATCCATCGGGATGCGCAAGTATTGGAATGGTTGAGACACTTGACTGCGCGCGGCGGCAATCAGATAGGTCGCACCGTCTTGGGTAATCGGCGCCATATAGGTCATATATTCATGTGCCTGACCCTGAGCGTCGCGTAGCTTAAAGGTGATCGATGGACCTACATTTTTCATTTGGCGTGGGCGGCTTACTTCGCGCGCGTCCAGCATGCGTTGCTTCAGGCTAGTCCCGGTTGGGGCATTGCCTCCCATGTTCTCAATATTAAATACCCGTAAATCACCAAATTCCAACCGGTAGTCGCGACCATTTACCCGCAAGGGCTGGCTGGCAGTGGACAAGCCACTCAGTTCGACTGGCGCCATTTGCGGGGCGGCCAGGTTCCAGGCTTTTAGCTTTAATGCAGAGCCACCATCACCAAAACTGGATTGATAAATCGCAATCCCGTCGATTATCAATGGGTGGTTGACCTGTACTTTGGCCTGGGTGATCTTGCCGCTCGCTTTGTCAGTGACCAAAATGTCACTGGAGAACAGCTTGGGCATGCCATTGCTGTAATAGTCAACGTTGAAGCGCTTCAGCGTCACGATGAATGGTAATTCTTGAACTAAGTAACCTTTACCTGAGTTAATGAAAACTACATCAGCGCTTTTGTTCTCAGCAATGGTGACGTCGCCACGGAACGATAGATTGTGGGTCGACAAGCGGCTACTTTTGGGAATCTGTGATTGCGGTAGATCCCGCGTTTCGGGGGTAACCGTGCCGATGAGTTCGCCAACTTTGAGTGGCAGATTGCCATCCATCAGCCCGCCAACACAGATTACGATCATTGCCCCATGCGCAAAGAAATATCCCAGGCGACTGATGCTGCCTTTTTTTGCCGCCAACAGGCTGCTGCCATCTTCGCGTTGCAGTTCTTTGAATCTGAAACCTTGTTGTTGCAGGTATTGGGTGATCTGGGCTGGTTCTACATCGGTTTCAATTAGTGCGCTGTACTTCATGGCGGCGAGGGACGCATCGCTCGCGTGGGTACGAAATGAACGAATCTCACGGATGAAGCTTGGACCGTTACGGAAAATACACAGCGAGGTCGAAAGCATCAAAAAGGCCAGAATGGTGATAAACCAAGCTGAGTGATAGACATCATATAAACCAAGAGCTGCGAAAACTTGGAACCAGTATTGGCCAAACTCGAAGGCATAGTTCGGATAAGGTTCGTTTTGTTTCAGTACCGTGCCGATTACTGAGGCGATTGCCAGAATTGTCAGTAATCCGATGGCAAAGCGCATCGAGCTGAGCAATTCAAATAGCGAACGCATCGTTGAGGCTGTTCGGCGGTCTTTTTTCATATGGGTGTTTCCGGGTTGTGTCCGGTATTATTAGAACATAGGGCGTGAGGTAAGATTCGATAGCTTGACCCCAAGCGCACTCTGGCATCGCCTGATATCAGACAATGCCAGATACTATTATCTAGTCCGCAAAAAACTGCGTATCATGCGGGCTGTAGTGCGCTCGGGACTTGCGTTTAACGCAATCCCGAAATATATTCGGCCACCGCTTTCATCTCGGCATCCGATAGCCGGTTGGTAATATCGTACATCGTCGGGTTTTTTCGGACGGTACCGGCTTTGAAGTCTCCAAGCTGCTTAAGCACATAGGCTGATTGTTGACTGCCTAAACGAGGGAATTGGTCAGCAATGCCGGCTCCATTCGGTCCATGGCAAGCCATACAGGCCGGAACATGGGTAACCGGGTTGCCGCCGCGATATAACTTACGTCCGGCTTCCAACTGGGTCTTATCCGCAGCTTCGTGTTCTTTCGGTGTTTGTGAACTGAAATAAGCAGCTACATTCTGCATGTCAGCATCAGATAGGGTGCTGGCCATGCCGAGCATGATCGGATTTTGCCGTGCACTACCTTTAAAGGCCTTAAGCTGGCTGACAATATAGGCTTGGTGCTGTCCTGCCAAGGTCGGGTTGCTTGACGCGACGCTATTGCCGTCAATGCCGTGACAGGCCGCACAGACCTGTTGCACGATTAGTTTGCCCTTGGCTGGATCCCCTTTGTTTGCCAGGCTCTGGGCCGATACGCTGCCAGCAAGTGTGGCGGCGGCCAGTGCCAACAGCACCTTATGTTTCATGGTCGCTCCTTGTCATGGATTGAATTATTGATTCTGTAATAGGGGCCATTTGAATCTGTTATTCTATACCAAATGCATTGACCCTTACTACTATGACGATTTTTCAGAACGCGTGTTTTTATACCACTGTCAACCATATCCGTGATTTGCCGTCAACGCGCGCTGAAGTTGCCTTTGTTGGGCGATCCAATTCGGGTAAGTCCAGCGCGATTAATACTCTGGCCAACCGAACACGATTGGCCTTTGTCTCCAAGACCCCCGGACGGACGCAGCATATCAATTTTTTTGATTTGGGTAACGAACGTTACTTGGTCGATTTGCCCGGTTATGGTTTTGCCGATGTGCCCGAGGCAGTTCGTCGCCACTGGGTTGAATTGTTGGGACGCTATCTGCAAACCCGGACAAGTCTGATTGGTTTGCTGCTGATTATGGATATTCGCCACCCATTGCGCGACCTGGATCTGCGTATGCTGGATTTTTTCCGGGTTTCAGGCCGTCCTGTGCATATTCTGTTGTCCAAGGCGGACAAGCTTAGCCGACAGGATCAAAACAAAACTTTGGTACAGGTTAAAAAATCACTGGAAGATTACCCTGGGGTCAGCGTGCAGTTATTTTCCAGTTCAAAGAAAACCGGAATAGACGAAGTCGAAGAGGTCATGTCTCGCTGGTTTGATGCTAGTTTGGCAGAAGAGGAACTTTGCCCTCCTGAGGACGACTAATCGGCATGGTGCTTGTTTTAGCACCTCCCGCTTTCCTCCCTGAGCGGGTGCCTTTTGCTGAACCTTAAGGCTTTTTTGCCCCGGCATGTAACCCTGTCGGGGTTTTTTGTTTGTGTTTTTTGGCGGGCATGCGGGCTTATTTTCTCTTGAGGCGTTGCTGTTCAGTGCACGTATCTTCCCTGGTCAAGACAATAAAAAAGGCGAAGGACAGAGTCCTTCGCCTTTGTGGCTTGATCGTGGTGTCAGTCAGTTCATCACGATGTTTTCTACGTTAAGTGATTCCGCAACACTTCTTACTGCGGCACTCGTGTCAAACGGTCCAAGGCGAACCATGTAAACGCCACGCTGGTTAACGATTCCGAGTTTCGGGTCGTAACTGGCATCTAGCTTGTCCACCATTCTTTTCAGTAGGGCTTCTGCGTTGGACAACTGGTTAAACGCGCCTAACTGAAGATATTTCGGACCTTCTTCAGATTTGAGCGTCACATCAACTGATGATCGGGCTGCTGCTGTTTCGGTTGTCGGCCATACCCGCTCAACCTGTACCCTGGCACTGCCTTGTCCGACAAAGCCCAGTCTGTGGGCTGCGGCATAGGACAAATCCAGAATACGCCCCCGGTGGAAAGGTCCCCGGTCATTGATGCGTACGATCACTTTTTTGCCGTTCTTCAGGTTGGTCACCTGAATATAACTAGGAATCGGCAATGTCGGATGCGCTGCAGTCATGGCGAACATATCGTAACGCTCACCAGACGTAGTGCGTCGACCGTGGAATTGCTTTCCGTACCAGGATGCCAGCCCCTTTGCTTTATAGGGGGTGTTACTGGTGTCTGGGCGAAAACTCATGCCCAGAGCCGAGTACGGCAGATTGGCGGCCCTGATTAATGGTTCGTCTTGCGGAATGGCATTCGGAACCAGATCCAGATTAACGGGAATGTGGTCAGCTGGACCATCATTCTGAAAATACGCACCGTTTCTGGCCAGGGATTTTTTCCCTGACAGGGTTGATGAATGACTACTTGCGACACTGCCTGTTTTTACCGTGGAGCAGGCCACAAGCACTAGACTGACTAACACAAGCCACAGCCATCGGAATGCAGACTTCATAGACCTCCCTATGCTGTTGGGCCAACGATTGAACTGCCTAACATCCTCCGATAAAGTCGATTTGCCGCCACGCCTCATAAACGGTGACCGCCACAGCATTAGATAAATTCATGCTGCGCGACTGGGGTTGCATCGGTAATCTCAGTCGGCTCTCGTGCGGGAAGTCTTTCAGTACTTCCTCGGGTAAACCACGAGACTCCGGACCAAACACGAATACATCCCCGGCTCGGAAAACTATCTGGTCATGGCGCACTGCGCCTTTGGTGGTAGCGGCGAAAATTCGCCGTCCCGGTAGAGTCGCCAGGCAAGATTCCCAATCCTCGTGTACAACAACGCGTGTGTACTCGTGGTAATCAAGGCCGGCACGGCGCATCTTTGCGTCGTCCAGCGGGAAGCCCAGCGGTTTGACCAGATGCAGTTCACAGCCGGTATTGGCACATAAACGGATCACGTTGCCTGTATTAGGCGGTATTTCCGGCTGGAATAGAACTACAGTGAACATCGTTGGCAGGGTGGATTGTTCCAAAGAAACAAAAAGTTGGTCAAGTGTTTAACTCAAGTGTATGTGCAATGGCCCATGCTTCGACCCATTTTGCACCCCGTTTTTTCAGCGTTTCAGCCATGGCTTGGAGGGTAGCTCCGGTGGTTACCACGTCATCAACGATGGCAACCGAGAGCCCGTCCAGTCTGGTTTTTACATAAAATGCGTCTTGCAGATTGTGCCGACGCTCGCGTCGTCCCAGACGTGCCTGAGGCAGAGTGTTGCGTTTTCGCACACACATTGCTGGAAAAAAGCAGTTGCCTATTGTACCAGTAAGTGAGCGTGCAAGCTCGTCACTTTGATTGAAGCCTCTCTCTGCAAGTCTTTCTTTTGATAGTGGAACCGGTATGACGATGTCTATGCGGGAGGCTGGTTTGACCGTGTTTTCTAACAGCAGCGCCCCCAGCGCTCCTGCTAATTCAAGCTGTTTCCCATATTTAAATCTATAGATTAATCCATCCAGAGGGTAGCAAAAGACATAGGGAACGTGTAGCGCGTCATAGGCCGGCGGGTGAAGCTGACAGCGACCGCACAGACGGGCTTCAGATAGAGGGTGCGCACAGCGCGGGCAATGCGGATTTGGCAGCCTGACCAGACTCTGGCGGCAAGGGTGGCAAAAGCCTCTGAGGGCATGGTGGTCACCACATAATAAGCATGGCTGATTAAAAATAGAGCACATGTCGATTATTTGTGATGTAAAACTTGACAGCGATAGAGGGTGCACGCCAAGATGCCTCGGTTTTCTATTTGAATCTCTACCCTAGCGCGCACTTGGCTCAGCGGCATAGGCAGCGCGGTTGGGTGCAACAGGACACGCCAACATGCAATCATCTCCCATTCAGTTTCAGGCACCGGCCACTCCTCATCCGCAGCGTGCAGATTGGAGTGTGGACGAAATCGAGTCCCTGTATGCCCTGCCATTGATGGAACTGGTGTTTCGCGCGGCAGAAGTGCACCGTAAGTTCTTCGATCCTTGCCGCGTTCAACTATCCACTTTGCTATCCATCAAGACTGGGGGATGTGAAGAGGATTGTGGTTATTGTCCACAATCTGCTCACCACGATACCCCAGTGGCTGACGAGCCAATGATGACGGTCGAACAGGTGGTGGCGGCGGCGCGGGTCGCCAAGGAAAATGGCGCAAGCCGCTTCTGCATGGGAGCGGCCTGGCGTGGACCGAAAGATGCAGATTTGGCCAAGACACTGGATATGGTGCGCCAAGTGAAAGAGTTGGGACTGGAAACCTGCGCTACTTTTGGCCTGTTAAGAGAAGGTCAGGCTGAACAGCTCAAGGGCGCAGGCCTGGACTACTACAACCATAATCTGGATACCGCGCCAGACAAGTACGCCGATATCATTCAAACACGTGAATATAATGATCGCTTAGATACACTGGGTAAGGTGCGTAGCGCAGGGTTGTCGGTTTGCTGTGGCGGGATCGTGGGTTTGAACGAAACCCGCCGTGATCGTGCCGGGTTGATTGCTCAATTGGCTAATCTTGATCCTCAGCCTGAGTCAGTGCCGGTCAATCAGTTGGTCAAGGTTGCAGGTACCCCATTGGAGAGTGCCGAAGATCTGGATTGGACTGAATTTGTTCGCACTATTGCGGTTGCACGGCTGACCATGCCAGAAAGTTATGTGCGTTTGTCCGCCGGGCGACGTGGCATGTCAGAAGCCACCCAGGCGCTTTGCTTCTTAGCCGGGGCCAACTCTATCTTTTACGGCGATAAATTGTTGACTACGGGTAACCCCGATGTTGATGCAGACCGTCAATTGATGCAGAAGTTAGACCTGCTGCCTTTGGAAATTAATTAATCCAGTCAACCGGTACCTCCCTGGGGTTCTTTAATTCCGGGGGAGGCTGCTTTCAAGGATTCTATGCAACCAGGTGAACTGAATGCGGCTCTTGCCGGGCTTGCAGCACAGGCTGTGTTGCGTCGTCGTGTCATACTCTCCAGTCCCCAAGGACCCGAGGTTGAGATTGACGGACGACGTTATCTGAATTTTTCCAGCAACGATTATCTAGGCTTGGCGAATCACCCAGATTTAGTTTGTGCCGCCAGCCAGGGCTTGCAGCGCTGGGGGGTGGGAAGTGGTTCATCTGCCCTGGTGTCGGGGCACTTTGCAATCCATGAACAGGCGGAACAAGCCCTCGCATCGTTTGTTTCTTGTCCTGCTGCATTGCTGTTTGGCTCTGGTTATGCCGCTAATCTAGCGGTGCTGGGCAGTTTCTTGGGGCGAAATGATGCCGTCTTTGCCGACCGCCTGATTCATGCCTCACTAAATGATGGGTGCCAGTTGTCGCGCGCGCGCCTGTGTCGCTTTAGGCATAACGACCTTGATCATCTTGAGTCGTTGCTGCAAACCACCAAGGCCCATGCACGCATGATTGTGGTGGATGCGGTTTACAGCATGGATGGAGATGAAGCGCCATTGCCCGCGTTATTGGCGTTAGCGCACCGCTATGATGCGTGGCTATATATAGATGATGCCCATGGATTCGGAATTTTAGGTAACGGCTGCGGCAGTCTGGCAGAACATGCACTCTACGATGAACGCATCATCTATATGGCAACCTTGGGTAAAGCTGCGGGGGTCAGTGGTGCTTTTGTCGCTGCTAGTCAGTCAGTGATCAATTGGTTGATCAATGCGGCACGAACCTATGTTTTTTCTACCGCAATTCCACCCATGTTGGCACAAGCAGTATTAGTTAGCATAAAGCTGATAGCCAATGAATCATGGCGTCGCGAGCGTTTACAGCAGCATGTTACTCAGTTGCAGCAGTCATTTAATGACGATGGAATAGAATTTAAAACTTCCCGAACGCCAATCCAGCCACTTATTATAGGAACCAATGAGCGAACACTAAGTTTGTCCGAACAGTTGCGTGATGCAGGGATTTGGGTCCCGGCCATTCGTCCACCAACCGTTGCTCCTGGCACTGCACGCTTGCGGATTTCTCTGTCCGCTTTGCATTCTTCAGCCGATATAACGCGGTTACTGGAGGGGCTTGCAGCTATGTCAGGCTGAGGGTGGATGGCGCGCGAACACTCGGCAGATATGACACGACAAAACACTATATGAATAGCATGGCCGAGGAGCTGATTTCGCCAGAGGAGGCGGCTGAACAGGCGTTGTTTCTGATGCAGCAGATGGCACCAGGGGCTAGTGCAGTAGTCTGGGGGAGGAATGACCAGACTTGGTGCAGAATGGCGTCCATTGGCGCGTGTGAAACCTTACCGTCACCTGCAGTATTGACCTTGTCATCGGCGCACCCTCGTGATTATGGCGCCATTGCCTTGGCGGCGTCGGGTGAGGTTCTTGGGTGGTTGATCTGGCGTGAAGCGGCACAAGAGGCTGCTACGAGTGTCGCCCAGTTATTAACTGGACAATGGACTGCCTTGCGGCTGGCAAACGTGCAATTGCGCACGCGCGTCGTACAAGAGACCTTGCTGGAAATCAATCAACTGGCGGCTGAAAACCAAGGCATTGAGCCATTTTTCACTCAAGTACATCAGTTATTGTCGCGTCTGACGGATGTCGAAAATTTTTATATTGCGCTGTGTGATGATGAGCAGTGTAGCGTGCGTTTCCCCTTCTATCGCAATGTGCATGACACGTTTACCCCATTGCCTGATCAACCTATTGCCTTATCAGGGGCAGGGCAATGTGAACTATTGAAGCGGGTCATTCTTTGTGGTGAGACTCTGATGTTAGATCAGCAGGAACTCGCCCCAATACTGCATCAGAGTCAGCCCTTGCCCACATTCTGGTTTGGGGCACCCTTGATTGGTTCAACCGGTGGCGTGGTGGGCGTGGTGGTGCTAGAGCGCTATTTGCATCAAGCCGAATTCTCTGCGGCTGACCAGCGTTTGCTTCAGTTTGCGGTGCGCCACATCGGCTGTGCACTTGATCGCCAGCATTACCATACACAGCTTGAAAAGCAGGTTTGGCTGCGGACCTGCGAACTGGAAGGGGTGAATGCGCGTTTGTTGGCCGAGGCGGCCGAACGCCAGCGTGCGGAAAAATTTCAGAGTGCACTATTCAATATTGCAGAACTGGCAAATGCCAGTTTGTCGCTGGAGGCCTTTCTAGCCGGCCTGCATCGGTTATTGTCCGACTTGGTGCCTGCCAAAAATTGCTTGGTAGCGTTGTATGACACTGAAAGCAACCTGATCCGGTTCCCGTTTTGTGTCGACGAACACTGCATATCATTTAAACCACATAAGCCGGGCAAGGGCTATATTGAGCAGGTCCTGTATAGTGGCCAGCCGCTGTTAATTAATATTAGCGCTGAGTCCCCCCCGGACACAGGATTGCCTACGCCGCATAGCTGGCTTGGGGTGCCGCTGTATTGCAGCCACGAACTCATGGGGGTGCTGGCGGTGCAGAGCTATCAGGCTGGGGTAAGCTATAGCTTTCGCGATCAAGAAGTGTTGGAGTATGTCGCCAATACCGTTGGTACCTCCCTGGCTCGCGTGCGTGCGCTTGAACAATTGCGCCTTGCAAATAACGAACTCGAAAAGCGGGTGCGCGAGCGTACCAGTGAACTGGATGCGGTGAATGCCCAGCTACAATTTGATAGCCAACACGACCCGTTGACTCAATTACCTAACCGTAGCTACTTTGCTAAATCATTGCGTCGTACCTGGGATGCCTACCTGGCTGGCAGCGGCGAGCAGTTTGCGGTGTTCTTCATTGATCTGGATCGCTTCAAGCTGGTGAACGATACGCTTGGTCATCTGGCGGGAGACCATCTACTGTTTGAAGCAGGAGCCCGCATTCGTTCATGCTTGCGCCACTATGATTTCATGGCGCGGCTGGGGGGGGACGAGTTTGCTGTGCTGCTGTTTGGTATGGACCAGATAGAAGGTTGTGAGCAAATTGCTAAGCGCATTGTCAGCGAGTTTGAACGTCCGATTATTCTAGCGGGACGCGAGGTGTTTACCACCGCCAGTGTCGGCGTCGTGATGGCGGATAAAGAGTATTACCACAAGGCGGATGACCTGCTACGCGATGCAGATCACGCAATGTACTGTACCAAGCAGCAGGGACGCCACGGTTACACCCTGTTTAATCATGAGCTTAGAATTAACCAGGCTGACCAGTTAGCGATGGAGACGGAACTGAGGCGGGCACTGGAAAGCAATGATCAGTTGATTGCTTATTATCAGCCATTTATGGACTCTATCACCGGCGCCTTGGTCGGTTTTGAGACACTGGTGCGCTGGAAGCATCCAACGCGAGGCTTAATGTCACCATCGTTGTTTCTTCCCATCGCAGAAGAAAGTGGTTTGATCATGCGTCTGGACCGCTACATGATCAAAGCGGCCTGTGCCCAATTGCGTCAATGGCAAGATCAGGGTCTGGTGTCGGAGCAGATTACTTTGCACATCAACCTGTCATCAGCCAATTTCCATGATCCAGAACTGGTGAACTGGATGGCCCAGATTATCGAGCATTCTCAGCTTGAGCCTAGTCTCTTGCATCTGGAAATTACGGAGAGTGCCTTGATTGATGTCCCGGACATCGCGGTGACGGTCATGCATGCGCTGCAAGGGTTGGGTATACGCCTGGCCCTGGATGATTTTGGTACCGGCTATTCGGCGCTGTCATATTTGCATCGTTACCGGTTTGACGTACTGAAGATTGATCAGTCCTTCGTGTTTGATGTGGATCGCAAAGAAGAATCGGCGGCGATTGTGCGTGCAATTCTGGCCTTGGCCTCTGCTCTGTCTCTAGATGTAGTGGCAGAAGGGGTTGAGACCCTTAAGCAGCTCCAGCATTTGCGTGCGATGGGCTGTGCCAAGCTGCAAGGCTACTATTTCTCGCGCCCGGTTGCTGCAGAGCACGTCGACTGGCAACGCCTGGCCTCTTTTAGCGAGGAGTTTAGTTGTGAAGTTTAAGTATCTACGGATGCCTGGAGCCATTTTACGATGACGCTCCACATCGAGACGCTAGGCCAAGGACCGGACCTGGTGATGCTGCATGGCTGGGGTTTGCATGGAGGGGTGTTCGAGCGGGTGGCCAGTCATCTGGTCAGCCACTATTGTGTGCATCTGGTGGACTTGCCTGGACATGGCGCTTCAAGTGCAGAGGCCAGTTACGATGGCGCTAGCGTGGCGGACCAACTGGCAGAGCAGTTTCCGTTGCCAGTGCATGTTCTCGGTTGGTCATTGGGCGGCCTGGTCGCCCAGTATTGGGCTTTGCGCCATCCACAGCAGGTCAAGAGTTTGGCCTTGGTGGCCACCAGTCCGTGTTTCGTCAAGAAAGCCGATTGGCCGTATGCACAGTCGGCACAAGCCATGGAAGCCGTGGGTGCCAGCTTGGATACCGATTTTGAACCAACACTCGAGCGGTTTCTGGCCTTGCAAATGTTGGGTGCGCCCACCGCACGCAGCACTCTTAAAGCGCTCAGGTCACAATTATTTGCCCATGGGCGTCCCCAAGGATTGCTACCCGCTTTGCAGTTATTGCTGGATGCCGATCTGCGCTCCCTAGTCGCTGAAATTAGTTGTCCGGTAGGCTTGTTCTTTGGTGAGCGTGATGTGATTACACCACTGGCTGCCGGGCAGTGGCTTGCCGAGCAGCTACCCGACGCGACCCTGTACAGTTTCGCACAAGCATCGCATGCGCCTTTTTTGTCGCATGAAGATGCGTTCATTGCCAAACTTACACACCATCTGGATCAAAATGCATGAGTGAAGTTTTTTATACCGATAAGTCGCGGGTGCGGGCTTCGTTTGAGCGTGCCGCGCAGAGTTATGACGGTGCTGCAGTGCTACAGCGCGAAGTGTCACAGCGCATGGAACAACGGCTCGACTATATCAAAATAGCACCCAAAGTCATTCTCGATGCGGGTAGTGGTACTGGAGAGGGCGCTAGTGCGCTAAGGCGGCGTTATCCAGACGCCAGGGTGATCGAATTAGACCTGGCACAGGCAATGCTGCGAACCTCGTACCACAAACAGCAACAAAGCACCGGACTGATCAAGCGACTGCTAGGGGGGGCAAAGCCTTGGCAGGTGTGTGGCGATCTAGAACACATGCCGCTGGCAGACGCTAGTGTTGACATGATTTGGTCTAATCTGGCGATTCAGTGGGTCAATGTTCCCGATACTCTGTTTGCCGAGTTTCGCCGAGTACTTAAGCCAGATGGCATGGTGATGTTTTCAACTCTGGGGCCAGACACGCTGTCGGAACTTCGTCAATCGTTTGACGGTCTGGACTCCAGTACCCATGTTAACCAGTTTATTGATATGCACGATTTAGGCGATGCCCTGTTGGCCGGTGGTTTGTCCGAGCCGGTGATGGATATGGAAAAAATCGTATTGACCTATACCGCACTACGCGATGTGTTGCGCGACCTCAAGGCCATTGGCGCGCATAATGTCACCGCAGGACGCAGCCGTGGCCTGATGGGTAAAGGCACTTGGCGTGCGCTTGAGGCGCGCTATGAAGCCTTGCGCCGCGACGGTCGCCTACCTGCCAGTTATGAGGTGGTGTACGGTCATGCGTGGCGTGTGGTGCAGACTAAAAAGTCCAATCTATTGCCGGATGGTCGTCAGGTGATCGAATTTATTAAAAAAGAATAGCCTCTGTCAGAGGGGCCTCGGAATTCTGGTTAATCCAATGGGCCGGTGTCGCGTGAGCGGACATGGCCCATCTCTTATTTTTATGGCAATAAACATGATAAGTATGAAGCGTGGCTTGGTTCTGGTGGCGTTATCCTGGTTGTCCGCCTGTTCACTGATGCCGTCCAAATCACCCGTCCGGCCTACTCTACAGAACCCGCCGGCAAAGATTCGAATCGCTCTGGCGCTGGGCGGTGGTGCTGCCAAAGGGTTTGCCCATGTGGGAGTGATCAAGGTTCTCGAAGCCAATGGCATTGTGCCGGAGATCATTACCGGTACCAGTGCTGGCAGTGTCGTTGGCAGCCTCTATGCCGCAGGTTACAACAGTCGCCAGTTAGAGCAGATTGCCATCCGTTTGGATCAGACCAATCTGGCTGATTTTACCTTGTCCTCTAGAGGATTTATCAAGGGTGAAAAGCTTCAGGCATTTATCAATGCCCAGGTTCAGAACCGCCCGATAGAAAAGCTTCCGCGCCGTTTTGGCGCGGTCAGTACCGATCTGGATAATGGCCAGCGTGTAGTGTTCAGCCGCGGTAATACGGGGCAAGCCGTGCGCGCTTCTGCCAGTGTTCCCAATGTATTTCTGCCCGTGGTGATTCAGGGACATCGCTATGTGGATGGCGGCCTGGTGAGCCCAGTACCGGTCAGCGCTGCGCGTGAAATGGGGGCTGATCTGGTGATCGCCGTGGATATCTCAGCGCGCCCCAAGGCAGGGTCTGCCACTGGGTTTCTTTCTATGTTGGATCAGAGCCTGAATATCATGAGTGTTGCAGCGTTGGCGCAGGAGCTTAAACAAGCTGATGTGGTGATTCATCCACAAGTGCAGAATATTGGTTCCACCGCCTTTGATGCACGGCGCCAATCGATCCTTGCGGGGGAGGCGGCTGCGCGGCTGGCGCTGCCACAAATTCGCGCAGTGATACAACTGAAACAGCAACAGAAGCAGCAAGCCATGGCCAAGTAATGGCATAATCTGTGCGCTAGAGTATAGAGACGGTTTGGTTTTTGCATGCCGTAAGAATAAATAGTTTGGGAGAGGTGCATGATCAAGCTGTATGGTGCCCCGCTTTCTCCGTATTACAACAAGGTAAAAATTGCCTTGATGGAGAAGGGCGTGAAGTTCGAAGAGGTGCTCATGCGCCCATCGCAAGACCTAGAGGTGCTGGAAAAAAGTCCGATGGGAAAAATTCCCTTCGTCGACATCAATGGCCATGCCTTGTCAGAGTCCACTGCGATTATTGAATGGTTGGAAGATGCCTATCCGACCGCCACGTTGCTGCCTCCTACGCCTAATGGCCGGGCGCATGCGCGTGAAATGATGTTGATGATTGATTTGTATTTAGCGCCAGCCTGTACCCCGGTCGTGCGCCATCGCCTGTTTAATACACCACTGGATGATGCCGGACGCCAGACTGCGCGCACGGCGATTTTACGTGCTTTGACTGCACTGGCGCGTTTGGCGCAATACGGTCCTTGGCTGGCGGGAGAACAGTTTAGTTTTGCTGATGTATCCGCTGCCGCCGTCTTCCCCGTGGTGAAGTTCGCCGGGCGTGAACTGGGAGAAGATTTGCTGACTAGCTTGCCTGGCTCCGATATTTATTTAACCCAGTTGGTTACGCGCGAGAGCATTCGTCGTACCTGGGCCGAGCGTGAGGCCGCAATCAACTTGATACTGGAACCGAAGGTTTAATCGGTCTCATCAAATAGGGGAAGCTGACTCTCGAGCCGATCTTGCTCTTCGTTTAGCTTCACCCCTACACCTAGCAAGCGTACCGGTTGCTCACCTCGTGCATAGCCCAGTTGCAGCAATTGGGTAAATTGCCCGGCATCCAGTTCATGGCCCGTCTGTTCCACCGTGGTTTGAGTGAAGTCGGCAAACTTCAACTTGCAAGATAGCCCACGAAAAGTGGGATCACCTGCGCGCTCAATGCGAACCTTTAGCCGTGCTACAAGTTCGGGTAAATTCTGTAAACAGCTGTCAAAATCTGGTAGATCCTGTGGGTAGGTTTCTTCTACGCTGATGCTTTTACGGATCCGGTCTATCGCCACCGGACGATCATCCTCGCCGCGTGCTAGATGGTATAAGCGTTCACCAAATCGGCCAAATTCGCGCAGCAATACTAGCCGGTCCATTCTGCGCAAGTCACCACACGACGTAATTCCCATATGTTTCATGCGTAATGCAGTAACTTTGCCAATTCCGGGTACCTTATTGACTGGGAGCTGCGCGACAAATGCATCGACCTGATTTGGCAAAATCACAAATTGGCCGTTGGGCTTATTCCAATCACTGGCTACCTTGGCGAGAAATTTATTGGGAGCGATGCCGGCTGAGGCGGTAATCCCAATCTCCTGCTGAATGCGCTGACGAATGGCCTGCGCCATGAGCGTGGCACTGCCACGGCAGTGTGGTAGCTGGCTGACATCCAGATAGGCTTCATCCAGCGATAGCGGTTCAATGCGATCCGTAAACGCCTGATAAATTTGCATGATCGCACTACTTGCCTGTTTGTAGCGTGGCATATCGGGAGGAACAATGACTAGTTGCGGACAGAGTTGCAGTGCGCGCCGCGACGACATAGCCGAGTGCACACCAAAACTACGGGCGCGATAATTGCAGGTGGCAACCACGCCACGACTATCAGGGCGGCCACCGACTGCCAGGGCGACGTCAGCGAGAGAGGGGTTATCGCGCATTTCGACTGCGGCATAAAAACAGTCGCAATCGATGTGAATGATCTTGCGTTGGTCAGGCATGACAGCTTGAAGGCGAAAACAGACCCCAAGCATAGCGTAAAATCTGACTCGGGGCCTGTCTGGCTTTGATAGAAGCAAATCGTGCCCTGCTTCAACCTTAATTCATCTGCATGTGTTCCATGCCCGGCATTGGCGTGGGAGCATCGCGCACTTCAACCTGAAGCTGGGCCTCTCCTGATTTTTGGAAGTGTAGCGTTAGAGGAAAATGATCCCCGTTCTTTAGCGGTTGTTTCAGACCGATCAACATGACATGCAGGCCACCCGGTGCAAATTTCACGGTTTTACCGGGAGCAATCTCTACACCGCCATCAACGGGTGCCATATGCATCACGCCATTGGATAGCGAGCTGCGATGGAGCTGGGTTTGCTCGGCCGTTTTGCTGCTGACTGATAACAGTCGATCACTGGTTTTCCCTTGATTACTGATCGACAAATAGGCTGCGCCATTATGACTGGTTGCGGCAGTACTGCGCGCCCATGCCTGGTCAATGCTCAATGTGCCAAGATGGATGGGTTCAGCCCAGGCCAATTGGCCTAACAGGGCAAAAGCCGCTGCAAACACGATGGGTTTCATCTGCGCGTTTCTCCTATGTATATGACATAGGTAAGTTAGCATGGCGGGGCTGGTGCGCGTGTGCGACAGATTGTCGCAGTCAAAAAAGACTGGAAAGCGACACGTTTTTCATTTATACAGCCAGTAGTCCACGTATTGCTCAACTTGTCAGTAGAATAACTCGGCTTCACCACTGGCGGCAGCGACATGATCCAATCGTTTTTTCTGCAGTTTTTATTTGGTGGGCTGATCAGCTTGATCACCATTACCAATCCTTTATCCAAAATACCGTTATTTGTTACCCTGACCCAAGGGATGAATGACCGTCAGCGCAATAGCCAAGCCAAATGGGCCTGTCTGTATTCTTGTATGATCATGATGGTCAGCCTGTTGGCGGGGAACCTGATTCTGGCTGTGTTTGGGATTTCCTATGGTGCATTGCGGATTGCCGGTGGCTTTGTTGTCGCTGTGCTGGGCTACCGTATGCTGTTCTTGTCGCAAGACCCAGAGGTCGTCGTAGATCCGTTTCATGGCCGACAAGATTATTCTTTCTTTCCGCTGGCGATGCCTGGCATCAGTGGCCCTGGAACCATCGCTGTCGTGATTGGTATCGCGACGGAAATTGCCGAACTGACTACTCTGCCTGCTAAGATGTTGGCGTTTGGCATGACTTTCGCGGCCATTTTCCTCACCAGCTTTGGTATGTGGTTGGTACTGCGTTTCTCAGCATTGTTGTCGGTCAAACTGGGACGCTCCGGCACTGAGGTGCTGTCACGCTTGTTGGGATTTATGCTGATTTGTGTAGGGGTGCAGTTTATTGGTTCGGGGATTCGCAGCTTTATGGCGGGGTCTTGAGGCCGTTATGGTGCATCGCTCGTGTGGGGGAGCGTGAAGCTACCCCACACGGTTAGGGTTTAGAAGCGATAACCGACCAGCAGGTTAGCGCGGTTCAGTTTTATGTGTTTATCGTCCAAGTGTTCTCCGGTGTTACCCAGGCGAATATGCTCGACTTCCATGCGCAACTCGGTGTGTTTGTTCATGGCCCAGTTGGCTCCGAGGCCCAAACCGTAACCAGTCAGTTTAGTCGATAAGTTGGCTGAAACGGCTGTGCCGTTTATCTGCCCATCGCCATTATACTTGGCACTGGCCTGGTGGTAGCCGACTTTGCTATACAAGAGCCAGTCCGGCCCAAGGCGTACGCCAGGAGCGAAGTAGATCGACGCATGGTTTTTGAGTGAAATATCACCTCTAACTTGACTGGCGATCTTGGTTTTATCCGATTGCGCTTTAAACTCACTAATCTTGGATTTACCAATATCGTAGGTCATACCAACGCTACCGACGGCACTGCTACCCATTGGGAAACCGTATGAAAGATCCACGGTGGGGATAAACCCCTTTTTGCGACTGCTATCGATTTTTCCAAAGGTTGCAGGGTTATTTTTGATCACACCCATCTTGGGGGCGAAATAGCCTGCGCCTAAGGCGATCGACGGACCAACAAAATTCGTGGCTTCTTCCGCTTGGGCCATTGTGCTGCTTAGTAGACCTGCGCTGGATGCTGCAACAACCATCAATTTGAATCTCACTGGATACTCCTACAATGCGAATGATAAAGAGGCATAAGCGCGACTCCCTTTTCCATCTATCGGAAAGCAGGAAGTGCTCGCGAGGAAATACAGTGATGCATTCTATTGATTTGTTGGTTTGAATAGTGTAGGACTATTCTAGCGAGTGAATTTGATATTTCTGAAGATAGTGTAAGACTGGTGTAAATGACCTGTGCTTGCCGAAAGAAAGCACAGAGTCATTGTGATGAGCATGGAAATTGACATGGCAGCAGCTTGTGCGCCATAAACGGATTGCGCTAAGGTTATTGCCTCAGTTTACCAATACTCATCAGCATACCAACGCCGATAAACAGGGTAACGGTCGCGGTGCCGCCATAAGACACAAATGGCAGTGGCACGCCAACTACCGGGAGAATTCCGGAAACCATCCCCATGTTGACAAAGGCATACACGAAGAAGGACAGGGTGATCGACCCACTCATCAGGCGACCATACAGCGTCTGAGCCCGAGCGGTGATCATCAGGCCGCGGCTGATGATTAACAGATAAAGCGCGACCAGAATCAGATTGCCAACCATGCCGAATTCTTCTGAGTACACCGCAAAGATAAAGTCGGTCGTGCGTTCTGGAATGTAGTCGAGGTGGGTCTGGGTGCCATTTAACCAGCCTTTGCCCATCGGGCCGCCAGAGCCAATGGCAATCATGGATTGAATAATGTGATAACCCGCACCCAGAGGATCCGTCATTGGATCAATCAAGGTCAATACCCGTTTTTGCTGGTAGTCGTGCATCATATGCCAGACTATAGGCAGGCTGGCGGCAAAAGCGACCACCCCGCCAAAAATCACCTTCCATGATAGCCCGGCAAAGAACAGCACAAAGAATCCGGCTGCCATGATCAGAGTGGCGGTTCCCAAGTCAGGTTGCTTCAGGATTAAGCCTACCGGCAGCAAGATCAGCGCGCCAGCCACTAGATAATGCCACCAGCGCAGATTCAATTCATATTTCTGGAAGAACCAGGCAATCATCATCGGCAGTGCGATCTTCATGATTTCTGATGGCTGGATGCGGGTAAAGCCTAGCGATATCCAGCGGGTTGAGCCGTTAACCGTGATGCCTTTGAAATGGACCACAATGAGCAGGAGTAGGCCAATCAGGTAGATAGGAGGGGCAAACTGCATGATGACCAGCGGCTTGGTGCGCGCCAAAACCCACATCACAACCAGTGCCAGCACCGTGTAGGCCAGCTTGTTGTCAATTTTGGCGAAACTCTGATTCGATGCTGAGTACAGGACCATCAGACTCAACAGAAAGATCAATCCCAGAAATAGCATCAGCCATCCGTCAAGCGGATCGGTGATTTTCTGCCATAGGCGTTTAAGGATTATGGACTTCATCGCTAGCAGCCTTCTTCGGTGCAACTGGCTTGGAAACCGTCTGCATCTCTGCACTGATTGATGCCGGGATTTTGCCCGTCATGTAATAGTCAAATAATTGGCGCGCAATTGGCGCTGCTGCGGCCGCGCCCCAACCTGCGTTTTCAACAATGACCGCGATGGCAATGCGTGGATGGTCAACCGGAGCAAAGGCTACAAACCATGAGTGGTCCCGATTTTGTTCGGCCAAAGCAGAGGCATTGTATTTCACCCCTTGCTTGATGGCGACGACTTGGGCGGTACCGGTTTTGCCTGCCATTGGGTACTGTAGTCCTGCACCAATCGCTGCAGCGGTACCACCAGGTTTTAGCACGCCAGCCATTCCCGCTTTGATATAGTCAAAGTACTCCTGTGGAAAAGGCAGCTGACGCAACTGTTGCGTCCCAACCGGGTGCAATTTTCCGGTTTTGATATCGACGACATCTTCGACCAGATGCGGGCGGAACACCTTGCCGTTACTGGCCAGAATTGCGATGCCGTTAGCCATCTGCAACGGCGTGTAAGAGTTAAAGCCCTGGCCAATACCAATGCTGACTACATCGGCGGGGAGCCAGCGCTGAGAATTGGCGCCATAGCGGGCAAAGCGCTTGGCTTTCCAGGCCTTGGTCGGCAAAATCCCTGGTGACTCGCCGTCCAGATCAATACCAGTCTTGGATCCCAGACCAAATTGCGCAACGATGGGCGCGATGCGGTCAATGCCCAAATCCCAAGCCAATTTATAGAAAAAAGTATCGCTGGAAACCGTGATGGCGCGCTGCAGGTCTACCATGCCATTGCCGCGAGGATTGGCATCGCGGAATTGGTGCCCACTCCCAGGCAGCACAAAGTAGCCAGGTGCTGGGCGTTTATCACCGGGTTTGATGATGCCTGACATCAAAGCTGCCATCGACATGAATGGTTTAAAGGTCGATCCAGGAGGGTAGATCCCGCGCAAGGCGCGGTTAACCAATGGCTTTTGCCAATCAGAGTTCAGCGCACTCCAGGTTTGGCTATCGATCCCATCAATAAATTGATTCGGGTCAAAGCCCGGCTTCGACAGAAACGCCAGCACACCGCCATCACTGGGATCAATTGCAACCAGGGCGCCGCGCCGATTGCCAAATAACTTGTCAGCCACTTCTTGTAAACGAATATCCAGTGCCAGCTTCAGGTTATTACCATTTACGGGTGGTGTGCGCTTCAATGAGCGGATTGCGCGTCCACCAGAGTCGGTTTCAACTTCTTCAAATCCAACCTGCCCATGCAGCTGATCTTCATAGATCGCTTCCAGACCGGTCTTGCCAATATAGGTGGTACCACGATAGTTGGTGGTCTTGTCATCGTCGTCCAATTGTTGCTTTTCTTTGGGGTTGATGCGACCGATATAGCCCAATACATGGCTGGTCAGTTCGTGGTAAGGGTAGTCACGGAACAGCCGCGCCTTGACCTCTACTCCGGGGAAACGCCAGATATTAGCAGCAACGCGCGCCGCCTCTTCATCGGTAAGCCTGACCTTGAGGGGGACGGTTTCGAATTCTTTTGAGTCTTCAAGAAATTTCTTAAAGCGCTTCAAATCGCGCGGAGTGATATTCACCAGTTGGCCTAGGCTGGCGATCGTGGCATCCAGGTTTTCAATCTTACTGGGGGTGACTTCTAGGGTGTAGGACGAGTAGTTTTGCGCCAGCACCACACCATTGCGATCAAGAATCAGGCCACGGTTTGGCAAAATCGGCACCAGCGAGATGCGGTTATTCTGCGCTAGGGTAGCAAAGTGCTGGTATTGGAATACCTGGAGCCAGACGAAGCGCCCGATCAACAGGGCAAACATCAGGACCATGAAGCAGTAGGCTGCCACCAGGCGTAACTGGAACTGGCTCTCTTCAGAGCGCAGATTTTTCAGGCTGGTCAGTTTTGCACGCGCCATGGTCAGATTTTATGGTTGCGATAGGGCAACAGCAGTAACTTGGTGAGTAAGGGCCAGAGAATGGCGCCGGTCAGGGGCGGCACAAAATACGACCAGCCGATGAAGGCCGAACCAGTTGCCATGCGTGCCATGACCATGATGACTTGATTTGCCAGCATCAGCCCCAACACCGCCAGCGTTTGTTGCCCCAGGTTAAACATAATCAGTTGGCGCTGGCGTAACAGTACCAAGTAACTGGTAATTGAATAAGCCAGCGCATGCTGGCCGAACATTCCGGTACACGCCACGTCAGCAATAATGCCCAGCGTAAAGGCGGTTCCTACGCTCACGCGACGTGGTTGGTTGATCACCCAGTATAGAATCAACAGGGCGATAAAATCTGGCAGCCAGAGTACCGAGGTTTTCGGTAGGGGCAGGAGATCGATCAAGATGGCCACGGCAAAGCTTAGGTAAATAAACCGCCGCCGGACCGGCTTTAACAATTCTTTCGGTCGGTCGAACGACATATGTTACTCCGTGGAATCGTCTTGAGAGTGTTTGCCCTTCTTGGGCGGTGGTGCGGGCGGTTCTGCTGGACGAGGAGGAACATTACTCTTCTCACTGAGTACCAGCACAAAACGACCTTTCTGAACCCCCGCTGTCGGCATCGTGGTGACACGAATAAATGCCGTATCCGGGTTGCGTTCTACGCGGGTGACCATAGCCACAGGTACGCCTTCTGGATACAGGCCGTCAATTCCAGAAGTGAGAAACAAGTCCCCAGGACGCACATCGGCGTGAATCGGCAGGTAACGGGCTTCGATCCCGCCACCAAAACCGTAAAGAATTGCCCGCAGACCCGTGCGCTGAATCATCACCGGTACCATCAGTGTCTTGTCGGTGACCAGCGTTACTTCTGCGGTCAGCGGCTGCACTCTGGTGATCTGTCCGATTAGACCCCGGTCATCAATCACTGGCTGGCCAGGCTTAAGCTGAGAATCAATGCCTTTGTCTATGACAATCTTGAATGAAAACGGATCCCGTCCGGTATAAAGGATTTCGGCCAGACTGCCTGCATCTGGACGCACGCTTTTAATTTGATTTAAAGCGCGCAACGACGCGTAATCGCGTCGCACCGTTTCAAGTTGCTGCAATCTGGCGACTAAAACCATCTGCTGACGCTTGAGGGTTTCGTTCTCAGTTTGCAAAGTACTCTGCGTTGTCAGAAAGTCATCAATATGCCGCGCAGCAACCAAGGGAAAGTTGATTGCACGCTGCAAAGGATAAAACAGCACAGACATACCCTGACGGGTATATTCCATCAGTCCATATTGGCTGTCTCCGACTAAAAGAGCGAACGACAGGGTCACGCAAATAGCAAGGCGTGTACCAGGTGTTGGCCCTTGGCGGATGAAGCTGGGATTATTGGCGAAATCCATCAGACCCTACGCCGCCCTTTTTGAGGGCGGCGCCAAGTACAAGTTATGGTACGTTGGTGAAAATGGTACCGATCTTATCCATTTTTTCCAGCGCCTTGCCCGAACCTCGAACGACACAGGTCAAAGGCTCTTCACCTACGAACACGGGCAACCCGGTTTCTTCAGCCAGCAGGCGATCAATGTCTTTCAACAGCGCACCGCCACCGGTCAGAACCATGCCCTTATCAGCGATATCTGCACCCAGTTCAGGCGGGGTCTGTTCCAACGCAATCTTAACTGCAGATACGATCTGATTCAGTGGTTCGGTCAGGGCTTCGAGAATTTCATTGGATGAGACGGTGAAGGAACGCGGAATCCCTTCGGCCAGATTACGTCCCTTGACTTCCATTTCACGAACCTCGGCTCCCGGGAATGCGGAACCAATGGTCTTTTTAATTTCTTCTGCGGTGGTTTCGCCAATCAACATACCGTAGTTGCGGCGAATGTAATTGATGATGGCTTCATCAAACTTGTCGCCACCGACGCGTACTGAGTTGGAGTAAACCACCCCCCCCAGAGAAATCACGCCGACTTCGGTGGTCCCACCACCGATATCAACCACCATCGAGCCGGTAGGTTCTTCTACCGGCAATCCGGCACCAATGGCAGCGGCCATTGGTTCTTCAATCAATTCGACGCGGCGCGCGCCAGCAGCCAAAGCTGAGTCCTTGATCGCACGGCGTTCAACCTGGGTCGAACCACAAGGAACACAGATCACGATACGCGGGCTCGCAGAGAAAAAGCGACTTGGCGTAACCTTTTTGATGAACTGCTTGAGCATTTGTTCTGTCACGGTGAAGTCGGCAATTACGCCATCTTTCATCGGACGGATAGCCTGGATTGAGCCTGGAGTGCGGCCAAGCATCTTTTTGGCCTCTAGGCCCACCGCCAGGATGGACTTCTTGTTGGTCGGCGCATCGTTATGAATGGCCACGACCGAGGGTTCATCAAGCACAATTCCCTTGCCGCGCATGTAAATCAAAGTATTTGCGGTGCCAAGGTCGATGGCGAGGTCATTCGAAAAATATCCGGTTAGCGAACGAAACATTGGGGCGATCCTGGTTCAGTTTCCGTTATCGGGCGTCGGGCGAAGGCCCGAGAAGTCCTGATGAAGTAAGTCTTTTTCCACCCCGGCATCCCGAGAAGAGCCTTGCCTTGCGCCCTTTGGTATCGGTTGTGCCGTTGTGCTGTGTCAATCTTGGGAGAATCAAACGGGCTATGATACCCTAGAACACTTGAAAGATTAAAGGTTTTAAAGAGGACGCTATGTCACTGACGCACCAGGATGTCGCGCGGATCGCCAAATTGGCCCGAATTGCGGTGACAGACCAAGAGATTGAGGCCGTTGGCCTGCAGCTCAATACTATTTTCGGCCTGATAGAAAAAATGCAGGCAGTCGACACGACCGATGTTGAGCCAATGGCTCATCCACAGGACGATGCGCTGCGTCTGCGGCCCGACGTAGTCACCGAGCCCAACCGGCGCGATGCCTTTCTGGCGGTGGCCCCAAAAGTGGAGAACGGACTGTTTCTGGTTCCCAAGGTCATCGAGTAGGCTCGATTAGATCAGGGTGCACGCCATGCCCGAGTGGTGGACGTGCGCAGTTTATTTTGTATTTCGGAATACCGAGACTTAAAAGATGATCAACGCCACGCTCAAGGCGCTGTCGCAACAGCTTGCGGCGAAAGCCATTTCCAGCGAGGAACTCACGGGCCAATACCTCGATCGCATCGAGGCGCTCAACCCTGAATTCAACGCCTTTATTACATTAGATAGAGAAAAATCTCTGGCAGAGGCAAAAAATGCCGATGCGGCGCGCGCGCGCGGAGAAGCCGGTTTGCTGACCGGCGTACCGCTGGCACATAAGGACATCTTCTGCCAACAAGGCTGGAAGACCTCCTGCGGTTCGCGCATGCTGGATAATTTTATCTCGCCTTACGATGCGCATGTGGTTGAGCAGTGCCGCCTGGCTGGGTTGGTGACGCTGGGGCGCACCAATATGGATGAATTTGCCATGGGTTCGTCCACCGAGAATTCGTGGTATGGCCCAACCAAGAATCCTTGGGATCCGGCTGCGATTCCAGGTGGGTCTTCCGGTGGGTCTGCCGCAGCCGTGGCAGCACGCATGGCACCGGCCGCCACCGCAACTGACACGGGTGGCTCGATTCGCCAGCCGGCTTCACACTGTGGCGTGACCGGGCTGAAACCCAGCTATGGAGTGGTGAGCCGCTATGGCATGGTTGCCTTTGCCTCGTCGCTGGACCAGGGGGGCGTGATGGCGCAGACCGCTGAAGACTGCGCCATGATGCTCAACGTGATGGCTGGGTTCGATCGACGCGATTCGACTAGTATTGAACGCGCGCGCGAAGACTACACCGGCCAGCTTGCGAGCCCGCTGGCGGGCCTCAAGATTGGGCTGCCACGCGAATATTTTGCCGATGGCCTGTCCGCTGATGTGGCGCGTGTGATAGAGGCCGCCGTAGCTGAGTTGAAAAAGCTCGGAGCTACGGTTGTGGATATCAGCCTGCCTAATACCGAACTGTCGATCCCTGCATACTATGTGATTGCTCCCGCCGAAGCGTCGTCGAATCTAAGTCGCTACGATGGTGTGCGCTATGGTCACCGCGCCGCTGAGTATCACGACCTAAACGACATGTATGAAAAAACCCGTGCCGAAGGGTTTGGCACCGAAGTGAAACGGCGCATCATGGTTGGCACCTATGTGTTGTCGCATGGCTATTACGATGCCTACTATCTCAAGGCGCAGAAAGTCCGCCGCCTGATTGCCAATGATTTCGTTGCTGCATTTAAACAGTGTGATGTGATTCTGGGGCCGGTCGCGCCGACTGCGGCGTTTAATATTGGTGAAAAGTGTAACGATCCGGTCGAAATGTATCTGTCCGATATCTATACCCTGTCGGTCAACCTTGCCGGCTTGCCAGGTATGAGCGTACCGGCTGGCTTTGCCGCCAATGGCCGTCCGATCGGGTTGCAAATCATCGGCAATTATTTTGCTGAGGCGAAAATGCTGAATGTGGCGCATCAGTTCCAGTTGGCAACTGACTGGCACAGCCGCGCCCCGGCACTTTGAGTCAAGCAAGAACGACAGGAAAGACCACACTATGAAATGGGAAGTTGTTATCGGTCTGGAAGTGCATGTGCAGCTTTCGACCGTTTCCAAGATTTTTTCCGGAGCCTCTACTGCTTTCGGTGCTGAGCCCAACACCCATGCTTCGGCCGTGGACCTGGCTTATCCCGGTGTGTTGCCCGTGCTAAACGAGGCGGCGGTTGAGCGTGCGGTTCGCCTGGGTTTGGCGCTGGGTTCCACGATTAATCTTAAGAATGTGTTTGCACGAAAAAATTACTTTTACCCGGATTTGCCCAAGGGCTATCAAATTAGTCAGATGGATCTGCCGATTGTCGAGTTTGGCACTTTGACCATTCAGGTTGGTGATGAAGAAAAAGTCGTGCGACTGACCCGTGCCCATCTTGAAGAAGATGCAGGCAAATCGTTGCATGAAGATTTCCATGGCATGACCGGGATTGACTTGAACCGTGCCGGTACCCCGCTATTGGAGGTGGTGTCCGAGCCGGATATGCGTTCTGCTGAAGAGGCAGTGGCGTATGCGCGTACCTTGCATACTCTGGTGACCTGGCTGGGTATCAGTGATGGCAATATGCAAGAAGGTTCGTTTCGGGTGGATGCCAATGTTTCTGTGCGTCCGTTCGGTCAAGCAGAGTTTGGCACCCGCTGTGAAATCAAGAACCTCAATTCTTTCCGTTTTCTGGAAGCTGCGATCAAGTTTGAAGTCGAGCGCCAGGTTGAACTGATTGAAGATGGCGGACGCGTGGTGCAAGAAACCCGTCTATATGATCCGGATCGTGGTGAAACCCGTTCTATGCGTTCTAAAGAAGACGCGCACGACTATCGCTATTTCCCAGACCCAGATCTGTTGCCTGTAAATATTGATCCGGCACTGATCAAATTGGTGCAGAGTCAGATGCCCGAATTGCCTGCGGCGATGAAGGCTCGCTTTATCGAGCAGTTTGAGATTTCCGTTTATGACGCAAGCCTGCTGACTGCTAGCCTAGAGATGGCACGCTACTTTGAAGCCTTGGCACTGGCATCAGGGCAAGGAAAGCTGGCGGCAAACTGGGTCGTGGGCGAAATTGCCGCGCGTCTGAATCGCGATTCGATGTCGATAGATGCGTGCCCGATTTCACCCGAGCGTCTGGCGGAGCTGATTGCGCGCATTGTTGACAACACCATCTCAGGCAAGATTGCCAAAGAAGTGTTTGAGGCCATGTGGGAGAGCAGCGACAGTGCCGACGCGATCATTGACGCCAAGGGGCTGAAACAAATTACTGACAGCGGTGCGATCGAAGCCATTGTTGATCAGGTGTTGGCGCAGAACACCAAGTCTGTCGACGAGTATCGCGCTGGGAAAGAAAAAGCCTTGAATGCGCTGGTCGGTCAAGTCATGAAGGCTTCCAAAGGGAAGGCAAATCCGGCTCAGGCTCAGGAAATTCTCAAGCAAAAGCTGGCAAACTGAGCAAATTACGCATTAATTCGTAGCGATTAATGGGCGGTGGGTTTCGACCTGCCGCCCTTATCTTTTATAGCTGCTTATCAATCTGTGTTTTTTTTTCCATTTCACACCCCACATTCAGAGCTGTTTTTAAGCTACTGATTTGTCACGGTTTATAGATGTTAATGCACCCCCTAAGTCATTGTCGCAAAAGGTGAATTAGCAGTTCTCGATATTGACCAGGTGTAACTTCTTTCATATAGTGGCGGAAAGTGGGGAAAAGTGGGTTAAAGTGGAGTAGTAAACCAGAAAAAGGTGACGGGTTAAAAAATGATAGGCGGCGTCAGTGTTATCTCACTCGATAGCAAGGGGCGCCTGGCGATTCCAGCCAGGCACCGTGAGACGCTTTTGTCCGTTTTTGGCCACAAAGTAGTGGTCACGCTTGAGTCAAGCGATCATCTATTGATCTACCCCGAACCCAATTGGCGGCCGGTTGAGGCGCGTCTGTTGGCTCTGCCTACTGGTAACCCGACCTTGAAGCGCTACCAGCGTTTGGTGTTGGGGCATGCAGAGACCCTGGAAATGGATAATGCCGGTCGTGTTTTGCTGCCGGCACGCTTACGCGAACTGATTGGGCTAGACAAAGAAGTTGCCCTGGTTGGCATGGGTAACCGCTTTGAACTGTGGAATGCCCTGGATTGGGATGAACAAACCAACGCAGCTCTAGAACTTAGTCAGGCTGACCTTGCTCAGCATCTTGGAGATTTTACGCTGTGACATCCGCAGAATTTACGCACCAGACGGTGCTGTTGACCGAGGCAGTCAGCGCTCTCGCCATCCGGCAGGATGGCGTGTACGTCGACTGCACCTTTGGTCGCGGAGGCCATAGTCGACTCATTCTTTCGCAGTTGGGCCCCGAGGGCCGACTGATCGCATTTGATAAAGACCCCGAGGCGGTTGCCGCTGCTCAACAGTTGATTCGTGAGGATTCCCGTTTTTCGCTGGTACATGATGGGTTTGCATCGCTGACCCGTGGATTGGAACAGCAAGGAATCGGACTGGTTGACGGCATTGTGCTCGATCTTGGGGTGTCTTCGCCGCAAATTGATGATGCGCGGCGTGGTTTCAGCTTTCGCTTTGATGCACCGCTCGATATGCGGATGGATACGACCCGCGGCATTACCGCAGCCGAGTGGTTGGCAACAGCTGATGAAGCGGAAATCATGGAGGTGATCAAGACTTATGGTGAAGAGCGGTTTGCTCGCAAGATCGCAGCAGCCATTGTTGCGCAACGGGACGTCGAGCCCATCACGACCACGCGTGAGCTCGCTGTGCTCGTTGGGAAGAACGTCCGCACTCGTGAACCGGGGCAAGACCCCGCAACGCGCACCTTCCAGGCGATCCGGATTCATATCAATCGCGAACTTGAAGAGCTGAAAGCCGTGTTGCCTCAGGCAGCACGTAGCCTGAAGCAAGGTGGACGTCTGGCGATTATCAGTTTTCATTCCTTGGAAGATCGTATCGTCAAGCAATACCTGCGCGCGGTGAGTGCTGCAGATACCTTGCCCTCCTGGGTGCCGATTCGCGCCAGCGACATGGCCGAGGCGCCGATACATCTGGTCGGAAAGCCGGTTCGTGCGACAGAAGCCGAAGTGAGCGTCAACCCACGTTCTCGCAGCGCGATCATGCGTGTTGCTGAACGCAGCGCCGGTGCTTGGCGCGAGGGGGATGTATGAATCGTCTGAACGCGCTGTTGCTGGCAGTTGTGGTGCTGTGCTCCTGGTCGGTTGTGACCTCGCAGCACGTTTCACGTTTACTGTATAGCGATTTGCAGCGCGAACAGAAATCTCAAAAGCAGTTGGATGTTGAATATGGCCAACTGATGCTGGAACAGGGGACCTGGGGGGCGCATGCCGTGATAGAAAAAGCGGCAGAAACCAGGCTGGGGATGCATACACCTGACCCACGACAGGTCCAGGTGGTCTCACCGGCGGGAGCAACCTGATGCGTGTCTACCAGCCAAATACACGGCTAACCCAGCCCAGCCCCGCCCTGCGAATGACGACAGGGCGCGTCCGTTTTATGTTGGCAGCGCTTGGATTGCTATTTGCCGCCCTGATTGGGCGTGCGATTTACCTGCAAGTGGCGCAGCAAGATTTTCTCGTGAATCAGGGCGAGGCGCGCTTTCGCCGCTCAATGGTGTTAGAGGCGAATCGCGGTTTGATTACCGACCGTAATGGCGAGCCACTGGCGATTAGCACGCCAGTGCAAACCATTTGGGCCAGCCCTGCTGATATGGACCCGGTTCCACCAGCTAAACTCAGGAGCCTGGCGCGTTTGTTGGAAATGTCTCCTGAAGAGTTGGCCAGTAAACTGTCTGACCACAAACGTGAGTTTGTTTATCTAAAACGTCAGATTAGCCCAGAACAGGCTGATCAAGTGATGGCGCTGGCGATTCCTGGCGTTTCCAAGCAGCAGGAATACCGCCGCTTCTACCCTGCTGGCGATATCTTCGCCCATATCCTCGGATTTACTGGAGTGGATGGCAAAGGGCAGGAAGGCGTCGAGCTGGCGCGCGAAAAAATGTTGGCGGGCACTAATGGGCGCCGCGTGGTGATCAGAGATCAGCGTGGACATATTATTGAAGACGTGGGTCCGGTAGAGCCTCCGCGTGATGGACAGACCCTGATGCTGTCGGTTGATCAGCGCATTCAATATCTGGCATCACGCGAATTGAAGGCTGCGGTAGAAGCCAATAAAGCCAAGGCTGGCGCCGTGGTGGTGCTGGATGCGCATAATGGTGAACTGTTGGCTTTGGCTAACTACCCGTCTTACAACCCGAATAATCGGCAAGGTACGACGCCGGAAATGCTACGCAACCGTGCCGTGATCGATATGTTTGAGCCGGGTTCCACCATGAAACCCTTGTCGATTTCTGTGGCACTGGCTGAGGGCAAGGCCAACATCAAGACGGTCTTGGATACCCGTCCCTACAGCATTGGCCCGGCAAAAATTCATGATGTAAGTAATTCTGATCAACTGGATATCGAAGGCATTATCAAAAAATCCAGCAACGTCGGTGCCAGCAAGTTGGCATTGATGGTTGCTCCACAAGACTTCTGGAATTACTACGATTCTCTAGGATTTGGCCGCTCGCCTGATACGGGCTTCCCGGGCGAGACCGCTGGGCGCCTGCGTGACTGGAAGACCTGGCGTCCGATTGAACAAGCCACCATGTCGTTTGGCTATGGAGTGTCGGTCAGTCTGCTGCAAATGGCACGGGCTTATACCATTTTTACCAATCATGGCGAACTCTTGCCGGTTTCTCTATACAAGACCACGTCACCCATGCCAGGGAAACGGGTGTTGAATTCTACGATTGCAGATCAGATGCGTGATGTATTGATTGCCAACAGTCAGCCAGGTGGCGGTGCCGTTGGCGGTCGGGTGATTGGTTATAGCATCGGGGGCAAGAGTGGTACCGCTCGCAAGCTGGTCGGTAATAGTTATGTTTCCGACAAGCATCGCGCTTTGTTTATTGGTTTTGCTCCAGGCAAGGCTCCAAAGATGATCGTCGCAGTGATGATTGATGAGCCGACTGCCGGGAAGTATTACGGTGGTGCTATTGCAGCACCGGTGTTCTCCAATGTCGTAGGTGGTGCATTACGGATTATGAATGTGCAGCCAGACGAGCCGTTCAACAATACTTTGTTGCCGGCGACCACGCCGATTCCGGCGGATTTTTAAAGATACAAAAAATGTTTAGTCGCTTGTCAGCCTTGCCGGAATGGAATCCGGCACAACTCGAAACACTCGGACTCGCAATCAAGCGTGTGGAGTCCGATAGTCGTCGTGTCTTGCCAGGCGATGTATTCCTGGCTTGCCGTGGCGAGTTTACCGATGGCCGCGACTTTATCCCCATGGCGCTGGCCAACGGAGCCGTTGCCGTGCTTTGGGATCCGGCCGATGGCTTTGCCTGGAACCCTGCCTGGCAGGTCCCCAATCTGGCGGTGCCACAACTGCGTGAGCGCGCCGGGATTGTTGCCAGCGTGGTATGCCAGCATCCCAGTCAAGCAATGCGTGTGATCGGTATTACCGGTACCAATGGTAAGACCTCAATCTCGCATTGGCTGGCTCAGGCATTTTCCTTGCTAGGCCAGAAGGCTGCGTTAATCGGCACGGTGGGCAATGGGTTTTACGGCGAATTGACCGATACCACCCACACCACGCCAGATCCAGTGACGGTGCAGCATAAGTTGGCAGAGTATCGCCGCCAAGGCGCACATGTCGTCACGATGGAAGTCTCTTCTCACGGGCTTGATCAAGCACGGGTGAATGGTGTGACCTTTCACACGGCCCTGTTTACCAATTTAACCCGTGACCACCTCGACTATCACCACACGATGGCAGCCTATGGCGCTGCCAAGGAAAAGTTATTTCACTGGCAGAATCTGCAGAATGCAGTGGTGAATGTGGATGATGCATTTGGCCGTGAATTAATTGGCCGACTGGATCGCACGGTCGTGCGGGTGATCAGCTATGGGCTTGAACAAGGTGATGTACGCCCAGTCTCCCTGTCTGCGTCACTAGACGGTTTGCAGATGCGCGTGACGACCCCTTGGGGCGATACCGACATCCGTTCTGACTTGCTGGGACGCTTCAATGCAGCAAACTTGCTCGCCTGCCTGGCAACCTTGTGTGCAAATGGGGTGGATCTCGATCTAGCCGCGCAGGTACTGGGAAAAATTCAGCCAGCACGTGGCCGCATGCAACGCATCGGAGGTGCGCACGAGCCGCTGATTGTAGTGGATTACTCGCATACACCGGATTCGTTGGAAAAAGCCTTGGGCACCCTGGCAGAGATTCGCCCGAAAGGCAGTCGGTTGTTTTGCGTGTTCGGTTGTGGCGGCGACCGCGATCCGGGCAAGCGTCCGATGATGGGCGCCATTGCTGAAAAAATCGCCGATGTGACCGTGGTCACCAGCGACAACCCACGCAGTGAAAATCCTCAGACAATCGTCGATCAGATTCTGGCGGGGATGACTAAGCATGGGCAGGTTGAAGTGGATCGTGAACGCGCCATTCATTGGGCCGTTGGCGAGGCCCGTGCCGGCGACATCATTTTGATCGCAGGCAAAGGGCACGAGGAATATCAAGATATCAGCGGTGTAAAACGTCCGTTCTCGGATTTCCGGGTAGCAGAAGAAGCGCTGACTGAATGGGGAAAGACACATGATGCTGACGCTATCTGAAGCTGCGCGCCTAGCTGGCGGAACATTATCTGGTGACGATAGAGAAGTGACACGTATTGTCACTGATAGTAAGAAAGTGCAGACGGGTGACTTGTTTGTGGCACTTAAGGGTGAGCGCTTTGATGCGCACGATTTCGTTGGACAAGCGCTCAAAGCGGGCGCGGTAGGCGCGATTGTTGCAGAGGGATTCACCCTTAAGACCAAGGCAGGTTTGATCCATGTTGACGACACCCGTCTGGCACTTGGGCGGTTGGCGGGCGGATGGCGTGCACGTTATAGCATGCCGCTGGTTGGGATTACCGGCTCCAATGGGAAAACCACCGTCAAAGAAATGCTGGGATCCATCTTGCGCGCACATGTTGGTGCGGACGCGGTGCTCATGACTGCAGGCAATTTCAATAACGATATTGGTCTGCCATTGACCTTGTTGGGTCTGAATGCCGCACATCGTTATGCAGTGATTGAGATGGGAATGAGTCATCCCGGTGAATTGACCAATCTGAGCGCGTTGGCACGACCCGATGTGGCGCTGGTGAATAATGCGCTGCGTGCGCATTTGGGCGGGTTCGATTCAGTAGAAGGCATTGCTCAGGCCAAGGCAGAAATTTTTAGCGGGCTTAGCGAACAAGGTATTGCCGTCATTAACCAGGATGACGACAACAGAGCGGTGTTTGAGAGCGCCGCTGGTACACATCGCATCCTGCGGTTTGGTCTGAATTCTGGTGATGTGTATGCCAAGGGGCACAATCTGGGGATCGACGGCAGCACCGTTACCATTGCTAGCCCTGCCGGTGAAATCGACGTGCGGCTACCCGTGCCGGGCGAACACAACGTAAAGAATGCGCTGGCGGCTACCACGCTGGCACTGGCGCTGGAAATTCCGACTAGCGCCATTTCGCGTGGGCTGATGAGCTTCGTTGCCGTTAAGGGGCGTTTGCAAAAGAAGAACGCAATCAACGGCGCTACGGTGATCGATGATACCTATAACGCTAACCCTGATTCGATGAAGGCTGGGCTTGATGTGCTGTCACGCATGCGCGCACCGCGCTGGTTTGTGATGGGGGACATCGGTGAATTGGGGGACACCGCGCCCGCTTTGCATGCCGAAGTCGGCGCCGCTGCAGCACAGCTGGGGATTGAAATGTTGCTAACCCTGGGAGACATCAGCCGTAACGCGGCTCAAGCCTTTGGAGAGAGAGCCAAACACTTTGATCAGATTGAAGACTTGCTGGCCTACCTCGACGGTAACTTGCCTGCGGGTGCCACAGTTCTGATCAAAGGCTCGCGCTTCATGCGCATGGAACGGATAGTCGACCATCTAGTCGGCAAAAAGGGGATTTGACGTGCTGCTCTGGCTAGCCGATTTGCTTGCGCACCACATTCGCGCATTCAGTGTTTTTAACTACGTAACCTTGCGGGCGGTGCTTGCAACGATGACGTCGTTGGCTATTTCGCTATTCATGGGACCGTGGGTGATTCGCAAGTTGACCGAACTCAAGGTTGGTCAAGCGGTGCGCTCGGATGGCCCGCAAACCCACTTGGTCAAGGCCGGAACGCCGACGATGGGGGGCACACTGATCTTGTTGTCGATCACCATCACGGTGCTGCTGTGGGCTGACTTGCACAACAAATATATCTGGCTGTTGTTAGCGGTGATGCTGAGCACTGGGGCTGTTGGTTTCTACGACGACTGGCGCAAGGTGGTGTACCGCGATCCTAAAGGGATCTCGGCGCGCACCAAGATGTTCTGGCAGTCATTGATCGCAATTAGTGCCGGGGTGATTTTGGTTGGTACTGCAAGTTTGCCTGCCTCGACCGAGTTTATTGTGCCGTTCTTGAAGAACGTGGTGTACCCGTTCGGGGCGGTCGGTTTTTGCGTCTTGACCTATCTGGTGATTGTTGGCTCAAGCAATGCAGTCAATCTGACCGATGGTTTGGATGGTTTAGCGGCATTACCAACGGTACTGGTAGCGGCGGCACTGTCAATTTTTGCCTATGTCGCCGGGCACGCAGTGTTCTCGCGCTATCTCGGGTTGCCGTTTATCCCCGGTGCGCATGAAGTCACCGTGTTTTGTGCCGCAATCTGCGGCGCCTGTCTGGGGTTTTTGTGGTTCAACGCCTACCCAGCTCAAGTATTCATGGGCGACGTTGGTGCCCTGGCCCTGGGGGCGGTGCTGGGCGCTGTGGCCGTCATCGTGCGCCAGGAAGTGGTGTTTTTCATTATGGGTGGTTTGTTTGTGGTGGAGGCACTGTCAGTGATGATCCAGGTCGCTTCGTTCAAGCTGACCGGCAAGCGGGTATTTCGCATGGCCCCTTTGCATCATCACTATGAATTGAAGGGCTGGAAAGAAACCCAGGTGGTGGTGCGGTTCTGGATTATTACCATGCTTTTGGTGCTGATTGGCCTGTCCACCATCAAGTTGCGTTAAAGGAAAAGAAATGAATTTCGCAAACCGTCACATTACAGTTGTTGGCCTGGGGGACTCCGGGTTGGCATCCGTGCGCTGGTTGGTAGCGCATGGAGCAGCTGTGACGGTGGTGGATAGTCGTGATAATCCGCCGCATGCCGCAGTTCTCAAAACTGAGTTGCCACAGGTTACCTTGCACACTGGTGCATTTGGCAACCACGATTTTGACCAGGCTGAGATGCTGGTGGTGAGTCCTGGCATAGCTTTGTCGACCCCTGCGATTGACCGTTTCCGTCGCCAGGGCGGGGAAGTGGTTGGCGATATCGAACTTCTGGCACGGGCGATTGCGCACCAAGACAGTCGCGTGATTGCAATCAGCGGCTCGAATGGGAAAAGCACCGTGACCATGTTGGTCGGTCATTTGTGCCAAGCGCTGGGCCTGGATACCCAGGTTGCTGGCAATATTGGTTTACCGGTATTGGAAGCCCTGCTTAATCGAGAAGCGTCTGGCAATGAGCCCGACGTCTGGGTACTGGAACTGTCGAGTTTCCAATTGGAAACCACCGTGAGCCTGAAAGCGGATGCAGCAACCGTACTGAATATTTCTGAAGATCATCTCGATCGCTACAACGACCTGCTGGATTACGCGCATAGCAAAAGCGCCGTGTTTAACGGACACGGTCTGCAAGTGTTGAATGCTGAAGATCCGCTGGTATGTGCCATGCGCCGCCCAGAACATGCGGTGAAGACCTTTGCGCTTGAGACCCAGGCAGACTATAGCCTGGGCCTAAACAATGGTCAGCGTTTTTTGATGATAGATAACGAGCCGGTATTTGATCTGACCCGTTTGCCATTGGAAGGCCTGCATAACGCCGCCAATGCGCTGGCAGCACTAGCCCTGTGCGAGGGGCTTGGTTTAGAGCGTCAAGCGTTGCTAAAGGCATTAGAAAGTTTCCATGGCTTGCCGCATCGGGTTGAGCTGGTAGGGGAAGTGGACGGGGTTAAATATATTGACGACTCCAAGGGCACCAATGTGGGCGCTACGGTGGCTGCGTTAAATGGTATGACCCAGCCGGTGGTTTTAATCGCTGGGGGGGATGGCAAGGGGCAAGATTTTTCACCTTTGTCGCCGGCCTGTCAGCGCGGGGTGCGCGCAGTGATGTTGATTGGCCGTGATGCCGACAAAATTCGCGCGGCGCTTGCCGGTAGCGGGGTTGAAATGCAGGATTTTTCCTCCCTGCCGGAAGCGACACGTGCAGCGGCGCTTTGCGCCAAGCCAGGCGACGTTGTGCTGTTGTCGCCAGCGTGTGCCAGCCTGGATATGTTCCGCAATTATGCCGAGCGTTCCAAGGTCTTCATTGAAACGGTACAGACCCTTAAGGCAGGGACTGTTTAATGATGGTCCAACTGACCGGACAGAGTGCTGGGACCACCGAGCTGGATGAAGCGCTGGCGTGGGCTATCGCTTTACTGTTGTCGATCAGTCTGGTGATGGTGTACTCAGCCTCAGTGGCTTATGCCGAGGCCGATGCCGGGACTCAGAATCGTTATTACTACTTGATTCGCCATGTGATTTTTATGGTGATTGGTTTGGCCGGCGGCTATGTGGCATTTCAGATTCCGACGGCCTTTTGGCAAAAATATGCGGGAAAGATATTCCTGCTTGGGGTGTTATTGCTGGTACTGGTGTTGATTCCTGGTATCGGTCGGGTGGTGAACGGATCGCGCCGTTGGATTTCGCTGTTCGTTATTAATCTGCAGCCATCTGAATTGGTCAAGTTGGCGACGGTTCTTTACGCCTCAGACTATACGGTGCGCAAGTCGCACAAGTTGCACAGCCTTACGCAAGGCTTTTTACCGATGTTTGTCGCCATGGTCGTGGTGGCTTTTTTGCTACTGCGCGAGCCGGACTTTGGCGCACTGATGGTCGTGATGGCGATTGCGATGGGGGTGCTGTTTCTTGGCGGCATCAATATGCGGATTTTTTCAGGGCTTGCAGTCATGGCTCTGGTTTCGATTGTGCTGCTGATTGTGAGCTCACCCTATCGCCTGAAGCGGGTGCTCGGGTTTATGGATCCTTGGGATGATCCGTTTGGTAAAGGTTATCAACTATCGCATTCATTGATTGCGATTGGTCGTGGCGAATGGTTTGGCGTTGGCCTTGGCGCCAGTGTTGAAAAATTGTTTTACCTGCCAGAAGCGCACACCGACTTTATTTTGGCGGTGATTGCTGAAGAATTTGGTTTTGTCGGGATTTGTGTGTTGATCGGTTTGTATGCCTGGATTGTGCGCCGTGCGTTTCATATCGGTGTTGAGTCCAAAAAGCTGGAGCGTTATTACCAGGCGCTGGTGGCGCAGGGACTGGGAATCTGGCTCGGGATACAGGCCTTTTTCAACATTGGTGTGAATATGGGCTTGTTGCCGACCAAGGGATTGACCTTGCCGCTGATGTCGTTTGGCGGTTCGGCGATGTTGTTCAACTTGATATCGATGGCGCTGCTACTGCGAGTGGATTACGAAAACCGCAGAATCATGCGCGGCTACAAAGGGTAGGACGAAGGATGGCGCAATCCAGCATGGCTGCGATTGCGTCCCAGGTACACGGAAGAGGACTGATGGCGAATAAAACCGTAATGATCATGGCAGGTGGCACCGGGGGACATATCTTCCCGGCGCTGGCTGTGGCTGACGAGCTGAAACAGCGCGGCTGGCAAGTGATCTGGCTGGGAGCGGAGGGCGGGATGGAAACCCGCCTAGTGCCGCAGCATGGTTACGCCATTGAAACCGTGCGGATATCCGGTATGCGCAAAAATGGCCTGAAGCGCTGGTTGTCTTTGCCCTGGATGCTGACTGTGGCTTTGGTGCGTACAACGGTGGTGATTTTGCGTCACCGCCCAGATATTGCGGTGGGGTTTGGTGGTTATACCGGCTTCCCCGGTGGTTTGATGAGCCGGTTGATGTGGAAGCCGCTGGTGGTGCACGAACAAAACTCGGTTGCAGGCCTGACCAACCGTCTGATGTCGAAGATTGCCAGCCGCACGTTGTTTGCTTTTCCAAGTGCGTTTGCCGACCAGACCGGTCGAGTTGGTAACCCGGTACGCGCAGAAATTGCTGCGCTGGCCGACCCCGCAACGCGTTTTACCGGTCGCGAGGGACGCCTGAAATTGCTGGTGGTAGGCGGCAGTTTGGGAGCCAAAGTCCTGAACGAAGTCATACCACAGGCTTTGGCGCTTATCGACGCGGTGTCCCGTCCCGAAGTCGTGCACCAGGCCGGGGTCAAACAGATCGAAGCCTTGCGCGCCAATTATGCGAGAGCCGGCGTAGAGGCTGACTGTCGTGCCTTTATTGACGACATGGCTGCAGCATACGCCAATGCAGATTTGGTGATTTGCCGCGCCGGTGCCCTGACCATCGCCGAGCTGGCTGCTGCGGGTGCCGCAAGTATTTTGGTGCCACTGCCTTCAGCTGTGGATGACCATCAGACCGGCAATGCGCGTTATCTGGAACAAGCCGGAGCGGCGCGGTTGATGCCGCAGGCGCAACTGACGCCAGCGACGCTGGCCGCCACATTACAAGAATTGTCGCGTGCACACTGCCTGGAAATGGCACAGCACGCACGCAGCCTGGCAATCGTCGACGCAGCACAACGCGTAGCTGACGTATGCGAGGCACTGACGCGGGAATGAACGGCCTTAAGCGGCCAGAAAAAGCGAACTGCGATGAAATACAAAGTTAATAACATCCATTTTGTAGGTATCGGTGGCGTCGGCATGTGCGGCATTGCTGAGGTGTTGTTGAACCTTGGCTATACCGTTACCGGTTCAGACATGGCCGACAATGCGGCGACCAAGCGGCTAGTGGACCTGGGTGCACAAGTGCATTTTGGCCACGATGCCAGCTATGTAGAAGGCGCGGATGTGGTGGTGACCTCGACGGCAGTCAAGGCTGATAACCCTGAAGTGATGGCCGCCAAACAACATAGCATCCCCGTGATTCCGCGTGCATTGATGCTGGCGGAGTTGATGCGCTTCAAGCAAGGGATTGCGATTGCCGGTACCCACGGTAAGACCACCACGACCAGTCTGGTGGCGTCCGTACTCGCGGCTGCAGGCTTGGACCCGACTTTTGTAATTGGCGGCCGATTAACCTCTGCCGGCACCAATGCCCGTTTAGGCTCAGGAGAATTTCTGGTGGCCGAGGCGGATGAATCGGATGCTTCGTTCTTGTATCTGACCCCCGTGATGGCGGTGGTCACCAATATTGATGCTGACCATATGGACACCTATGGTCATGATTTTGAAAAACTGAAGCAGGCATTCGTCGACTTTCTGCAACGACTCCCGTTCTACGGCTGTGCAGCGCTGTGCGTGGATGATGAGAATGTACGCGCGATCTTGCCAAAGATTACCAAGCCAGTGACCACCTATGGTTTGGATGAGTCGGCCAATATACGGGCAGAAAATCTAAAAGACCTGCATGGGCGCATGGGCTTTGATGTGGTGCTCAAAGATGGAACCCGTTTCCCTGTGGTATTGAACATACCCGGACGACACAACGTGCTCAATGCCTTGTCAGCGATTGCCATCGGCTTGGAGTGCGGCGCTGACGTGGCTTCCATCCAAAAAGGGTTGGCGGAATTTGCCGGCGTAGGCCGTCGTTTTCAGCGTTACGGTGAAGTGGCCGCCAAGGATGGTGGGCATTTCACTCTGGTCGATGATTATGGGCACCATCCAGTGGAAATGGCAGCGACCTTGGCGGCTGTGCGCGGTGCATTCCCTGACCGCCGCTTGTTGCTGGCGTTTCAGCCGCACCGCTACACCCGCACCCGTGATTTATTTGAAGATTTCGTCAAAGTGCTGTCCACCGTAGACGCACTGTTGATCACCGAAGTGTATGCCGCAGGAGAAGCGCCTATTGTGGCTGCAGATGCACGAGCGCTGGCGCGCGCAGTCCGGGTGAATGGCAAGGTAGAACCGGTGTTTATCGAAGCCATCGGTGATATGCCGCAAGCGGTGATGGATGCGGCGCGTGCAGGAGATGTGGTTGTCACCATGGGGGCAGGTTCGATCGGCACCGTGCCGACCAAAATTGTAGCCTTGGCTTGACGCAATAATACGGCCGCCGGAAGGGTGGCCAATACAGGACAAATGGTATGACGCAGTACGGCAAAGTCGCAGTGTTGATGGGAGGCTCTTCCTCTGAGCGTGAAGTATCGCTGATGAGCGGGGCCGGAGTGCTCAAGGCCCTGCAGTCACGCAAGGTGGATGCCTATGCCTTCGATCCGGCAGAAAAACCGCTGGCGGCCTTGAAGCAAGAAGGTTTTGAGCGCGTATTTATCGCATTGCATGGTCCTTTTGGTGAAGACGGAACCCTGCAGGGCGCGCTGGAAACCATGGGAATGCCGTATACCGGCTGCGGCGTGATGGCGTCGGCCATTGGCATGGACAAATGGCGCACCAAATTGGTGTGGCAGGGTGCTGGGTTGCCGGTACCAGAATTTGTGTTGCTGGATGATCAAACCGATTTTGCTGAAGTTGAGGCGCGTTTGGGATTGCCGCTGTTCGTCAAACCCGCCTGCGAAGGGTCCAGCTTTGGTGTTACCAAAGTTAAAAACCCGGGTGAGATCCGTGCTGCTTATGCCGAGGCGAGAAAGTATGACCAACTTGTATTGGCCGAGCGCTATATCGGTGGTGGCGAGTATACCTGCGCAGTATTAGGTGCGCGTGCGTTACCCAGTATCAAGATTGAGCCAGCGACCGAGTTTTATGACTACGACGCCAAGTATTTTCGCGACGATACCGTATACCGGTGCCCTGCCGGTTTGTCGGCAGAAGCCGAACAACAGATGCGTGCGCTGGCGCTAAAAGCGTTCAAGGTATTGGGTGGCCGAGGCTGGGGGCGGGTTGACTTCTTGATGGATGAAGCGGGTCACCCTTATTTGCTCGAAGTAAATACTGCGCCTGGCATGACCAGCCACAGTCTGGTACCAATGGCCGCCCGGGTGGAAGGCTTGAGTTACGAAGACTTGTGTGTGGCCATCCTGGATGCGGCGCATGTGGGATAACCACCTCATATTGAAGAAGCTGGCGAATCTGCTGTTGCTGGCTTCTGTAGGGATGTTGCTGTATGCGGTTGGTTTTTGGTTGACGCATGCCCCGGTGTTTCCGGTAAAAAAAATTCGGATTACCGGGCAAATGAAGCGCGTCACCCCTGAACAGCTCAAGTTTATTGCCGAGCATGAGCTGTCAGGAACGTTCTTTACCTTGGATATTGATAAGACTCGCGCGGCATTTAGTAAATTGCCCTGGGTGCGCGATGCGCAGGTACGACGCAGTTGGCCGGATACGCTGGAAATATCGGTAGACGAGTATGTTGCATTGGCACGCTGGGGTGAAAACGGATTAGTAGATGAACATGGCGGTTGGTTTGATGCCGCAAGTGATCAGGCCCTGCCGGTGTTTTATGGCCCTGCGGGTGGACAAAAAGATATGGCACAGATGTTTTTGCGTTTGCGCCAAAGTTTAACTGCTTCAGGACTGGCACCGCTGAAAGTGTATTTGTCAGATCGTCGGGCCTGGAGTGTAGAGCTGAGTAACGGGGTACATGTTGAGTTGGGGCGGGGCTCTGTGGAGGATCGGGCGCTTCGTTTCGCTTCACATTGGAAAGGGACTTTGGCGCTGTTGCCGTACCACGTGGCTTATGTGGATATGCGCTACCCGAATGGTTTTGCCGTACGCATGCCGGGATACTCGGCATCGCAGGCGGCTCATGGAACAGAGCAATAGCAGTTGGAGCGACAGGTGAGCAAACCGAAGGAAAGCAAGAACATGTTGGTTGGCCTCGATATCGGCACGTCAAAGATTGTGGCGATTGTCGCGGAAGTTCTCGAGGACGGTCAGCTCAATATCGTCGGCATGGGCCAGACCCCATCGCGCGGACTGAAACGTGGCATGGTGGTGAATATAGAGTCCACCGTCCAGGCGATTCAGCGCGCCCTGGAGGAAGCCGAGCTAATGGCTGACTGCAAGATCCATGAAGTGTTTACCGGAATCGCCGGCAGTCACATCAAGAGTGTGAATTCGCATGGCATGGTAGCCATCAAGGATCGAGAAGTCACGCAGATGGATATTGACCGCGTGATTGAAACCGCACGCGCCGTGAGCATTCCTCCTGATCATCAGGTGCTGCATATTCTGACGCAGGAATACAGCATCGATGGGCAAGAAGGCGTACGAGAGCCTTTGGGAATGAGTGGTGTGCGCCTGGAAGCCAAGGTGCATATTGTGACCGGCGCAGTTTCTGCGGCGCAGAACGTCACCAAATGTGTGCGGCGCTGCGGTCTGGAAGTCTCGGATCTGGTGTTGCAACCGATGGCCTCGGCAATTGCGGTGCTGTCGGAAGATGAAAAAGATCTTGGCGTTTGCCTGATTGATATTGGCGGCGGTACCACCGACATCGCGGTGTATGCCAATGGTGCGATTCGCCATACCGCAGTGATTCCGATCGCGGGCGACCAAATTACCAATGATATTGCCATGGCGCTGCGCACCCCGACCAAGGAAGCTGAAGATATCAAGATTCAGCATGGGGTTGCCTTGGTCAGCCTGGCGGATCCGGGACAGATGATTGAAGTGCCGGGTGTAGGCGAACGCGGACCACGTCAGATGTCACGCGCCACGCTGGCCGAAGTGGTTGAACCGCGCGTCGAAGAATTGTTCCAGCTGGTGCAGCAAGAACTGCGCCGCAGTGGATTCGAAGAAATGCTGTCGTCAGGGATTGTCCTGACCGGTGGAGCCAGTTTGATGCCTGGTATGGTCGAGTTGGCTGAAGAAGTGTTCCACATGCCAGTACGCATTGGCGTACCAAAGTATGTTGGTGGTTTGGCTGAAGTGGTGAAAACCCCTCGGTTCTCAACCGGCGTTGGGCTGCTCTTGTATGGCAAGGATCAGATTCAAAACACTACCGGCTCCCGAGCGGATGCCGTTGGTGTAGGGCACATGCTGTCCAGAATGAAAGCATGGTTTGCAGGAAATTTTTAACTGTTTTTCGGGCGTAGTACTAGAGAGATTCAAGCTCATCTTTTTATGAGGAGAGGGAAATGAGCACAATGGTTTTTGAAGTAATGCAGGAAGCCGCACAAGAAGCCGTGATTAAGGTCATTGGCGTAGGTGGTGGCGGCTGCAATGCGATCGATAATATGATCGATGGCAAAGTGCAGGGCGTGGAATTTATTTGCGCCAATACTGATGCGCAAACCCTGAAGCGCAATAAGGCTCAGGTCAAGCTACAACTAGGTAACAACCTGACCAAGGGGCTGGGCGCAGGTGCGAACCCTGAAATTGGTCGCAGTGCGGCTTTAGAAGACCGAGAACGCATCGCAGACATTCTGCGTGGTGCGAATATGGTGTTTGTTACTGCAGGCATGGGGGGCGGTACCGGTACTGGTGCAGCACCCGTCGTGGCTGAAGTTGCCAAGGAAATGGGTATTTTGACCGTGGGTGTGGTGACCCGACCGTTTGATCATGAAGGCAAGCGTCTCAAAGTCGCTCAGGCTGGGATTGATGATCTAAAGAAGCACGTTGATTCGCTGATCGTAATTCCGAATGAAAAACTGATGGAAGTGCTGGGCGAAGACGTGACGATGCGTGAAGCCTTCCGCGCAGCCGATGACGTGCTCAAGGGCGCGGTGGCCGGTATAGCCGAAGTGATTACTTGCCCGGGTTTGATCAACGTCGATTTTGCCGACGTACGCACTGTAATGTGCGAAATGGGCCTGGCGATGATGGGGTCGGCCTATGCCTCAGGTATCGACCGTGCGCGTGTGGCGGCTGAACAGGCCGTGGCAAGCCCGCTGTTGGATAACATTACGCTGGAAGGTGCACGTGGCGTACTGGTGAATATCTCGACGGCTCCTGGTTGCCTGAAGATGAGCGAATATCGCGAAATCATGTCGATCGTGCGTCAGTATGCCGACGAAGATGCTGAGATCAAGTTCGGTACCGCCGAAGTGGATGATATTCCAGAAGATACGATCCGCGTCACCCTGATTGCCACAGGTCTGGGCAAGAAAAACACTGGCCGTAATGATGAGCGTCCGGAATACATCAAGATCGTCAAGACCGGCACCGATGACAGTCCAGTAGAAGTGCTGAACTATGATGATTTCGATACCCCAGCGATCATGCGTCAGCGCGGGCGTCGTACCCCGGCACAAGCGGATTTTTCTAATCCAGAAGTCAGTGAATCGTTTGATATTCCTGCCTTTTTACGCAAGCAGGCAGACTAATTCGATCGAAAAACACTATCGATTTGGTTTATTTAATTAATAAAGCATTGGTTTTTGCCATGCTAAACTCAAGTCGTCTCTGATTTGATGGAAAGCACGACATGATTCTACAGCGCACGCTGAAACAAGCGATTAGCGCCACGGGTGTGGGTTTACACTCCGGTGAACGGGTGCGTCTTACCCTGGTGCCGGCGGAACCAAACTCGGGAATCAGCTTTTATCGCTCCGACTTGCCCGAGCCGGTGACAATAAAAGTGGATCCGCTCTTGGTGAATGACACGCGACTCTCCTCAACGCTGGTCACAGCGACTGGCGTGCGTGTCGGCACCATCGAGCACTTGATGTCAGCTTTTGCTGGACTAGGGATCGACAATCTCGTTGTTGAGGTGACGGCGGCGGAAGTTCCAATTATGGATGGTTCCTCCGCCCCCTTTATTTACCTGTTACAGACTGCGGGCATCGTTGAGCAGACTGTTCCCAAAAAGTTTATCCGCATTAAGCAGCCGATTGTCGTGGTAGAAGACGATAAATGGGTGCGGCTAGACCCGCACAATGGCTTCAAGATCACCCTCTCGATTGAATTTGACCACCCAGCGTTTAACCTGGCACCACAAAAAGTGGAAATTGATTTTGCCAACCACTCCTATATCGATGAACTCAGTCGTGCGCGAACTTTTGGTTTTATGCATGAAGTTGAGTCCATGCGCCACCATGGGCTGGGCCTGGGGGGAAACCTGGAAAACGCGGTGGTGATTGATGACGAGTTTGTGCTTAATCCCGATGGATTGCGCTTTCCAGACGAATTTGTCCGGCATAAGATTCTGGATGCGGTGGGCGACCTGTACGTGGTGGGCCATCCGATAATTGGCGCATTTTCAGGACATAAATCTGGGCATGCATTGAATAACGAACTGCTGCGCAAGTTGCTGATCACCCCTGATGCCTGGGAATATGTCAGCTTCTCCGACCCGCAGGATGCGCCATCCAGTTTTCATCGCATACCAGTGGAGGTTTGATGCACGCCTTACTACGCATAAGTTTATTAGCCACCAGCCTGTATGCTTGTTGGCAGTTGATCCGCTACGTGATGCGTGGCGATTATGTACACCTGCAACAAGTTACCCGCTATCTGCGCGGCTTGGCGGCGCTGAATGGTGCGCTCTTAGTTGCCTGGCTGGTTTTGCTGGTGCGCAAGTAAGTCTCGATTCCGCTTGTCTCAAAATTGGCCCTTGCTCGCCACCTTGCGACAACTGCCAATACCTATGTATGAAATTAAACTCATAGAATATTTAGCGTGGGTTTAACTTCCCCTAGACGCTGCGCTGGCCTCAGGCACAACCTGCGTGGGGTGTCCGATTCTGATCAAGCCGAATCCGGCCAGCAGCATGAGCAGTGCAACGACCGCCAACAGGCAAAAACCAGTCGTCCAGAGTTGGGCCTCCTGATGCAGACTACCGACGATTAACGGGCTACTCGACGCCACCGTATATCCGAATCCCTGCACCAGCGATGAAATACTGCGGTTCTCGTCGAGGTTGCGGGCATTCGCCATGATCAGGGAAAAAATAATGGTGAACCCGCCCCCTGATGCGATGCCGCCTATCGTCAACCAGAGGAGCCAATCATGAGGTGCTGCGAGCAAACCCAGCGGAGTGATGGCCCAACAGACGGCGATCCACAGCAGCAGTTTTTGCATGGAGACGCGCACCGCCACCACAGGAACGCCGAACGACCCCAGCAAGGCAAGAATCTGGAACAGCGAGGCGGCAAAACCCGCTTCGGTTTTGCTTAGACTCGCCATCTGAATCAAATAGGTAGGCAACCAGGCGGTCAAACCAAAATAGACAAAAAGATGCGCGCCAAAAGCAATCGCCAAAAACCAGACCTGTGTTTGGCGCCATACGGGCCGCTCTCGCCCTCCCTGCTGTCGTGCTGCACTGACATTCGCCGCTATGCGGGGCGTCTGGTCTTTGCGGTGCGACCCGACCAGTAGCCACAGTACCAGCGCTGGAATCAGCAAAACCACCATGACTGCCAATGCCATGCGCCAGCCCAACACCATAGCCAGCGGCGCAGCCAGAGCGGAGCTCAACATGGTGCCCACGTTTAATGCCGAAGCGTAGATGCCAGTTACCAGGCGAAGGCGACGCGGAAAGTCACGCGCAATCACCATCAGACTCACAATATTGCCGACGGTCAGCGCTGCGCCGATCACTAAGGTGCCGGCCAGCGCTAGGCCGATGCCGCCGGCCGGGCGCAGCAATATACCGAGCGCCGTGGCTCCTAGGATCAGGAAAATTGATTTTTCAACCGACAGACGGGAAATCAGGTACGAAGCGAATGGCGTCAGCAAGCCGAAACACAGCACCGGGATGCTGGTCAGCAAGCCCGCCGCGGCCGCGCTAATGGCTAAGCCCTGCCGAATGTCGTTGATGATTGGAGCGACCGCAGTCAATGGGCTGCGCAAATTTAAACCCAGTGCGATTAAGGCTAGAAGTACCAACAGAGCATAATTTTTTTGGCTGCGAACGGGATAATCTGAGCTGGGGTCGCTGGAAGACATGCATTATTTTAGCCCAATTGTGCCCTAGTGTCCGCAATCTCCCCGAGCTGCCTTTCAGACCCATACTGGAGAGCAATCGTAAAAGTCACCTGCCTTCCGTGTGATACCCCGCAAATAGAATGAATTCCGAAGGCAGCAAACGGTCTACTAAAAATCTATAACAGAAGTCATAGATTCACCGTCTCTCCAATGTTTGATTCAAGGACACTAGATGAAACCTTTGCGCCGAGTGATTGCGATGACTGCCTTGGTTGTCGTCAGCTCAGTGAGCTTTGCCGCACCGCATTCTTCCATTGATCTGGCCTATCCGAAGCTTTTTAGTGCCTACGATGCCTGCTTTATGTTGTATGACCTGAATCAGCAGAAAATGGTCAGCGAATATAACCCTAACAACCGCTGTAGTGAACGCTTGGCACCCAATTCAACCTTTAAAGTGGCGCTGTCACTGATGGCCTTTGATCAAGGCCTGATTAATCAAAACACAGTGTTTAAATGGGATGGCGTTAAGCGCGAGCTTCCTAACTGGAATCAGGATCAGACGCCGCAGAGTTGGCTGCAGAATTCAGCACTTTGGGTGTCACAAGGAATGGCCCCACAGTTGGGCATGGCCAAGATCAAGCAATATCTGGCGGGATTCCATTATGGCAATCAGGATTTCAGTGGTGACCCAGGGCAAAACAATGGCCTGACACAAGCTTGGTTAAGCGGCAGCCTGCGTATCTCAGCGGTTGAGCAAATGGCATTTTTGCAGGCGATGTTGCTTAAGCAGTTGCCGGTTTCAAGCCAGGCCGTGGCCGATACTAAACACAATATGTATCTGGGGAAGTTAAAGAATGGTGCCGAGTATTACGGCAAAACCGGCGCCGGTCGGCACAAAATGCGCGAAACGGATTCCAAGCCAAGTCAGTTGCGTGATGGTTGGTTTGTCGGGTTTATTGAAAAAGGTGCACAACGTTATATTTTTGTCAGCAACCTGACTGACAGGCAAGTCCCCAAGCCCGGCTTCAGTACAGCAGGCAGCATGACCTTGAAGCCAATCACACTGCAGTTGCTCGACGACTATTTTGGCCAATAATTGGTATGCACTGGGTAATCGAGACCGTGTTGAAGATAGTAATAATCCAATTGTCATGTTTTTAAGATGGATCGCTATGCTTCATGAATGGTGAGACAATAGTAAGACGATAAAACGCCGGGCGGGTTCGTCCGGTGGCGCTTAACTTGATTGAAGGAGATACACCATGTCGCATAAGGGCAACGGCACTAAGCACGAAATGACCACCGCCACCAGCGCAATCTGGCACCATCTGGTGACCCCAGAGGGTGAACCAGCCGGATTCAAGATGCGCGGGACATTGCCAGCCGATCCCAATGGCGTAGAACTGCTGATGGAGCACTGGGACGCAGGCATGACCGAACCGCCGCATACCCATCCGGGCGATGATATGACTATTGTGGTTGAAGGCAAGATGTCGGTTCAGTACTACCTGAAAACCGCCAATAGCCTAGTGCCTGATGGTGAACGCTTTGTGATTAGCAAAGGAGAAGTTGGCTATAACAAGGCTGGCCGGATCCATGATGCCAAATATCTGGAAGCATGTAAGCTCGTGTATGTGCACAGTGGCGCCTTTGGATTTGAAGAACAGCACTGAGCAGTCTGCACTAACCAATACGCCATAAAGTAAAACAGAGAGGCCTATCCGATTTCGGATAGGCCTCTCTGTTTGGGTTATATCAGTTCCAAGGTGCTTTCTTCAGCCGCAGCAAAGCTTCTGCACTGGTTTTGGGCGTATTCCACTCAGGGCAAAAATCTTCAGCCAGACGCATGCGCGCCTTGTCGTCGCGGTCCATCCGTTTCCAGAGTACGCGGGTGGATTCAATCCACTTATGATTGAAGCTGTCGCCAAACGCATAGCTGCGCAAACTGCGATTAGCACACTGGTAGCCTTCGTAGCTCAGGTTTTCTGCGCCTGAGGCACTTACCACGCGCAGAATCAGGCGGATTACGCCATCTTCGCCCAGCGTCAGGGTTTTGGCGTCAACAAAATAGGTATAGTCACTCTTGAGTGGCACAAAGAATCCTACCCAGTCTGCCTGTGCCGGATAGGGGGGGAGTTTGAAGTTGGCTTCTTTCCATTCGCCGGGGTCCGTCAATGCATACACTTCATTGTTAACCGGACGGTAGGTCTGGGCTAGCGCTGGCATCGCCACTGCACTGGCCAGAATTGCAGCCAGAATGGTCTTATTCATAAATTTCTCCATTAGCGGGCACCTGGGGCGGATTGCCCAGGGCGCAGGGTGTAACGGCGGCGGCCTGTTTCTCGGCCCGCCAGCCCAAAACTGCGTTCTGCAAACGATACGTCACCACGGCCGCTGACGGCGAGCAAGCTGGATGAGCAGGTGCCATAGTCGCGTGCGGTGACAAAAATAGATGATAACTGACGCTCGAGCGCCAAACCAATGCCGGTGTTGGGCATGTGCTCGGTTGGCGCTGTGGTTGGGTCTTCGAGCCAACTGAAGGCATCCGCCTCTGATGGCACCCGCGTGACGCCCTGAAGCCGGTCAGCCAGCCGTTCACACTTGAACCAAGGGGTGTCGAGGGTGGCATTAGATAGCGTATGAATACCTGGTGTAAGACGGGTCAGTTGTCCGGTGCTGCTGTGAAAATGGTAGAGATCTTCAGTCATGCCAAATAACAGGTTAAACGGCGCGTAATGGCTGCGCTGTTCCGCCAGGCTCTTGGCAAAATCCAGCGAACTTTCTTCTCCGGTAACAAAGCGTCGCACCAGATCGCCGCGCGAACGCTCGCCAGCCTTGGCATAACCTTCGCGGATATGTGTGACTGCGGCGAAGCGACCATTACTATTGATCGCGAGCCAACTGCCACCTGCTTTCAGGTCAATTCCCCCGAGAATATTCGGATGATCTGGCCAAAAATCGAGTGGAGCGGTTGGTCTGGCATAGTTTTCGTCGCGATTAGCCAGTAGCAGCAATTGACCTAAAGCTGGCATTTTATATGCAAAGGCGATCATACACATAGGTTGGCACCAAACGAGTTGGGAGTCATACACAGTCAGCGTACACTAATGACTATCATTGTATCGTGAATGACTCAGGAAAAACCAAGATGCACACTGATCGTACGCTAGATCTCTCGGGACTAAACTGCCCACTGCCGATTTTACGCGCCAAAAAAGCCCTGGCCACGATGGAAAGCGGACAGAGTCTGCTCGTGTTGGCCACAGATCCTGGTGCACCAGCCGACTTTGCTGCTTTTTGCCGTCAAACCGGCAATCAACTACTGGTGTCAGAAACCACCGATGACGGAAAATTCAGATTGGTGCTGAAACGAAAGTAACCCTTTACGCCGGAAATTCTAGATGCAGACTTTGACTCTGACCCGTCCTGACGATTGGCATCTCCATCTACGCGATGGTGCTGTATTGGTCGATGTACTACGCGACACCTGTCGACAGATGGGGCGCGCTATCGTGATGCCTAACCTGAGACCGCCGATCACCACCCTGGATGCAGCCTTGGAATATCGCAAGCGGATTTTGGCTGCCTGTCCGCCGAATCATCGCTTTGAGCCATTGATGACGCTGTACCTGACCGATGTCACGACTAAAGCGCAAGTTCTTGCCGCTAAGGCTAGTGGCCTAGTGCATGGGCTAAAACTGTATCCTGCCGGTGCCACCACCCATTCAGACGCTGGTGTGACCGCCATCGAGCATGTTATGCCAGCACTTGAAGCGATGGCCGAGTGCGGCTTGCCCTTATTAGTGCATGGAGAAGTCACCGATCCAACCGTAGACATTTTCGACCGAGAAGCGGTGTTTATCGAGCGGGTGCTGAGCCCGTTGTTGACGCAACTGCCTAGTTTACGTGTGGTGTTTGAGCATATTACGACGCGTGAAGCCGCTGAGTTTGTGTTGGCCGGCCCCGATAATCTTGCCGCAACACTCACGCCGCATCATCTGTTGATGAATCGTAATGCGTTATTTGTTGGCGGTTTGCACCCGCACCACTATTGTTTACCCATCCTGAAGCGCGAGATGCATCGCAAGGCATTGCTTGCAGCGGCGACATCTGGCTCGAAAAAATTCTTCCTCGGCACCGATAGCGCGCCACATGCCAAGGGTGCAAAGGAAAGCGCCTGCGGTTGTGCTGGAATGTATAGCGCACATGTGGCTATTGAACTGTACGCTCAAGCTTTTGACAGTGTAGGGGCATTAGATCGGCTGGAGGCATTTGCCAGTTTTAATGGGCCAGATTTTTACCGGTTAGCGCGCAATACTGAGCAGATTACGTTAGAACATCGGCCGCAATTGATTGCGCCTACACTAACGTTTGGTGCTGACGTGCTAGTGCCCCTATATGCCGGAGTAACCATTCCGTGGACTTTGGCTCGCTCTTCCAGCGTGCCACAACAAGAGGTGTGAGATGCGTAGACATCGTAAAGCCAAAATCGTGGCCACGCTCGGGCCCGCCAGTTCAAGCCGCGCGACAATCGTTGCGTTGGCACGCGCTGGTGCTGATGTGTTCCGACTGAATTTTAGCCATGGCACGCATCAGCAACATGCCGAGCGCCTGGCGCTGATTCGCAGCATAGAAGTTGAACTGGGACGCCCAATCGGGGTGCTGATGGATTTGCAAGGACCCAAGCTGCGAATTTCAACCTTTGCCGAAGGTGGCATCCATTTGACCGTGGGACAGGCATTTCGCCTTGATTTATCGGATGAGCCTGGAACGACCGAGCGGATTGGTTTGCCGCACCCCGAAATTTTTGCCGCACTCGCTCCCGGTAGTGAGCTGCTATTAGATGATGGCCGGTTGCGCCTAGAGGTGCTGCAATGTTCGGCGCAGCATGCGGAAACGGTGGTGCGTGCTGGCGGAGATTTGTCAGATCACAAAGGCGTGAATGTTCCTGGCGTGCTATTGCCACTGTCACCATTAACTGACAAGGATCGTCTGGATCTTGAATATGGATTGTCGCTGGGGGTGGACTGGATTGCGCTGTCGTTTGTGCAACGTCCGGAAGATATTGCCGAACTGAAAGCCTTGGTTGATGGTCGTGCGCTGGTGATGGCCAAGATTGAAAAACCTTCTGCGATTGAACAACTGGAAGAGATCGTCAATCTGGCAGATGGGATCATGGTCGCGCGCGGAGATCTGGGGGTTGAAATGCCGCCAGAATTGGTGCCGCCCACGCAGAAAAGAATTATCCGCGTTTGTCGTGCCCGTGGTCGGCCGGTGATTGTTGCGACCCAGATGCTCGACTCAATGATCCATGCGCCGGTACCGACGCGTGCCGAAGCTTCTGATGTGGCTACGGCGATTTACGATGGCGCGGATGCGGTGATGTTGTCAGCCGAGTCAGCTTCGGGTGAGTACCCCCTTGAGGCGGTGTCGATCATGGATCGGATTATCCGCCAGGTAGAACAGGATCCATTGCATCAGGCGATGCTGGATGCTTCACATGGAGAGCCGCGCGCTACGGCGCCAGATGCGATCAGCGCAGCCCTGCGTCAGATTGCGCATACGCTGGCTTTACCGGTGATGGTGACCTACAGCTCATCAGGGCATACCGCAGTGCGCGTGGCGCGTGAACGTCCAGAAGCACCGATTCTATGTGTAACGCCGCGCGAAACCACCGCACGTCGGCTGGCACTGGTATGGGGGGTCCATGCGGTCGTGACCAAAGATGCGGAATCAGTGGATGAGATGACCCAGGCGGCATGTGCGCTGGCCTTGGAGCACGGATTTGCCCGTGAGGGACAATCCTTAGTGATTGCTGCCGGACTGCCATTTGGCACGCCGGGCGCCACCAATTTGCTACAGATTGCGGCTGTGAAGGGAAACCCAGCTTAGGTCATCCTATTTAATGATTGATTATCTGAGTTAAAAAACCTGCGTAAAGCAGGTTTTTTTATTGATTAACTATTTTGATGATAATGCAACAGTATCGTTATTGTTAGACAGGTAGACAATTAACTGAATAATTCATAAATTATAGTATATCTATATAAATCATTTTAGTTATTAATTATTAAAATTAATCTAAATTGATTAGTTGGCTATATTAAAGATTCTGAGCCTGTTGGGAGCAGGGTAGTGCTGCATCTGCTTGGTATTGCTTGGTTGACATATTGAATCTTAAGCATTTTATTGTCATTTATGCAACTCAATACTATGACGAATGTATTGAAAATGCATATTATTTGTTTTGGATAATTTGTTAGGGGTCTGGATTCCCGTAATGTACTTTTTATTTATCGCGATCATCAATTCTTGATGAGTTAAAAAATGCAAGAGCATAATAACAAGCTGGGGGCCGTTTTATAAAAATGGCCACTAACCTAATAAGTCGCAATCCATAGCATGCGAAAGACAGGAGAATAGATAAATGAAACCGCAGAGTAAACTGGGTGTTATTGCAGCATCCGTTGCATTGGCCTTAAGCGGCCTCCCTTCGGTGGTTCTAGCCGCCAAAGTGCCTGCTGGCGTACATCTGGCCGCCAAGCAAGAACTGGTGCGCCAAAATGGTGCCGAGGTGGAGTCGCTGGATATTTCGCAGATCGAAGCACAACCGGCGATAGAAGTGGCTGGCGATCTGTACGAGGGGCTGACGCGGCGCGATAACAGCAGTCATATTCTGCCGGGTGTAGCAGAAAGCTGGCAGCAGAAAACCCCGACTACCTGGGTGTTTAAACTGCGCAAAAATGCCAAATGGTCCAACGGGGACCCGGTGACTGCTGCAGATTTCGTTTATTCCTGGCAACGGACAGTCAATCCGAAAACTGCGACCAAGTATGGAATTTTCTTTGAATTTCTAACGAATGGTAAGGACGTTTTGGCTGGCAAAAAGCCAGTGAGTGCATTGGGCGTCAAAGCCCTTGATAAGTATACCTTGCAAGTCACTACGGTTGAACCGACCGCGTTTATCCCTGATATGACGGCCAATCCACAAATGGCGCCGTTGCATAAAGCCTCCTTCGTTAAATTTGGCAAAAATTACACCAAGCCGGGCAATCTGGTGACTAACGGCGCGTATCGCCTGAAAGAATGGGTGGTAAATAGCCGTCTAGTCCTAGAAAAGAACCCGAATTATTGGGATGCCAAGAGTGTGGTGATTACCAAGGTGACATTTAATCCGACCGATTCTGAAGATACCTCGCTGAAGATGTACAAGTCAGGCCAGATTGACACGCTTGATCGGATTCCTCCTGGTACTTTCGCGCAAATCAAGAGCCAACAGGGGCGTGAATTACGCAATAACAAGCTGTTGGGTCTGTACTACTTCAACTTGAATAACAGCGATCCGGTTCTGAAAGACAAACGTGTGCGCCAAGCACTGTCTATGGTGGTGGATCGGGACATTCTCACCAAGAAGGTGCTGGGTGAAGGCCAGATTCCGGCCTATGGCGTGATTGTTGCGGGTACTGCTGGTGCCAACGTGACCGCCTACGACTGGAGTAAGTGGCCAATGCAGAAGCGTGTAGATGCTGCCAAGAAATTGCTGGCTGCTGCCGGTTATGGCCCGAACCATCCGCTGTCGTTGAAATTGACTTACAACACTTCCGAGCTGCACAAGAAAATTTCCCTGTTCTTGCTGTCTGAGTGGAAGAACAAGTTGGGTGTGGGCAGCAGCATGGAAAATCAGGAATTTAAAGTGTTCATCAAAACCCGTCACGATGGTACTTATCAAGTGGCGCGCAATGGCTGGACCGTTGACTACAACGATGCAACTTCTTTCCTGGATCTGATCCGCTGTGGCAGTCCGCAGAATGACCTGCATTATTGCAACCAAAAGGTCAATGCGTTGATTACTCAGGGCAATATGAGTGTTGACCAGGCTAAGCGCAAGTCGTTATTGACGCAGGCTGCCAAGCTGGCAATGGATGATTATCCGATGATTCCAATCTTCCAATATACCTGGCCGCGCATGGTTAAGCCTTATGTTGGCGGCTGGAATGTGCCAAATCCGATGGATCACACCAAGACCCAAGAACTGTACATCATTAAGCATTAAACGCCTCGCTAATGCCTGAGCTCCCGCCCCTGCCGTATGGCACGGGGCGGGTTTTGCTGTCTCCTGCCACCGTATGCTTGCCTCTGCGGGGCTGTGATGGATTGTTTGGAGTTGTCCGATGTTTTCATATGTGTTCCGGCGCCTGCTCGGTGCCATTCCCACCATTTTTGTAGTGGTTACTGTGTGTTTCGTGATGCTACAACTGGCCCCAGGTGGCCCGTTTGATGGCGAACGCAAGGTTTCTGCCGAAGTGCTGGCCAACTTACAGGCCAAATATCATATGAATGAGCCGCTGTATAAACAGTATGGCTATTACCTGAATAACCTGATGCATGGTGATTTGGGGGCTTCATTCCGCTATGCCGACTGGTCCGTGAATGCGCTGGTGGCCAATGCTTTGCCGATTTCACTGACGGTCGGGGGCATCGCCATGATTCTTTCTCTGGCGATTGGTGTGTTGCTGGGAGTGATTGCCGCACTGAAGCAGAATAGCCTGATCGATTATCTGGTGATGTTCCTGGGCAACTTTGGCAGTGCCGTGCCATCGTTTGTGATTGGACCGCTGTTGATCCTGGTGTTCTGTCTGTGGCTGCAGCTATTACCTTTTGGCGAGTTTTCCATGACGTTCCAGTACATGGTTTTGCCTATCGCGCTGTTAACCCTGATTAATGTGGCGACGCTAGGGCGGGTGATGCGCGGCAGCCTGATTGAAGTCATGAATAGTAACTTCATTCGTACCGCACGCGCTAAAGGCCTGCCAATGCATCTGATTGTCTTGCGCCATGCGCTCAAACCGGCGTTGTTACCAGTGGTGACCTTGCTCGGGCCATTAGCGATTTCTTCGGTGGCGCAGGCGGTGGTCACCGAAACCATGTTTGCGATTCCAGGTCTGGGGCGCTTGTTGGTGAATGGTGCCATCAACCGTGACTACACCTTGGTGTTGGGGTTAGTGGTGCTGATTGCGGTGATCACCGTGTTGTTCAACCTGATGGTCGACATCGCTTATGCGTTGCTTGATCCACGCATTCGCTATTGATCGGAGCAGACCCGTCATGATGTTTTCCAAATCTAAGCGTCAGGCGCTGACACAGGCGCTTGAGCATGTACAAATTGAACGACGCAGTCCTTGGGCTGATGCCCGGCGTCGTTTCATGAAAAACCGGGCGGCGGTGGTCAGTCTGGTGTTGCTGGGCGTGATTGCCTTCCTCATCGTCGTGGGCCCATGGGTATTGCCGCATAACTATGAAGATACTGACTGGAGTGCCTTGAACCTGGCTCCCACTTGGCAAGGGGGACACTGGTTTGGTACCGATGACCTGGGACGTGATTTGATGGTGCGTACCCTGGTCGGTGGACGTATTTCATTTATGGTCGGGATTCTGGGAACGCTGGTTGCCGTGGTGATCGGCGTGTCGTGGGGAGCGATTGCCGGATTCTGTGGCGGTAAAGTCGATGGCTTGATGATGCGGTTTGTCGACGTGATGTATGCCTTGCCATTTATGTTATTTGCCATATTGTTGATGACCTTCTTTGGCCGCAATCTGGTGCTGATGTTTGTCGCGCTGGGGGCTATCTCATGGTTGGATATGGCACGGATTGTTCGTGGTCAGACGCTATCGATTAAATCCAAAGAATTTATCGAAGCGGCACGAGCGATTGGCGTGTCGCGCCGAGCGATTATCTTTCGCCATATCGTACCGAATCTGCTTGGCGTGGTGGTGGTGTATGCCACGGTGACCATTCCCAATGTGATCTTGACTGAGTCGGTCCTGTCCTTCTTGGGGTTGGGGGTGCAGGAGCCGATGACTAGCTGGGGGGTACTGGTGCAGGAAGGACAGCAAAAAATGGATGCTGCACCCTGGACCTTGCTGATCCCCGCATTATTTTTGTCGTTGACGCTATATTGCGCCAACTATGTTGGCGATGGTCTGCGTGATGCGCTTGACCCTAAAGACCGCTAACTGGAGCTGATATGACGTTGCTACAAGTAAAAAATCTTGGAGTCTGTTTTTCGACCCATGACGGTATGGTGCATGCGGTGAATGGGTTGAATTTTGAATTGGAACCTGGTCAGACCTTGGGAATTGTCGGCGAGTCGGGCTCGGGGAAAAGTCAGTCAGTTTTGGCAATGATGGGCTTGCTGGCCAACAACGGGCAGGCCAGTGGCGAAGTGCTGTATCAGGGGGAAAACCTGTTGAGCATGCGCGCGCGCGACCTCAACCGGATTCGGGGGGACCGCTTGTCGATGATCTTTCAAGATCCGATGACATCGCTTAATCCCTATCTGACGGTTGAGCGGCAGATGACTGAAGTGCTCGAGTTACATAAGCACATGCCATCGCGAGCGGCGAAAACCCGGGCTATCGAATTATTGGAGGCGGTAAGGATTCCTGATGCCGCCCGGCGTATCAGTATGTACCCGCATGAATTTTCAGGCGGCATGCGCCAGCGGGTAATGATTGCCATGGCTCTGTTGTGTGAGCCGGAAGTCTTGATTGCCGATGAACCAACCACGGCACTGGACGTGACGGTGCAGGCGCAGATTCTGACTTTATTGAAAGAGCTACAGCGGGATTTCGGCACGGCCATCATTATGATTACCCACGACTTGGGGGTGGTCGCTGGTCTGTGCGACCAAGTGATGGTGATGTACGGTGGTCGGGTGATGGAATATGCCTCGGCAGAGAGCATTTTCTATCGTCCCTCGCATCCCTATACCATTGGTCTGCTAGGTGCACTGCCACGGTTGGATCATCAGGGTGAGACGCTAACTGCGATTCCTGGTAATCCACCCAATTTGGCCAATATGCCCAGTGGCTGTCCATTTGCCGAACGTTGCGCCTATGCTTTTCCTCGCTGCAATAGCGAATTGCCGGTGTTGATTTCCAACCCAGACGATGCTTCGGTCCTGCGGGCCTGCCATCTGAAGCCAGCGCAGTTAGTGCCAGTAGGAGAGATTCAGCATGTCTGAAATCAAGTCGCCGATTTTGTCGGTACGCAATATCAAGGTTCACTTCATGGTGTCCGGTGGCGAAACAGAGTGGCCATGGACGCCGAAAAAGACGCTGAAAGCGGTTGATGGTGTGTCGTTTGATCTATTTGCAGGTGAAACTTTGGGAATTGTCGGTGAGTCGGGTTGTGGAAAATCAACTCTGGCGCGCGCGATTCTCAATTTAATTCCCGCTACCGAAGGGGAAATCATCTGGATGGGCACCGACTTGCGTAAGGGGAGTGAGCGTGAGTGGCATCGCGTGCGCCGTGATATTCAGATGATTTTTCAAGATCCGTTGGCCTCGCTGGATCCACGCATGACTGTGGCGCAGATCATTGGTGAACCATTGCAAACCCACCATCCAGAGCTAAGTCTCAGCCAGGTGATGGAACGGGTGCGCAAGATGATGCAGCGTGTCGGATTGACTGAACAACAGATCAACCGTTATCCGCATGAGTTTTCTGGTGGGCAGTGTCAGCGCATTGGAATTGCCCGCGCGTTGATTCTGGAGCCAAAGCTGATTATCTGCGATGAGCCGGTGTCCGCGCTGGATGTGTCGATACAGGCGCAGATTATTAACTTGCTACGAGAATTGCAGCAGGAAATGGGGTTGGCGTTGATTTTCATTGCGCACGATCTGGCGGTGGTGAAACACATCTCGGATCGGATTCTGGTGATGTATCTGGGGCGTGAAATGGAATTGGCGAATAAGCATGCTTTATATGACCGCCCTGCGCATCCCTATACCAACGCGTTATTGTCGGCGATTCCGCTGCCTGACCCGGTGCGAGAGCGCAATAAATCGATTCAGATTCTCAATGGCGATTTACCTTCTCCGATCAATCCGCCTTCCGGCTGTGTGTTTCGCACCCGGTGTCCCAAAGCAGAAGCGCGTTGTAGCAAAGAAATACCACAGCTGCACGTGCTGGATCAGGATACCCAGTGTTCATGCTTGCTGACCTATAGGGAGTAGGGCACGGCCATGGCATTCTGACCGTTGCTTACCCCTGTCTAGCGAGTTGCTTGAGTGCCTGGGCTGCCATCACCATGCCAAAACTGGCGGTGACAGCCATGCTGGCACCAAAGCCCGAGCAAGACAGTCCCTGTGGCCCGTTACTGGATTCGGTGTTACAGGCAGCCGTGGGGTAAATCAGTTGTTCAGTGGAATAAACGCAGGGTACGCGCATGCGGCCAGCGCGCGCCAGACCGTGATGGCGACGCAGGTTGTAGCGCAACTTAGACAATAGCGGGTCATAGCGGGCTTCTGACAGATCTGCGGTCTTGATCTGGGTTGGATCCATCTGGCCCCCGGCTCCACCACTGACAATGAATGCCTGTTTGTGCCGCACGCACCACGCGGCTATGGCGGTTTTGACACGCAAGTCATCAATTGCATCAATGATGAAATCAAATGATTGACCCAACATGGCCTCCAGATTGTCTTCGGTAACGAAATCTTCGATCTCGTTGACTTGGCACGCAGGATTGATGGCGTGAATTCGCTCAGAGAGTGCACTGACCTTGGCCATGCCAAAATACGGATCTAGCGCGGGCAGCTGGCGGTTCACATTGGATTCGCTGATATTGTCCAGGTCGATCAGGGTGAGCTGCCCAACAGCGCTGCGCGCCAGGGCTTCAACCACCCAGGAACCAACGCCTCCGACACCAATCACACAAACATGTGCCGCGGCAAAGTGCGCTAGTGCCTCTTGGCCATATAGGCGTGCGATACCGCCAAAACGGCGTTCTAGGTCTGCTGCGGGCTGGGTCATGGCATACTTTCAAGCAGGGTTCAGGGCGGGCAACAGCATACGGCAAGCTGAACCGTCTGACCACTGTGGTGCAATGTGATGCAAGCGTACCACACTGTTTTTTATGGAATTTGCGAGAACGCAACGCTGAAATATGATTTTGTCTAGGGCTGAAGAAAGTGCTGGTCGCCACCTAAGGCGAGGGCTATGGTAGCACTTGAGTCTTGTGTGAACCAAAAGCCCGACAGATGCCTGGCTGGATATTTTTTCCGTGCACTGGCTTCTCCTTGTATGTCCACATGTCTTTCATTCTGGTTCCAGGTTTAGCAAGACTTTCCGCCGTTTCTTAAGGGAGTGACCCAATGAAGCAGCAGCCGAGATTCGATATTGACCTCGACCGGCATTACAATGCCACTGTAGTGATTGCCTGCGATGATTGTGGGCATGAAAGCCGACTCAACCTCAAGGCGCTGTCGCCTGATGCCGCCATTCGATGCCGATGCGGTGCCACGATTGCCATGACCCCACTCGCGATTAGCAAGGCCCGACAGCGCGTAGATCTGATCAAGCAGGCCTATCGCGTTTAGCACACAAAGTTAAGCATGCCCATAGGCCGGTTTAACCGGCATTGATCGGACTCTGTCCGACCCCGCAACGGTGGCCTTGTGCCACCGTTGTGCCATTTTGAGGAACCAGCAATATGCATTGGATTGATGTTCGCAGTGATACGGTAACCGAGCCAACGCTCGCCATGCGTGAAGTGATGCAATACGCGCTGGTGGGGGACGATGTGTATGGTGATGATCCAACGGTGAACGCCCTAGAGACCCAGGCGGCACAAAAGCTGGGGAAACCCGCAGCGCTGTTTGTCGCCAGTGGCACGATGGGTAACCAGCTTGCTTTATTTACGCACTGCCAGCGCGGCGATGAGGTGATCCTGGGCGAGGATTGCCATATTGTCTGGCACGAAGCCGGGGCGGCAGCTGTAATTGCTGGCGTTCAGTTGCGAACAGTTGAAAGCCAGAACAGTGTATTGGCTGCGGATGAGGTAGAGCGTCGGATCCGCGTTGGAGATGACATCCATTGTCCGAACACCGGCTTGATCTGTTTAGAAAATGCGCACTCCAGCGGACGGGTGATCCCGTTGGCGAATATGCAGTCGATTTATTCCCTGGCACAACAACACGGCATTCCAGTGCATCTGGATGGTGCCCGGGTGTTCAATGCGGCTACGCGTCTGGGTGTGGACGTACGAGCCATTACCGAATATGCAGATAGTGTGATGTGTTGTCTTTCTAAAGGTTTGGCCGCTCCGGTTGGGTCAATCTTGGCTGGGAGTCACGAATTTATTGCATTGGCGCGCCGACGTCGCAAAATTCTTGGCGGAGGCTGGCGCCAAGCCGGCGTCCTGGCCGCACCGGGCTTGATTGCCTTGAACGATATGGTCGATCGTTTAGAGGAAGACCATGCCAATGCCACCTTCCTCGCTCAGCAATTGGCCGAATTACCTGGTATCAGCATTGATCTGTCAGCGGTCGAGATCAATCTGGTGTGGTTCAGTGTGCCTGATACGCTGGACGTGGCGCTGTTGATGCAGCAATTTGAGCTGGCTGGTATTAAGGCGAATCCACCTGAATCCGGGCGCATGCGTATAGCAACGCACTGGCAGGTGGGGCGACACGAGATTGAGCTAATTGTAGATGTATTGCGCCGTTGTTTGCCTGGTGCACCGTTCAAATCAAATAAATCGTAAAGATGTGTTAACCTCTTTAAGGTTAAATATTGCTTAATCAATGGCCTTCATGTCTGTACAACACGATCCTTACCTCTGGTTAGAAAATCTGGATAGCGACGATGCCGTGAGTTGGGTGGAGGGGCAAAATGCCCTCACCCGCTCAGTGCTTGATGCTGATCCACGCTTTGCGGTTTTGCAGGAAGAAATTCTGGAAACCTTGCGTGATACGCGGCAGATTCCATTTTTTAACCAGCACCAAGATTGGCTATATAACTTCCATCAGAGTGCCAAAGAGCCGCGTGGCGTCTATCGTCGTACTGGGTTGGCATCCTATCTTGCGCTTGAGCAGGATTGGCAGACTGTGCTGGATATCGACCGCCTGGCGGCTGAAGAAGATGTGGATTGGTATCTGGAAGGGGTATCGCATTACACGCTGGATCCCTCGCTATGTTTACTGAGCCTGAGCCGTGGCGGTAGCGATGCCAGTGTGACCCGTGAATACGATCTAGAGCGTGCCGCATTTGTGGAAGGGGGGTTCAACTTCCCTTTTGGCAAAAATCATATTGCCTGGCGCGATCGCGATAGCGTGTTTGTTTGCCCTGCTTGGCAGCGCGAGCAACGAACCCGTGCCGGCTACCCGCGCGAGGTCTGGTTGTTGCAGCGAGGTCAACGCTGGGACGAGGCCAAGCGAATTTTTTCTGCATCCGTTGACGCCATGATGGTCAACGCCTGGCGGTTCTTGTGCCCTAGCGGTGCGTCCCTGGATATGATTGAGTCCTCGGACAGCTTTTACCGTAAAACTTACTATGTGGTCGATGCCGACCTGAATCCGGTAGCGCTCAACCTGCCGCAGGATGCGGACGTGGAGGCTTGGCTCGATGGTGATCTGCTGGTGAAATTGGCAGAGGACTGGGAGTGCGCAGGCCAGCGGTTTACCGCCGGTAGCTTGTTGACGCTGACGCTGGCTACAGGGAAAGTGCAGAGCTTATTGTCTCCTGGCCCACGTGCTTCGATCGAATCTGTCGAGTGTAGTCGAGCATTTATTCTGGTGAATCTGCTGGAGAATGTAAAAAGCTGTCTAGTGGCTTTTCAGCGCGAGGCCAATGGCTGGACACGTAGGGATTTACCCACACCGACAACGGGCGTGATTGAGTTTGTCGACCAGCCGTGGGATAGCGACACTCTGTATTACAGCTATAGCGATTTTCTGACGCCAACGGGCTTGTATCGCTTAGACCTGCCAGATGGCAAGCCTGAGTGTTTACGTTCTCAGCCCGCCGCTTTTGATGCGAGTGGTTTTGTCGCGGAGCAATGGCATGCGCTGGCATCTGATGGCACCGATATTCCCTATTTTGTCGTGCGTGCCAAAGCGATGGAGTTCAATGGGCAGGCGCCTACTTTGTTATATGGATACGGTGGTTTTGAAGTGGCAATGCTGCCTTACTATATGGACAATTTTGGCCCGCAGTGGTTAGAAAAGGGGGGGGTGTTCGTGGTGGCGAATATCCGTGGCGGAGGCGAGTTTGGTCCGCAGTGGCATCAGGCCGCTCAGGGTATTCGGCGTGCTGTTAGCTTTGATGATTTTATCGCCGTGGCAGAAGACTTGATTGCGCGTGGCGTGACCAGTAGCAGCAAACTGGCGATAGAAGGGGGGAGCAACGGTGGGTTATTGGTGGGCGCCGCAATGGTACGCCGCCCAGAACTGTTCCGTGCCGTGGTGTGTGAAGTCCCCTTACTGGACATGCTGCGCTATTCTCAATTGCTGGCAGGATCGAGCTGGATTGATGAATATGGCGATCCGGACGACATCGCACAGCGCCCGTTTATCGAAGCGTATTCACCCTACCACCAGCTACGCTTCGGTGTGGCCTATCCGAAAGCCTTGTTTACCACCAGTCGGCATGATGATCGGGTTCACCCAGGGCATGCGCGCAAAATGGTTGCGCGACTGAATGAACTGGGCCACCAGCCTCTGTTTTGTGAAACCGACAGCGGTGGCCATACTGGCAATGCAGGGCAAGAGCAGACGGCCACCGATCTGGCTCGGGTGCTGGTATATCTGTATCAGCGGCTGTTTGATTGATGGCAGGCAGGCCGCATGTCTGTGCCTTAGTCTTCTAGCTGTGCTTCAAGCTGGGCCAGACGGGTTTTAAGGGCCTCAACCTGTGCTTCCAGTGCTACGACCCGGCCAGTCAGCCCAAGATCAATGGTTCCGCAGTCGTCTGTCGCCTCAACCACTTGATTGTCGCTCAGTAGATGGGCCCAGCGTGCCTCGCGCGAGCCTGGTTGCCTGGGCAACTTCTGCACCATCGGTGGGTATTTGTCAGCCAGTGCCATCAGCGCCGTTTCAACTTCATCGCTGCTAGTGAAGTTATAGATTCGCCCACTACGCGCTCTAATTTCAGCCGAGGTCTGCGCCCCGCGCAGCATTAGCAGGCACAGCGCAGCCAGACGTGCGCCATCAATATTCCACTCATAGGGTATTCGGTGTTCGTATTTTGAAACCCGGCTACCCGCTGGTGTTCTTTCTGCCACGAGTTTGTTTGCGATCAGGGCGTCTAGCGCGTTCTGGATTTCGCCTTCCTCAAGTTTCATCACCGGCTCGCGACTGGTGAGCTGATTGCAGGCACCAATCAGGGCGTTCAGCGTCATCGGATAGGCATCGGGGGTTAATGCTTGTTTTTCTGCCAGAGCACCTAGTACACGCACCTCGATCGGATTGAGCTGATAGCCATCCATGAAAAAGCTCCTTAAAAAAACGATTCTAGCACTGTGTAAACCTTTTGCCGGTAGCATCTTGTTGACAGCCCTGGCGCGTCACGCCACCCTACCGCCTTTAATCTACGAGTTCCCCCATGATTCGCGCCGATCTTCTGCTGGTTGAACTTGGCCTTGCCGCCTCACGCACCACCGCTCAGCACTTGATTGAGGCTGGGCGCGTCAGCTTTGAGCAGTCTGGAAAACAACAGTTGCTGACCAAATCCAGTCAGAAATTTGCTCCAGATTTTTCCCGGTTTCAGGTGGCGCCTGATGCCTCGGATCGTTATGTGTCGCGTGGAGGTCTGAAGATGGCCGGCGCACTGAGCGCAAGTGGCGTGCACGTGGCTGGGTTGTCGGTGTTGGATATTGGCCAGTCAACCGGGGGGTTTACCGATTGTGTGCTGCAACAAGGGGCTGCGCGCGTGGTTGGGGTCGATGTTGGACATGGCCAACTGGCCCCTCGGTTGTGCTCAGATCCCCGGGTGCGTTATTTCGAAGGGGTGAATGCGCGTGCTTTGGATCAGTCTGTGCTGCTTGAAGCCAACCATGGGGTGTTGTTTGACCTGATCATTTGTGATGTGTCATTTATTTCTCTGACACTGGTTCTGCCTTCTGCGCTCCCTTTACTGGCTCCCCATGGGTGTTTGCTGTCTTTGGTCAAACCGCAATTCGAGGTTGGACGTGCCGGGCTGGGTAAAGGCGGCATCGTCAGGGATGCCAGTTTGTATCCAGGTGTACGTGCCAAGATTAAGGCGGCACTTGAAGAGCAGGGACTGCAAGAGCGGTCGTGGTTTGATAGCCCGATTGCTGGTGGCGACGGGAATCACGAATTTTTTGTATTGGCCGAGCGCTGTTTAGCCAGCACTTAAGCATCGGTAGTGTGTGGCTGACCACGCACAATCAATAATGGACAGGGGGTCAGCCGCATCAGGTTCTCAATAAAGCTTCCCATTAACAAGTTGAGTAATCCGCTACGGCCATGGGTTCCAATTACGATTAAATCGGTATCGTGGGCCGCAGCAAATTTTACCAGCATGGACACCATGTCGCGCTTGCCCAACCAGCTTTCTCCCAGATGCATCTGACAATCGATGACGATGTGCTGATCTTCCAAGTGTTGCTTTGCTTGTTCCAAAATGGCGCGTCCCCGGTGCTGAGTGCGCTCTAGCATGACCGGCAGGGCGTGAGACTCCATATCAATGCGTGCCAGATCCTGCAAGTTGTTGATGTAGACCAAGGTGAGCTCTGCTTGGCTTGCCTCTGCCAGAAGGCCTGCTTGCAGTAGTGCTTTGTCAGCATGGGCGCTGCCGTCGACTGCAGCGATGATGTGCCGATACATAGCGTTAATCCCCTCTTTTCAATATTTGATTCAGAACGGTATGACCTCTCAAATAAAAAAACGTGCCGTACTGTTCTCATCTTAATGATGTTCCAAGCAGAAAAATGCCCACTCCAAAGGGTGGGCATAATTGGCTGCGGGGGGGCCAAAGAGCGCCCTGATTTCAGGGAGACTCTATGCAGTTGTAAACAATGAAACGGTGTTTTGCCAAAGAAAAATAACTCTTAGGTGATACTACTTAAGGTGTGCCAATCGATATAACACACTACAGAATGTGATTTACCCACAGCTTATTCTTGGTTTATCCACACTATCCACAGTGACTAATGGTTTGGATAAGATATTAACAGGCTGACGACGGGCAGAAAGCACCGCCTGGCTAACTTGTTAACAACTTATTCACAGTTTATCCACTGCTTGACCCAGACGGGGCGGTGACAAAAAAAACAACATGCCCTCGACCGAGGGCATGGGTGAGGTTTATTGGCGAATTTGGCCGTCGCCGAGCACGATCCATTTTTGGCTGGTGAGCCCAAGTAGGCCCACTGGACCACGTGCGTGAATCTTGTCAGTTGAGATTCCGATCTCAGCACCCAGACCATATTCGAAACCATCTGCAAAACGGGTACTGGCGTTTACCATGACACTGGATGAATCGACTTCACGCAGAAAACGCCGCGCGTGGCTGTAGTCTTCGGTGACGATGGCGTCGGTGTGATGACTACCATAGTGATTGATGTGCTCAATTGCCTGATCAAGGTCGTCAACTATCTTGATGGCCAAAATTGGCGCCAGATACTCGGTAGACCAATCTTCTTCATCTGCCAGCTTCGTCTCAGAGCCAAGCAGTGCCTGCGTGCGCTCGCAGGCGCGCAGCTCAACGCCATGCTCCTGATAGGCTAGGGCCAGCGATGGTAATAGGCTGGCTGCAATCGCCTGATGTACCAGCAGGGTTTCCATGGTGTTACAGGTGCCATAGCGATGAGTTTTGGCGTTGATGGCGATCGCCACGGCTTTTTCTTGATTGGCATTCTGATCGATAAACACATGACAGTTGCCGTCCAGATGCTTGATCACCGGTACGCGTGCGTCGGCACTGATGCGCGCGATCAGGCTCTTGCCGCCCCGCGGCACCAAGACGTCAACAAATTCAGACATGGTGATCAACTCGCCGACGGCGGCGCGGTCAGTGGTCTCGATCACTTGTACCGCCGTGTCTGGCAGGCCTGCCTGTTTCAGCCCTTCGCGTACGCACGCTGCAATCGCCTGATTGCTGTGAAATGCTTCTGAACCACCGCGCAGAATGGCAGCGTTACCAGACTTTATACACAGCGCTGCGGCATCGGCCGTCACATTCGGCCGGGATTCGTAGATGATTCCCACCACGCCTAGCGGCACGCGCATTTTGCCCAGCTGAATGCCTGATGGGCGATAACTGAAATCATTCATTTCACCAATCGGGTCAGGCAGGGCAGCGACTTGGCGTAGTCCCTCTGCCATGCCCTGAATCGTTTTTTCAGAGAGTGTCAGCCGGTCAAGCAGCGCCGCATCCAGTCCCGAGGCCTCTGCGGCTTGCAGGTCAAGCTGGTTTGCACTCAACAGCGCCGTGCGCTCGCGAATAATTGCATCGGCCATGGCCAGCAACGCACGGTTCTTCTGTTCGGTGTCCGCGCGAGCCAAAGCCCGGCTTGCCTGGCGCGCAGCGCGACCTACCTGTTGCATATAGTCTTTGATGTTCATCTTGAATCCCAAATCACGCTTCAATCATGTCCTTGAGCCTAACTGACCCGTGCTGCCTCGGCAAGCCGATCTAATCAAGTTTGACCCCGGAGCACCGGTAAGACATTACAAGGTCTCAATGCCTTGGAGTAGCTGCAATGAATGGTCAAGATATACCCACAACAGAAGCAAGTGCTGTTGCATTGGCTGGTGAGCGTGCGCAGACTGCGCTGGACCTACTGTTACTCCAGAACCAGCGCTAGGGTATTGAGATCCAGGGCTGGGCAGTCTTCGGCTATTTCCTGGCCAAACTCAAGAATCGTGTCATCGTCAGGGTCGTAATGCCAGTTCAGCGTGACTTGGTTGCCGTTTAGCGAAGCTTGGTTAAAGCTGTCGAATAATTCGAGCAGAATTTTGGTGCTGCTACTGTTGAAGTAGGCCAACTGAACCTCAACGGTGATTGGGGTCGCGGTGAGTTGCGCCAGGTAGTGTTGCACGGCTTCAAGGATTGGGCCGTAAAACGCCTGGGCATTTTCTGGATAACTTTCGCCACGCAATGACAGCCAGTGGCGATCAAACAAAAAGTTGATCTCAGGGGTGGCCGCGGTGGCGGCTATTGTAAGATTTGGCATCATGGTCAGATGATCGCTTTCAGGTAGAACAAGGTGGTGGGGTTTTCACTGCCGTATTCATCGACAAAGTCGAATTCAATCGGCTCGGACGCATCGCGTGCCACGGTGAGAAAACCTAGCCCGGCACCCTTGCTGCTGACTTCGGTTTCGCGTCGGAGTTTGTCGCGGTATTGCGATTTGATTTCGTCTAGCGACATGGCTCGTAGCGGTTCCAGCTTATTGCGGATCTGCTCTACGGATTGGCGCAGCACTGGATTGGCACAGACGACGTAGAAATGATTGTCCTGTTCGCCAATCCAGATCGCACCACGGCGTACTTCTGGAACGGTTTGATGGCAGTCGCTTAGGGCCTCTGCCGAGTAATGCACTACGTTTTGCGCTAGTTCGACATACACCGAAAACAGGCGGCGACGGGTGACGTTAGTGGCGTCCAGATAACTGATTCGTTGGCGCAGGGCTTCGCCCATGGCTGTGACCATGGTCTGGCTAAAGTAGCCGGTGTAATAGAACACCACGTGTTCTTCGAGTGCCAATTGTTGAAACCGGTGAAACGAAGCTACGCCGATATGCGTCTCGGGGATAAAGGTCATGCTAGTTTGACTCCAAACAGGGTGACGTCATCACGACGGCTGTTTTCGCCTTGCCATTCATTAAAATGCGCCAACAGTTTGTGCTTTTGTTGTTCCATCGGCAGATGGCAGTGTTTCAGCAGGTGTTCGCGAAAGCGTTTTTTGCCATAGCAAATGCGCTTGTGGCCACCAATCTGGTCAACGAGGCCATCGGTGCTGATATAGAGCCGGGTGCCCGGCTTGATTTCGATTTGCTGTGTGTCCCATTGGTAATCGAGCGGCGTGGCGATATAGCCCACGCCTTTTTTATTGCCTTCGACCAGTGTGACTTCGTGTTGATTGGGTTCAATCAGATAGATCGGTGTTTTGGCCCCGGCATACGACAAGATGCGGCTGGCTTGGTCGTACCAGCAGAAAGCACAATCCATTCCATCGTCCGAATGGACTTCAATGGTTTCTGCTTGTGGGGCATCGCCTTCTGATAGTTGTCCAAGCGATTGTTTAACTTGGCGGTTGATGGCGGCCAAGAGCTCTGAGGGTTGTTGCAAGGTATGTGTACTCAGCACTTGCTTGAGTGTCGAGGCCATGATCAAGGTCATGAATGCCCCCGGCACACCGTGGCCGGTGCAGTCGATCACGGCAACAAAAAATCCCTGTGGGTGTTTGACGAAATAGTAATAATCGCCGCCAACGATGTCGCGAGGATCCCAATGCATAAAGGCATCAGATAGCGTGGTAGCCATATCGCGGCGCGAACTTTGCAAGAACGACTGCTGAATCACCGAAGCGTAATGGATGCTCTCCATCATCTGGCGATGTTTTTCGGCCTGTTGGTCGGCTAGAGCCTGCATGAGCGAAACCCCCAGCCCCATGCCTGCGTACTCATTATCGACCGTAATTATAAAACCATCGGATAGCACGTTTTCTCCCCCACTTAGCACTTGGTATGACAGCTCGGTCAGCGGGGTGTGGTAGTCGACAATCAATGGTGCGGCGTTCATGAAGGCAGTGCAGGATTTACGACCAAAAATCTCGCGGTGAAACGGACGTGCCAGGGTACTCATAAAGCTGTTGCGATTGATAATGCCAATCGCGACCTTTTGGTTGACGACCGGAATATTGCCCTGGGTTGGGTTTTGCGTGAATAGCTCAAGAATGTCGTAATTGGTGCTGCTTGAGGTGACGGTTGCAGGTGATTCTAGTAAGTGGCCGGCCACGCTTGATTCATTGATCGGCTGACCCAGGCTATCCAGCGGCATAGTCAAAACTCCAGAAGAAGTATGATTTTGCAGCCAGTATAAGAATCGCGTGTTTCAACTCCGTGACTAGATTCTTCCAGTCTGAACCCATGATGGGTCCCTCTGGTTAGAAGGTAATGAACTATAGGTATTTCTCGATATTATTTATGGGAATAAAAGCATGAAGGTATAGTGGTGTACCACCTTGATTAGCCTGATTTTATGAATTGTGAATATGTCTCTGCTTAATCGCCAACACAGCATGTTGCCAGGTTTTGGCCTGGCGTTTGGGATCAGTCTGTTCTGGCTGGGGTTGATTGTGATCTTGCCATTTACCGCGTTGATCTTGTCGACCGGGCGTATGGGGCTCTATGCCTTTTTGCATACAGTATTGGATCCGCGCGTGCTGGCGTCGATCCGTCTGTCCTTTGTTTGTGCGCTGTATGCCGCATCGATTAATGCGGTGTTCGGCTTGTTGGTTGCCTGGGTGTTGGTTCGCTATCCATTTCCCGGTCGACGATTGTTTGATGCTTTTATTGACTTGCCGTTTGCCTTACCCACTGCCGTGGCCGGGATTGCATTGACCAGTTTGTATGCGCCAAATGGCCTGGTTGGCCGTTATCTTGAGCCCTTGGGTATCAAAGTGGCCTTTACCCCGCTGGGGATTGTGGTAGCGCTGACTTTTATCGGGCTACCGTTTGTCGTGCGTACCGTCCAGCCAGTATTGGAAGGTCTGGAGCGTGAACTGGAAGAGGCGGCGACTTGCCTTGGCGCCAAGCGCTGGCAAATTGTGTGGCGCGTGGTGTTTCCTGCCTTGGTGCCGGCTCTGATTACTGGGGTCGCGCTGGCGTTTGCCCGTGCTGCTGGTGAGTTTGGTTCAGTGATTTTTATTGCCGGCAATATACCGCTGGTATCTGAAATTGCACCATTAATCATTTTGTCCAAACTCGATCAGTATGATCAGAACGGTGCAACCGCAGTGGCGGTCGTGATGCTGGTGATTGCCTTTGTTTCTCTCTTGTTAATCAACACAGTGCAGTGGCGCATTGCGCGTCGCTACGGCGCTACGCGTTAAGGAGATAGCTAGTGTCGACCCTGACGACTGAATCACAGAGCGTGCGCATCGTGCTGATTGGGACTGCGGTGCTGTTTCTTAGCTTGTTTTTATTGTTGCCGTTACTGGTGGTTTTTCAGCAGGCACTGAGCCAGGGGCTGGCGCTGTATTTCTCTGCGCTGATCGACCCGGATGCCTGGGATGCCATCAAGCTGACGTTGTTGGCAACGTCTATCGCTTTACCGTTAAATCTGGTGTTTGGCGTGGCGGCGGCTTGGTGTATTGCCCGTTTCGATTTTCGTGGCAAAAGTCTGCTGACGACCCTGATTGATCTGCCCTTCTCCGTGTCACCGGTGGTGGCCGGGCTGATGTTTGTGCTGCTGTTTGGCGTGAATACCCCGCAGGGCGCCTGGCTGGATGCACATGGGATGCGTGTGGTGTTTGCAGTGCCTGGCATCGTGCTGGCGTCGGTATTTGTTACCTTTCCATTTGTTGCGCGTGAACTGATTCCCCTCATGCAGTCCCAGGGGTCTGATGAAGAACAGGCTGCGTTGGTGCTGGGGGCTTCCGGCTGGCAGACTTTCTGGCGTGTGACGGTACCGAATATCAAATGGGGTTTGCTCTACGGTGTCATCCTGACAAATGCGCGTGCCATGGGAGAATTTGGCGCGGTCAGTGTGGTGTCAGGCCATATCCGTGGCGAGACCAATACCCTGCCATTGCATGTGGAAATTCTCTACAACGAATATAACTTTGTTGGTGCGTTTGCTTGCGCCTCATTGCTGGCATTGTTGGCCTTGCTGACTTTGTTGGCCAAATCACTGGTTGAGTGGCGTCAGACGCGTCAGATTCTACAGGCTAAATCCCTGACGCTTGAAGTTCGCTTGAATGCCACAAATCGATCCAGCCAACCGGCATAGCGGCTGGCCTGGAGTGTGAATTGTTAGATCTACATAATCGGAATTGCAATGAGTATTGAGGTACGCAAACTCTCAAAGCGCTTCGGCGACTTTACTGCCTTGGATCAAGTGGATCTGAAAGTGCAGGATGGTGAGCTGCTAGCATTGCTTGGACCTTCTGGCTGTGGCAAAACCACCTTGTTGCGCTTAATCGCCGGACTTGATCTGCCGGATTCGGGTCAGGTGTTGTTTTCTGGTGTCGATGCAACTTCGCGCCATGTCAGTGAACGGCAGGTTGGTTTTGTGTTTCAACACTATGCCTTGTTCCGTCATATGACGGTGTTTGACAATGTCGCTTTTGGCCTATCGGTTAAACCTAGACATCAGCGCCCGAGTAAAGAAGAGATCCGTCAGCGGGTGACGGATCTGTTAAAGCTGGTTCAACTGGATTGGCTGGCTCATGCGTATCCGGCCCAGTTGTCGGGTGGCCAACGTCAGCGGATTGCGCTGGCACGTTCGCTGGCTGTAGAGCCCAAGGTATTGCTGCTGGATGAGCCTTTCGGCGCTCTTGACGCCAAGGTGCGCAAAGACCTGCGCCGCTGGTTGCGCGCGCTGCATGATCAGATCCATTTGACTAGCGTGTTTGTCACGCACGACCAAGAAGAAGCGCTGGAGGTTTCAGACCGCGTGGTGGTGATGAACCATGGGCGTGTTGAGCAGATCGGAGCCCCGGATGAGATCTATGAGCATCCTGCTTCTCCGTTTGTCACCCAGTTCTTGGGGGATGTGAATCTGTTTCACGGTCGAATTGAACAAGAGCAACTGACTATCGGGCCGTTTGCCCAGGTTGTAGAAGGCTATCAAGATAGCGAACGGGCGGTGGCGTATGTGCGTCCACATGATTTGGACGTGACGCGAGAGGCGCAAGGTGCGCTGGGGCACGGGCGCGTGGACCATATTCATGCGGTTGGTCCACTAGTACGGCTTGAATTACGCCAGGAAGACGGCGCTCCGATTGAGGTGGCACTGGCTAAAGAACGTTATCGCGAATTGGGTTTAGCCCCTGGGGATCTGGTGTATGTAACGCCGCGCAAGATCTCGGTGTTTCCCGATGCCGAGGATTATGTGATTTGAGCCTGGGACTTACGATTCACCACTGCGGTGGTGCGAGATCAGGCGTGCAAGCGCCTCAGCGATGAGCGGGTTGCGGATACTTTGTGCGGCCGCTTGCTCGATGCCGTCAAGCGCGCTCTGACTGATTTTTAGCTGCTTCACGCGCGGAACCACTGGAATCTGCAGGTCAACCTTGATGCGTAATTTGGTTGCCGGATAGCCCAGCGCCGCCATTTTAGGCAACAGGCCCGGTGCGATCATGCGCAGACGCGCGGCAACCAGACCATTGTCGGCAAAAATCAACAGTTCATTCTCTTCTATTCGTACCGCATGGCAACAGGCGGCTACGGCGTCAGGCAGCATTTTTTTAAATAGCCGATCCATTTTCAAAAGCGCATGCGCCTGTGCCGTTAGCCGTGCCAGGTTGCTGTCTTGCTGTGTAATATCGTGAATCGTACGGCTTTTCATCGGCGGCATTGTCGTAGGTCAAGCCTTTATTCTAGTCGATTATTGGCTTCTAGATGAAAATGACTAAAATGTTGTAACTGGGTTTAGCAGGCATTTCTGCCTTGCTCACTTGATTCAAGAGAAGCATGCCCCCATACCTATAAAGGTGCTTCTGAAACAATACTTTGGCTACTTCAGCAAATGCAAAGTACGTGTTCAGAGGCCGCTTTGTATGGGATGTGCTAAACTTTCCCCCATTTTGGCCCGCTGGCCCCTCTGGATTCGATAGATGATTTCCTCGCTTCTCAAGAAAATGTTCGGCAGTCGCAACGATCGGTTGCTGAAGCAATACCGCCAAGTGGCGGTTCGTATCAATGCAATGGAAGACGGCATGCGAGCATTGTCCGACGAGGCGCTCGCGGGCAAGACCGATGTTTTCCGGCAACGCCTGGCCGATGGGGAGACCCTGGACGACCTGTTGCCTGAAGCGTTTGCCGTGTGCCGGGAAGCCTCGCGCCGCGTACTTGGGCTGAGACACTTTGATGTTCAGCTGATCGGCGGCATGGTGTTGCACAACGGTAAAATTGCTGAAATGCGTACCGGTGAAGGTAAGACCCTGGTCGGTACCCTGGCAGTTTACCTAAACGCATTAGCTGGCAATGGGGTTCACCTGATCACGGTGAATGACTATCTGGCCAGTCGCGATGCGCGCACCATGGGTCGTCTGTATAACTTCCTTGGATTGTCCGTTGGCGTCAATCTCAGCCAGATGGATCATGCTGAGAAGCAGGCTGCTTACGCCGCCGATATTACCTACGGTACCAATAACGAATTTGGTTTTGACTATCTGCGCGACAATATGGTGTTCAGCCTGGGCGAAAAAGTGCAGCGTAAGCTGTCGTTCGCCGTGGTCGATGAAGTGGACTCGATCCTGATTGACGAAGCGCGTACTCCGCTGATTATTTCGGGGCCGGCTGACGACAACATTGATATGTATCTGCGCATGGATGCAGTGCCGAGCCAATTGATTCGCCAAGAAACTGAAGAAGGCGAAGGTGACTTCTGGGTGGATGAAAAGGGCCACACGGTGATGCTGTCTGAGTCTGGTCACGAGCGCTGTGAAGAGATTCTGGGAGAGATGGGGTTATTGAAAGAGGGCGACAGCCTGTATTCGGCCATCAACATTACCCTGATGCACCATTTGATGGCTGCGTTGAAAGCCCATTCGCTGTTCTTGCGTGACCAGCACTATGTGGTGCAGGACGGTGAGGTGATCATCGTTGATGAGTTTACGGGTCGTTTGATGCCGGGGCGTCGATGGTCCGAGGGCCTACACCAAGCGGTAGAAGCCAAGGAGCGGGTAGAAATCAACCGCGAGAACCAGACCTTAGCTTCAATTACCTTTCAAAACTATTTCCGCCTATACGGTAAGTTGTCTGGCATGACGGGTACGGCGGATACCGAAGCCTACGAGTTTCAGGAAATTTATGGTCTTGAAACCGTGGTGATTCCAACCAATCGCCCGATGATCCGCAAGGATGGTCAGGACAAGGTTTACCGCACCGCAGAAGAAAAATATCAGGCAATTGTCGAAGACATTGCTGATTGCTATCACCGAGGACAGCCAGTTCTGGTGGGAACCACCTCAATTGAAAATTCAGAATTGATTGCGGATCTGTTGACCAAGGCCAAGCTGCCGCACAATGTGCTCAACGCCAAGGAGCACGCGCGCGAAGCCGAGATTGTGATTCAGGCCGGTCGCCCGGGTATGGTGACGGTTGCTACCAATATGGCCGGTCGTGGTACCGATATTGTGTTGGGCGGCAATCCTGAGCCAGAAACCAGTGAAGTTGAGCAGGATGAAACCCTGAGCGCCGAACAAAAAGCGGAACGCATTGCTCAGATCACTGCAAAATGGCAAACACTGCATGATGAGGTGTTGGCTGCTGGTGGCTTGCATATTGTCGGCACCGAGCGCCATGAGTCGCGACGTATCGATAACCAATTGCGTGGTCGTTCAGGTCGTCAGGGTGACCCAGGTTCTTCGCGCTTCTATCTGTCGCTGGAAGATCCGTTGCTGCGTATTTTTGCTTCCGACCGCGTGGCTGCAATCATGGAACGCCTGAAAATGCCGGTTGGTGAGGCCATTGAACACCCATGGGTCAGCCGCTCAATCGAAAATGCCCAACGCAAGGTTGAAGGTCGCAACTTCGATATCCGCAAGCAATTGCTTGAATATGATGATGTGGCAAATGATCAACGTAAGGTGATCTATCAGCAGCGTAGTGAAATTCTGGAAGACAGCGACGTCAGTGCGATCGTGGTGAATATGCGCGAGGCGGTACTGGGCGATTTGGTCGATCAGTTTATCCCGCCAGGCTCGATGGAAGAAATGTGGGATATTCCGGGGCTGGAAAAGTTGCTGGAGTCTGAGTATTTGCTGGAAGCCCCGGTGGGTGAGTGGCTTAAGGCTGAACCGACCCTGGATGTGCCTGAGATCCGCGAACGTATTCTTAAGTTGGCCGAAGATATCTATGCTGCCAAAGTGGCATTGGCCGGCGAAGAGGGTATGCGTAAATTCGAGCATTCAATGCTGTTGCAGATGCTGGATACCAATTGGCGCGAACATTTGGCGGCCATGGATCATTTGCGTCAGGGCATTCATTTGCGTGGTTATGCCCAGAAAAACCCGAAGCAAGAATACAAGCGCGAAGCTTTTGTTTTGTTTGCCGATATGTTGGACCGGATTAAGGCCAGCGTGGTGGGTGTGCTGATGACGGTACAGATTCGCAGTCAAGAAGACCTTGATGCCATCGCAGAGCAGCAAGAGTCTGAAGAGTATGACGAACCCGAACTGTTGCATGACAGCCCGTCCTCTAGTCTGTCTGGTGAAAATATGGCACTGTCTCCTGACAAGTTGGCCGAGCGTGGCCTGCGTGTCGGGCGCAACGATCCATGTCCTTGTGGTAGTGGTAAAAAATATAAACAGTGCCACGGTCGCCTGGCCTGATCCAAAGAAAACGCTACGAGGGGTTCGTGGCGTTTTTTTCTAGCGTATCCGTAGTCGGTTCCAAGTAGTTGTGCTCTCCTTATAAAAAATAACAACTGAAGACAAACCATGATTGCAAACGATATTCTTTACCTCGCATCTGGCAGCCCACGCCGACGTGAGCTACTGGGCCAACTGGGCCTGCATTTCGAACGCATCCATGCCGAAGTGGACGAGTCGGTTCTGCCGGGAGAGGATGGCCGCGCCTATGTAGAGCGTTTGGCCCTTGCCAAAGCGGATGCTGGCTGGGCAGTGGTAGAGGGCTGTGGCTTGCCTGAACGGGCGCTGCTGGCAGCAGATACCACGGTGGTGCTCAACGGTGAGATCTATGGCAAACCGGTGGATGAGGCGGACGCGCGCCGCATGTTACGTGCGTTTTCAGGTTCCACGCATCAAGCTATTACTGCAGTGGCCGTACGTAGCGCCGAGCGCCATGAATTGATGACGTCGGTGACTGACGTGACTTTTCGGGTGTTAAGCGACGCAGAGATAGAGCGTTATCTGGATAGCGGCGAGGCCTTTGACAAGGCTGGCGCATATGGTATTCAGGGCAAGGCCTCGGTGTTCGTTACGCGCCTTGATGGCAGTTATACCGGGGTGATGGGCCTGCCTCTTTATGAAACGGCCACCCTGCTTTCTCGTTTCGGTTTTGTCTTCCCTTAAGGGGGCATGATGCATCAAACCATTCCCCTGCCGCGCGATTTACCTCGGCACAAAGAACAGATTCTGGTGAATATTACCCCGCAAGAGACACGCGTGGCGATTCTGGAAGATGCGATTGTGCAAGAGCTGCATATCGAGCGTTCAGCTAGTCGCGGTCTCGTCGGTAACATTTATCTGGGCCAGGTTAAACGGGTTCTGCCTGGCATGCAGTCAGCTTTTATTGAAATTGGTCTTGAGCGCGCAGCGTTTCTGCATATCGCCGATGTACTGGAGCAACGTCAGCACCCGACCGAACCACAGCGTATTGAGCGCATGTTGTTTGAAGGGCAGACGGTACTGGTTCAGGTTATTAAAGACCCGATTGGCACTAAAGGTGCTCGGCTCAGTACCCAAATTAGCCTGGCGGGGCGTTTTTTAGTGCATTTGCCGCAAGAAACCCATATTGGTATTTCCCAAAAAATCGAGAACGAAGTCGAGCGGCTGTCGCTGAAAACTCGATTGGAAAACTTATTGCCAGATGACATGCCTAGGGGTTTTATTATTCGTACCAGTGCGGAGACTGCCAGCGATACCGCTTTAGCCTCCGACGTGAGTTATTTATCGAAACTCTGGTCAGATATCCGCAATAAATCCAAGACCCTGCCTGCGCAATCGTTGTTGTATGAGGATCTGCCTCTGTCTGTGCGCGTTTTGCGCGACATGGTAAGTGAGGCCACTGAACAGGTGATTGTAGACTCGACCGAGAACTACAGCCGTATGGTGGATTTTGCTGAGCAGTATGTCACCCTGGCAGTAGAGAAGATTCAGCGCTATAGCGGCGAGCGACCGTTGTTCGAATTGCATGGTATCGAGAATGAAATTGACAAGGCGCTAGCACGCCGGGTGAATCTTAAGTTTGGCGGCTATCTGATCATTGACCAGACAGAGGCCATGACCACCATTGATGTGAATACCGGTGGTTATGTGGGAAATCGCAATTTTGATGAAACCATCTACAAAACCAACCTTGAGGCGACACAGGCATTAGCGCGCCAACTGCGTTTGCGTAATCTGGGCGGTATTATCATTGTCGATTTTATCGATATGGATAATGAATCGCATCAGGCGTCAGTCTTGGGCGAATTGGGTAAAGCGCTGGCCCGTGATCGTACCCGGGTCACCTTAAATGGGTTTACCAGTCTGGGACTGGTGGAAATCACCCGTAAGCGCACCCGAGAAAGTCTGTCGCACGTATTATGCGAACCCTGTCCGCTGTGCCAGGGGCGCGGAGCGGTTAAGACGCCGCAGACGGTGTGCTATGAAATTCAGCGTGAGATCGTGCGTGAAGTGCGCCGTTTTGATGCGCAAGGTTTTCGGATTCTGGCCTCACAAGGCGTGATTGATATGTTTCTGGATGAAGAGTCGCAAAGTTTGGCGATGCTGGTTGATTTTATCGGCAAACCTGTCTCTCTATCGGTCGAGTCAACCTATACCCAAGAGCAGTTTGACGTGGTGTTATTGTAGTTTAACGCAGCGAAAATCCCCGGCCGTAAAGCTCGGGGATTTTTGCTAAGTTTCCTTGCAATTTACCTTCTCTCTGCTGTCAGACTTGTCGCGCGCCATTGGGCGGGCTATCGTGTTTCTCTTCATGAAGTAAAAGCGAGTGTTTTCATGGCTGATATTGCTAGCGATCCGTTGTGGGCCGCTATTCTTTTGGAAGCCCAGCAAGCAGCAGATGCTGAACCTTTGCTGGCTAGTTTTTTGCATATGACTGTGTTGCGCCACAATGCGCTGGAAGATGTGCTCGCCTTTCATCTCTCCAGCAAGTTGGCCAGTGCGGTGATGGATGCGCGCGCCTTGATGGAGCTATTCCGCGAGGCCTTGTCTGCAGACAAAACCATCAGCACTAGCATGCGGGCTGATATTGTGGCTTGTTTCGAGCGCGACCCTGCGTGCGATTGTTACTCGACTCCGCTGTTGTATTTCAAGGGATTTCATGCGATTCAAAGTCAGCGTATTACGCATTGGCTATGGCTGAATGGCCGCCAGACGCTGGCGCTGTTCTTGCAGAATCGCATCTCTGAGGTGACCGGCGTGGATATTCATCCGGCGGCGCAGCTAGGACATGGCATTTTGCTTGATCATGGGACCGGTGTGGTGGTCGGCGAAACAGCGGTGATCGGCAATAATGTGTCGATCCTGCATGGCGTGACGCTCGGTGGGTCGGGCAAAGAACGTGGCGACCGCCATCCAAAAATCGGAGATGGGGTAATGCTCGGAGCGGGCTCTGCCGTCTTAGGAAATATCCGGGTGGGCAACTGCGCCAAGGTCGGCGCGGGCAGTGTGGTATTGGACGACGTTCCTGCACACTCCACCGTGGCAGGAGTTCCTGCGCGTGTGGTCAGCTCTGGACAAGGTGGAACACCAGCGTTGGATATGGACCAGCGCGTTTAGCTGGCACAATCATGCAACCCCTTGCCCCTTTTATTCTAGGTATAAAATGATAGTTATAATCAATTCAAGGCGACCATGAGTAGTGACATGCTTGCTGGTCTTAATCCTGAACAGCTGCGCGCCGTTACCTGGCCCGCGAAAAGTGCCTTGGTTTTGGCGGGCGCCGGTAGCGGCAAGACACGGGTGCTGACCACCCGGATTGCCTGGTTGATTCAGACCGGGCAGATTAGCCCGGCGGGGGTGTTTGCCGTCACCTTTACCAACAAGGCCGCGCGCGAAATGCAGACCCGCTTGTCTGCAATGATTCCGGTCAATGTCAAAACCATGTGGATTGGCACTTTCCATGGTTTGTGTAACCGGCTACTGCGCATGCATTATCGTGATGCGGGTTTGCCTCAGACCTTTCAGATTCTGGATGCACAAGATCAGCTATCGGTGATCAAACGCTTGTTGAAGAGCCTGGAATTGTCGGATGAGAAATTTCCTCCCAAGTCGGTACAGCATTTTATCAATGGCAACAAAGAGGCGGGGCATCGGGCCGACGCGCTGAGCGCCCACGATTTTTATGGTCAGAAACTGATCGAGCTATACGCTGCCTATGATGCGCAGTGCCGCCGCGAAGGCGTGGTCGATTTCGCCGAGTTGCTGCTGCGTAGTTTCGAACTGCTCTCTACCAATCAGGCTTTGTGCCAGCACTATCGCGGTCGTTTCCACTTTATTCTGGTCGATGAGTTTCAAGACACTAACCGTCTGCAGTATGCCTGGCTGCGCCTGCTGGCCGGTCAGGATAATGCGGTGTTTGCCGTTGGTGACGACGATCAGTCAATCTACGCATTTCGCGGCGCTGAAGTCGGCAATATGCGTTCGTTGATGCATGACTATGCAATTGAAGATGCGATTCGCCTGGAACAGAACTACCGTTCGGTGGGCACTATTCTCAAGGCCGCCAATGCCCTGATCGAACGCAATGATGGTCGATTAGGAAAAAACCTCTGGACTGAGGCTGGCGACGGTGAGCAGATTCGCTATTACGAAGCCTACTCGGATAGTGACGAGGCCGAGTTTATTGTTGATGAAGTGCGCGCATTGAAACGTGAAGGCTGGAATTTAGCCGACATGGCTGTTTTGTATCGCTCCAATGCCCAGTCACGCGCTCTGGAGCATGCGCTGGTAAATGGTCAGATTGCTTATCGGGTGTATGGCGGTTTGCGTTTCTTCGAGCGCCAGGAGATCAAACATGCCTTGGCTTATTTACGCTTGTTGTCGAACCAAGATGACGACAATGCTCTGCTTCGAGTGATCAATTTACCTGCACGCGGAATTGGTGCGCGCACAGTAGAAGGGCTGCTGGCACAGAGCCGCGACGCCGGAATTTCTTTGTGGCAGGCTGCGTGCTCAGCTGGTGGCGGGCGGGCGGCGGCTAGTTTGGCTAAGTTCGTGTTACTGATTGAATCCATGCGTGAGCGTGCTAACGGGTTGACGCTGGCCGAGACCGTTAGCTTGATTATCGATGATTCTGGCTTGCGCGCTATGTATGAAGCGGACAAAAAAGAGAGTGAAGATCGGCTGTCCAATCTGGATGAACTGGTGAGCGCCGCGGCTCTATTTATGCCTGATGACCCGGCGATGGCTGTGGTGGAATTTCTGAGTGCTGCTTCACTGGAGTCCGGTGAGCATCAAGCTGAGGCTGGTGCAGATGCACTGCAATTAATGACGGTTCATGCAGCCAAGGGCCTTGAATTTGATGCGGTATTTGCCTCTGGCCTTGAAGAGGGTCTGTTTCCGCATGAAAACAGCTTGAATGACGATAAAGGGCTGGAGGAAGAGCGCCGGCTGATGTACGTTGCAGTAACGCGTGCCAGAAAACGCTTGTACCTGAGTAGCGCGCAATCGCGCATGCTACATGGGCAAACCCGTTATCCGATACGGTCTCGTTTCGTTGATGAGGTGCCTGCAGATCTGGTTCACGTGCTATCGACCCAGGCCGCGCCAATGCCAACACGCAATATTGCTCCGGCCCCATGGCTCCAGAAGAAGACCCCGATCCAGGCCGAAACTGCAGAATCTTCTGGTTTCCACATTGGCCAGTCGGTTAATCATCTCAAGTTTGGTCTGGGGGTGGTGGTGAATGCAGAGGGCGGTGGTGCAGAAGTGCGACTCCAGATTAATTTTGCCGAACATGGGCTTAAGTGGTTAGATCTACGTTATGCCAAGCTAGAACCTGCATGATTTCTAGCTCCAATATAGGGTGAAATAGTCGACAAACATGAGCGAAAAGACACAATCGGCCACTGCCACCGCGCTGGGTGTAAGCAATGAAGGGCACCATGAACAAGACTACCGGGATCCCTATTCCAGTCGTCTGTTTTTGATCGTGGACAGCGTACCTGAAATGCAACGCGCACTCGCCATGACCCTGTCTTCGTTTGGAGCAGAAAGAGTTGAGTATGCCAGTAAGGCCAGTGATGCACTCGCCAAGATGGGGCGCTATGAATTTGACGTGGTGCTCTGCGACTATGATCTGGGTAATGGCTATGATGGGCTTTATTTATTTGAAGAAGTTAAAGAACGTAACCTGATTAAGCAGTCGTGTGTTTTTATGATCGTGACTGGCGAGCGCCGCTCGCAACGCGTGATTTCTGCGGCAGAATTGGCTCCAGACGATTACCTGTTAAAGCCGTTTACCGGGGATGTGCTGGCGAGTCGACTCGGAAAGGCCATGCGTAAGCGTGAAGCGTTTCGCCCAATCGACGAAGCGATCATGCGCAACGAGTATCTGGTCGCGATTGAGACCTGTAGCCGTAAAATTGCTGATCGCGGTGAGTTTACGCTGGACTTTATGAAACTCAAGGGGTCGTTGTCACTCAAGATCGGCGACTTTGATACTGCACGCAGCTTGTATATGGATGTGCTGCGTATCAAGAATGTGCCATGGGCCAAGCTTGGGTTGGCCAAGGCGCTGACCGGACTCAAGGCCCATGATGAAGCGCGGATGCTGTTTCTAGAAGTGCTTGAAGATAATGATCACATCATGGAAGCGTATGACTGGTTAGCGCGCCTGTATCGTGAAAGCCATGACATGGAGCAGGCGCAGCTGACGCTGAAGAAGGCAACTAGCCTGTCGCCGGTGGTGATTCGCCGCCAGAAACAATTGGCCGAAGTTGCGCTGATGAACAATGACCTAGTGACTGCCGAGGCAGCTAGCACCGAAACCCTTGAAATTGCCAAATATACTTGGCACCGCAGCCCGACCCACTATGCAATGCTTGCGCGCGTGCAACTGGCCCAGGGCGAAACTGGCAATGCTAGCCGAACACTGGGACGGTTACGGCGCGATTTTCGCTATAACCAGACTGGCGAGTGGATGGCGGATGTGATTGATAGTCAGATTCAGACCTCAAGCGGCAATCCCGGTCGCGCGGAGCAACTGCTGAAACAAGCTAGCGAGCGCTTTGATCAGATTGAAGAAAGCTTGTCGCCAGAAGCCCAGATGGAATTCGCGCGTGCTTGCTATACCCAGCATAAAACGCAGATGGGTGACGCAGTGATGCGCGATTTGGTGCGCAATCATCATGACGATGAAGAACTGCTTGGGTCGCTGGATGACTTGTTTGATCAGGTGGGGCGTGGTGAAATTGGCCGCAAGCTGATTACTGATAATGTGCAGTCGGTGGTTGACCTGAATAACGTTGCGGTAAAAGAAGCGCATAGCGGTGCTTTTGACGTGGCGATCGAACGGTTTGCCAAGGCCCACACCGAAATGCCAAATAATATCCAGATTATGTTGAATCTGGTAAATGCGACCATGGCGTATGTGCATCGCAACGGTTGGCATGAAAGTTATATGCGGCGAGCGAGTGAAATGTTGATGCGGGTACGTGAAATTGCACCGGCGAATAACAAATTTCAGAAGCAAATGCAGTCGTGGCGGTTATTGACTGAAAAATTGGGCAAACCACACTGGGGACTCTGACTGATATGACCCGCTTCTATGTGTTGATGAGTTGATTTTGTCGCAACTTATATCCCGATTTGAGTTTTTTACGATGTAATTACTGTTTTGAGTAATACTTTCCACTACAATGGTTTATTGTTTAACCCAAATTATGGCAATGCCATGCGGATGAGGCTGGTCTATCTGACCTGTACCTTGCTGTGGCTGGTGATGAGCGCATTGATTGGCATGTCTTTTGTCAGTCGTTCGGTGTTCAATGCCGAGCAGGGTTTCAACGTGTTTGATACGCATCTTTTCGAGCAGATGGGGCAAAAGCTGCAAGCCAACGAAGTTGTGCTGGCTAGCTATGCGGCTTTCTGCGCTCAGGCGAAACCAGATGCGGGTGAACGTGTGTTTGCCAACCGACTGTTGTCTGACAACCACCAAATTGCTGCCATGTTTCGCCTGGATCAACGTTCCCCAGCACAGTTGTTGCACAAAAGCGACGCCATGCCAAATGGGTGGAGCCAAGATTCTTTAGCCGTATTGCAGCGCCTGCAGCGGCAAGCCCTGGACAATCAAGAGACGGCGGTTTCTCTACCGCTCTATCCTGGCAAGGGGCGCACCGATTATCTGCTGGCGCGGGCAATTGGTGGCTCACAGCCAGGTATCGTCGCCATGGTTGTCCATGCGGATAGTCTGATTCCAGCGCAGGGGCTACTGCCCGCCGGTGGTTCCTTACGCATGTGGCATCAGAATAGCGGGGCTAAGGGCGACTGGATGCTACAGCGTTCTACTGGCATGCGCTCCTCGTTTGAAACCTTCTTATTTCCGCGGCTGAGTTTTACCCGCCAGATTGGTGGTATAGCCCAGCCCCTGATGGTGCAGATCAGCTGGCAGCTGGGATTCAGCGAAATTAACAGCTTGGAGTGCTTGGTTGCGGTACTGCTATCGCTGGCGCTGTTGATGATAATGTTAGTGGGGGTCTCCAGTTATGCGCGCTTCCTTGCCGGTAGCCAAGAGCGTGAGCTGCGGCTGTTCTATATGGCCAATCATGACCGGCTGACCAACTTGGCTAACCGTAACCTGTTTTATGACCGCTTGCATCACGCTATCTCGCGGCTGAATCGTAATGGACGCAATCTGGCAGTGTTGTTCCTCGATATGGATCGCTTTAAACCGGTCAATGACACCTTTGGCCATGCAACTGGCGACCGGGTGCTGCAGATGATTGCCGCACGTCTCAAACTTGAATTGCGCGTCGAAGATACGGTTGCTCGGCTGGGTGGCGACGAGTTTGTGGTGTTACTGGAAGATGTTGAATCTAAGGAAGAGGTGAATTTGGTCGTTGAGCGCTTGAAACAGGCGGTTGAGCTGCCCTATGAGGTAGAAGAAAACCGGGTCAGGCTTGGAGTGAGTATTGGTGTGGCCTACTACCCGGAAGATGGGGTGCTGATTGAAGAATTGTTGCAGGTCGCGGATCGCAAAATGTATGGAGAGAAGAACGAGCCTGCGTTAGCCGTTTGATGCGGCTGGCATGGTTATGCAGTATAATTTGTAAAACTAGCCAGTCACAGGAGTCGGGATGTACCAGTCTGATTTCACCAAATTTATTAATACCTACCTGCAGCAACATCCAGAAGTTGAAAGCCAGCGCGAACCTTTGCGCCTGACCTGGTGGGATCGCCAGCTTGATCTGGATGAAGTGCGGCGTTGGAATGCCTCAAAAGTGCCACAAAAGCCTTATGTCTATCAGCCTGATTAATTGGGCAAGACATAAACGATAAAATCAGCATCAAACGCCCGCGTAGGGCGTTCGTTGTTTATACAAGACCTCGCCATGACTCGTCGTTCGATTCCGATAAACCACGATCTAAATGCCTACCTGCAAGACATTGGTTTAACTGAGCATCCAGTGATGCGTGAATTGCGCGAATTCACTGCGGGCCATCGGCTTGCCAAAATGCAAATTGCCCCAGAACAGGGGCAATTTATGCACTGGCTCGCGCACTTGATCGGTGCGCGCCGCTACCTGGAAATCGGGGTGTTTACTGGTTATAGCACGCTGGCGGTTGCGTTGGCCCTGCCGGAAGATGGCGAAGTAGTAGCGTGCGACGTCAGTAAAGAATTTACCCGGATTGCTCAAGCATATTGGCAGAAGGCAGGAGTGGCAGATCGCATTCATCTGGTGCTGCAGCCTGCTCTGACCACCCTCAATCAGTTACTCGAGCAGGGTCAGGCAGGAAGTTTCGATCTGGCATTTATCGATGCAGACAAGCCAACTTGCCCGGCTTATTTTGAGGCCTGTCTGCAATTAGTGCGTAGAGGCGGAGTGATTGCCCTGGACAACATTTTATTAGGAGGGCGCGTCCTCTCTCCTCAAGAAAGTGATCCACCCGGGGTGCATGTCATGCATCAGTTTAATGCTGCACTCAAACAAGACCCCCGCGTGCGTTTGTGTGTTTTGCCAATGGGCGATGGTATGACGCTGGCCACGCGGATCTGAACTTTCCCATCTTAAACTTGTCTCTTCACACTCACATAAACACTGTGCTATTTGGCCCAGTGCTATGATGTTTACTGATCTTCATTGATGACTGAATCATGCTGAACCGCCGTCCCCGACGCCAGATCAATCAGATGAATGTTGTTCCATACATTGATGTGATGCTGGTATTACTGGTGATTTTTATGATCACCACGCCAATGTTCACCCCAGGGGTGATTGATGTACCTAGCGTGTCCAAGGCACGTACGCCAGATGTACAACCTGTGGAAGTCATATTGGATGGTTCTGGTGTTATTACCGTTAAGACTTCAGAAAAAACCCTGACTTATCCCAGTGCTGCAGAACTGGAGGCTGCGGTGGGGCAATTGGGTCAGAGTGATCAGCCGTTTGCAATTTCTGCCGCGCAAGATATGAAATATGCGGATGTGCTTAAAGTAGCGGATGCCTTGCACAAAGCTGGTATCCAACGTGTCGCGCTTACGGTGAAGCAGAACGGATGAAGTCCTCCAGTCGTTTCGGACCGCCGTTGATATTGTCAGTGCTGCTGCATCTAGGCTTGGCGCTGTTACTGTTTTATGCCGCACGCCAAACCGTAATCAGCCAACCGGCCCCGGTGGCCGTAGAACTCTGGACTTCGGCGCCATTGGCGCCCGCTGCTCCGGCTGTGGTGGTAGAGAAGACAGTAAAAGCGGCTCCAGCGCCAGCCGAAACTGCCAAATCTGAGCCTGAGCCTGAGTCGCCCAAAGCTGATATCCAGTTGGCGAAAAAGCCCAAGCTGCAAAAACACGAAGCCTCTGTTCCTAAGAAATCTGAACCCAAGCCGATTGAGCACAAGCCGATTGAGCACAAGCCAATCGAGCATAAGCCGTTACCTAGTACCGCCAAACCAGTAGCGCTCGACAAAAAGCCATTGGCCACAGCAAAAACGCCCATGGTCGATAAACCCGGTAAGGGTAAAAAAACCGCTAAACACTATAGTGATGATACCAACGACCTATTGGCTGATTTAAATAGCAGTAACACAACACGGCCAGCGAATGCCCGTGCAGACCGCGCAGGGGCGGCCAATGGCGTTGTTGGCGGTGTAAGTAATGGTTCAGCCAAGGCGCGTGATAACTATGCAACTAAGGTCCAGTCGCGGATTCGCCCCTTGGTACAGCTTCCTCCGGACTTGAGCGGCAACCCGAAGGCAATCGTTCAGGTTCAATTACTGCCGACGCTGGAAGTCCGCGCGGTCAAGTTACTGCAATCCAGTGGTAACTCGGCCTACGATGAAGCGGTTCAGCGGGCTATCTGGGAAGCCAAGACCTTTCCAGCGCTTCCTCAAGGGGTGGCGTTTAGCGACGTCCGGCAGATCAAGTTAGAATTTAGACCTAAATAGTATGACGCAAGGCATCTTTAGCTAAATTTGGAATTTAAGGGAACTAATGTTGAGCTCAAAGTCTCTGTTTAGAACCGCGTTGGTTGTTCTGTTGCTACTGGCGACCGGCGCTCGTGCTGAAATGACCGTCGAGATTGTTGGCGGAGGGGCCGATCGTCATGCCATTGCCGTGCTGCCATTTAAAGATGAAACCACCCGGCTGCATGATGCGTTGACCCCGGTCGTGAAAAACGATCTAAACCTCTCTGGGGTATTTCGTATGATCGATACCTCTGGGGTGGCCAACTTACCGTTTACGCCTGCTGGCATTCACTATGGCGACTGGAAAAGCGCTGGCGCGCAATCGCTGGCAATAGGTTCGGTTAGTAGCGCAGCCGGAGGCAAGGTCACGATTAGTTTCAGCCTGATGGATGTGGCTCAGAAGAAACAATTGACCGGGGGTAGCTTTACGGTGCCGCCTGAGCGATCTCGTCAGGTGGCGCATACCATCGCAGATATGATTTTTGAAGCGATAACTGGACAGAAGGGCATTTTTAATACCCGCATCGTGTATGTGTTGAAGCGCGGATCCAGTTATCAATTGCAGGTTGCCGATGTGGATGGTGGTCGTGCACAGACTATTCTGCGCTCCAAGGAACCGATCATGTCGCCATCCTGGTCCTCCGATGGCCGTTATCTGGCGTATGTGTCGTTTGAGTCCAGAAAGCCGGTTGTGTGGGTACAGGATCTGGCAACGGGGCGTCGCAATGCGGCTGCAAATTTCAAGGGCAGCAATTCGGCACCTTCGTGGTCACCCGATGGTCGAACCTTGGCCGTGGTCTTGACTACCAGTGGTAGCTCACAGATTTATCTGGTCAGTCCGAACGGTGGGGTGCCGCGGCGTTTAACCTATAGTGGTGCAATCGATACAGAACCAAGTTGGAGCCCCGATGGATCGCAGATATTGTTTGTCTCTGATCGCAGTGGCGGGCCGCAGATTTATCGTATGGCAGCCAGTGGTGGCGCGGCTACACGCCTCACTTGGCAAGGTAGTTACAATGTTTCTCCTCGGGTTTCCCCTGATGGGAAGCGCTTTACATTTATTCAGCGTCAGGGCGGCGCTTTCCGCGTAATGATGCAGGACATCGGGTCTGCCGATGCGCGGGTGATTTCGCAGGATCCGTACAACGAACGCCCTAGTTTTGCTCCAAATGGTGGCATGGTGCTGTATGCCAGCCTCCAGGGGGGGCGCAGTGTGTTGTATGCAGCGACACCAGATGGCGGCAGCAAAGTAAAACTGGCCGTGATCGATGGCGAAGTACAGGATCCCGCCTGGGGTCCGTACAATAATTCAAACTGAGATGAATAAGGAGTAGGTATGAACTTGAAACCTCTGTTAATTGCTACGGTCACTGCAACCTTGTTGGCTGCGTGCTCGAGCACCAAACCTGAAACCAGTGCCAATCTGACGGGGGCCAATCAAGCGGGCTCAGCCACGACAACCGTTCCGGGCGCAACGACAGGCTCGCAAAATCAGGCTGGTGCTGGTGCGGATGCCGCTTTGAACGATCCAAATAGCCCATTGGCCAAGCGTAGCGTGTTTTTTGCTTTTGATTCCAATGTAGTCAAGAGCGAGTACAAGCCTACGGTCGCTGCCCATGCCGAATTCTTGAAAGCCAATGCCAATCACAAGGTTGTGATTCAAGGTAATACCGATGCACGCGGTAGCCGGGAGTACAATCTGGCGCTGGGCCAGCGTCGTGCTGAAAGCGTAAAGCAAGCGATGCAGGTGTTGGGTGTGCCGGAACAACAACTAGAAGCAGTTAGCTTCGGAAAAGAAAAGCCGCGGGCCAATGGTAATAGTGAAGCCGACTACGCACAAAACCGTCGTGATGATATTGTCTATGATGGGCAATAATCTACAGTAACAAGCAGTAAACCGACTGGCCGGATGATCCCTGAAGATATCCGGCTGTTCTCTATTTTGGAGTTCACCATGAAACGCCTTGCTATTGGCGGCGCATTGCTGGCGCTGCTTTCCGGATGCGCGACAACTTCTGATCTGGAAAATACCCGCCAACAGATTGTGCAAGTCAATCAGCAGGCAAGTAGCCGATTGAGCCAGATTGAAACTAAGTTGTCGAACGACAAGCTGTTGGATATGGTCAGCCAGCTTGATGAACTTAAGGCGCAGGTTGCCAAGCTTGGCGGCGAAATTGAAGTACTGAATTACAATTTGCAAAGTACGCAGAAACGCCAAAACGATTTATACGCTGACTTGGATGGCCGCTTGGGGCGGATTGAAAATCCTGCTACGGCCGCCAGTACGGTCACGCCAAAAGAGCCCGGCAATGCTTCACAGCCAGCCGGTAGCAGTGCAGAAGCTTCACCTGACTTTGCGCACGCGTTGGACCTGTTGCGCAATCGGGATTTTAACAAAGCGGTGTCTGCGCTCGACTTGTACATCAAGCAAAACCCAAATGATCCGCAGGTGGCGGACGCAACCTATTGGCTGGGCGTTGCCCACACTGCGCTACGCCAATACGATGCTGCGATTGCAATTCATCGCAAGTTTGTTGAGCAATATCCTTCGCATCCCAAAGCGCCAGATGCGTTACGCAATATGGCCAATTGCCAGCGCGACCTAGACCAGGTCGACGTGGCACGGACCACGCTAAAGCGTCTGATCAAGCTGTATCCACATAGTGCTGCTGCTGCAAAAGCCAAGCAACAACTCAAAACCATGTAAAGCTGGCCTAGATAGTCGCTGCCGTGGCTTATCCACATCGCTGGAGAAGACCACGGCATGAGCCTATAGGCCGTTACTCCCCTCTGTTGGCTCTCTGTTTTCCCTTCTGCTTTTTTGCTCAATGTGAAGAGACAAAACCGATTTTAGGCCGCAATCGGGTAAAATCAGCTTTTACCTGCATTGAGCGCCATTGCCATGATTGAAGTTGGTATTGTGATGGGCAGTAACAGTGATTGGGAAATCATGCAGCATGCTGCGCGTATGTTGCGCGATTTTGACGTTAAATATGAAACCCGAGTGGTTTCGGCGCATCGTACTCCCGACCTGTTGTTTGAATATGCCGCTGGCGCACAAGCGCGCGGGTTGAAGGCGATCATTGCTGGAGCAGGGGGGGCTGCACATCTGCCTGGAATGCTGGCAGCTAAAACCGTGGTTCCAGTGTTAGGCGTCCCGGTGCCTTCAAAATATCTGCGTGGGGAAGACTCGCTACTGTCCATTGTGCAGATGCCGAAGGGGATTCCAGTTGCGACTTTTGCCATTGGGGAAGCCGGCGCAGCGAATGCTGCTTTGTTTGCCATCGCTATGTTGGCGCAAGGCACTCCAGCATTAGGCCAGAAACTGGCTGCTTTTCGTTTACTGCAACAACAGACCGTACTGGCAATGACCTTGCCTGCGGTGGAGTAATACACGATGAAAGCCATTCTTCCTCCTGCCATGCTGGGTATTCTGGGTGGTGGGCAACTAGGGCGGATGTTTACCGTTGCAGCCAAGACTATGGGCTATCACGTAACAGTGCTCGATCCAGATCAATATGCCCCAGCCGCACAGTTTGCTGATGTGCATTTGTGTGCTGCATTTAACGATAAGAGCGCGTTGGCAACACTGGCGGAAACCTGCGCTGCGGTGACCACCGAATTTGAAAATGTAGATGCTGAAGCCATGCGCCAGTTGGCAACCCGTACTCGGGTATCGCCTTCAGGGGATTGTGTAGCGATTGCGCAAGACCGGATTGCCGAAAAAAGCTGGATCAATAAAGCTGGTTTGCCGACAGCGCCCTACCTGGCGATTGAAACTGCTTCTGATTTGGCGGGTGATTTGAGCGCGTATCTTCCTGGCATTCTGAAAACTGCACGTTTGGGGTACGACGGCAAGGGACAGCGGCGTGTAGTCACCTGTGACGATGCCCGCAGCGCCTTTTCCGAGATGGGGGGGGCGGCTTGTGTGCTTGAAAAGATGCTGGAACTCAAGCTTGAAGTCTCGGCAATTGTGGCGCGCACCAGCCCTGCTCAAGTTGAAGTGTTTCCTGTGGCCGAGAATCAGCATCGCGATGGGATTTTAGACGTCAGCATTGTGCCTGCGCGGATTGATGCTGCACAGGCAGAGATGGTGCGTAAAATGGCTTGTCAGCTAGCTGAAACATTAAATTACATTGGTGTTTTGGCGGTGGAATTTTTCGTGCTGGAAGACAATAGCCTGGTGGTCAATGAAATTGCCCCACGTCCGCACAATTCGGGTCATTACACTCTGGATGCCTGTGTGACGGACCAGTATCAACAGCAAGTGCGTACACTGTGCGGGCTGTTGCCTGGAAGCCCAACGTTGTTGTCTCCGGTGGTGATGGTGAATATTCTTGGCACTATCTGGCCTGAATCCGCAGGAGAGCCCCACTGGAATGTATTGGTGGAAGCGCCCAATGCGCATTTGCACCTGTATGGCAAGCGCCAGGCACGACCCGGACGCAAGATGGGCCACTTTACCGTGGTGAGCCCTAGTGTAGATAGAGCATTGGAGCAGGCTCTGGCCTTGCGCGAAACGCTGTAGTGGCGGTCGCAATTCGCTGAGCTGCCTTAGCAAACATAATTAATCAAGAGGACAGACGTTCATGACCGGCATTCGTACCACCAACCTGCAGAGCCTGAAAAAAATCTACTCCGGTAAGGTGCGCGATCTCTACGAAATCGATGAACAGCGCATGCTGATGGTAGCGACTGACCGACTATCGGCGTTTGACGTGATTCTCGATGATCCGATTCCGGCCAAGGGACAAATCCTGACCAGTATCTCGAATTTCTGGTTCGAAAAGCTTAAAGATGTGGTGCCAAATCATCTGACTGGCGACCGGGTTGAAGATGTCGTCAGCGCTGTTGACCTACCTCAGGTGGCTGGCCGTGCGGTGGTTGCCAAGCGGCTTAAGCCGATTCCGATTGAGGCAATTGTGCGTGGTTATCTGGCGGGGTCCGGCTGGAAAGAATACCGTCAGCATGGCACCGTCAGCGGAATTGTGCTTCCGGTTGGCTTGAAAGAAGCTTCGCGCTTGCCCGAGCCGATTTTCACCCCATCAACTAAGGCTGCGGTGGGCGACCATGACGAAAACATCAGTTTCGCCCAATGTGCTGAGTTGATTGGTGCTGATCTGGCGCAAGTGCTACGCGCTAAATCGATTGAGCTTTATCTCGCGGCTAGTCAATATGCCTATTCTCGTGGGATTATTATTTGCGATACCAAATTTGAGTTTGGTTTGGATGAGCACGGTACCCTGACCCTGATGGATGAAGTGCTGACCCCAGATTCCAGCCGATTTTGGCCAGCGGACAGCTATCAGGAAGGAACGAATCCGCCGAGTTTTGATAAACAATTTGTACGTGATTGGCTTGAAGCCAGTGGCTGGAATAAGCAAGCTCCGGCTCCACGCGTGCCAAGCGATGTTTGCCAGAAAACTGCCGATAAATATAGAGAAGCGTTGACCCGCCTGACTGCCTGAGACTGGATCTCTAGAGTCAACCTTCAGGGTTGACTCTAGAGGGAGTATTCCAGTGACGATTGCGCAATCTACTCTGTTGACCGAGCGTTTACAGGTCGAGCCGGTTGACCCTAAATGGGCCGCCGCAATGTTAGCGTTTCAGCTCAAAAACCGCGATCATTTCACCCAGTGGGACCCCAGTCCCAGCCAGCTGTTTTATTCAGAACCCTATTGGTCTGCACGCTTCAAATTGCGCATGCGGGATTGGCAAGAAGGCCGTGGCGCTGCGTACATTTTATTTCTCAAAGACCAGCCAGAGCAGATTATTGGCAGTATCTCGCTAAGTAATCTGGTGCGCGGGGTATTGCAGGCAGCTACACTGGGTTATGCCATTGACAGTGATCATCAAGGACATGGCTTGATGCGAGAAGCGCTGGAAGCCGTGCTGGCGTTTGCTTTTGAGGTGCTGCAATTGCACCGGATTCAGGCCAATTACCAGCCACACAATCAGCGCAGTGCAGGCCTGTTAGCACGCCTTGGGTTTAGTATCGAAGGGCAGGCCAAACAATATCTCTATCTGAACGGTGCCTGGCGGGACCATGTACTGACTTCTTTGACCAACCAGCATTTCAATCTCGCCAATCTACCGGTGTGAGGAGAGATGAGGCGCACAGATGGATACGATGCAACTCACGGCCGGTGATGGAAAAATCATTTGGCTTTATCGCTGGCTACCGGTGGTGGCGATCAGAGGCGTGGTGCTGATCTCTCATGGCTTATCCGAGCATGGCCAGCGCTACGAACGCTTTGCACATGATCTGTGCCTTGCCGGATTTGCCGTGTATGCCTATGACCACCGAGGCCATGGTGCACATGCAGAGCAGCGTGGCTGGTTTGCCGACGTAGGTGGCTGGGACAAGTTACAGACCGATCTGGATCAGGTGCGCTGCCAGGTCGCCAGTCTCCACCCCGGTGTGCCGCTGACTTTGTTTGGTCACAGCATGGGGTCGTTCATTGCGCGCGATTATTTTTTGCACCATGGTGCCGATCTGTCTGGCTTGGTATTGTCCGCCACCGGCTATCGCCAGCGGGCGATGGCGCGGGTGATGCGCTTCATTACACGCTCATGGGGTCGACTGGTTGGTATGCGTGAACCCAGTCGGTTTTTGACCCTGCTGATTTTTGGCGGTTTCAATCTGACTTTTCGGCCACGGCGCACGCCTGCTGATTGGCTGTCACGCGATCCACTGGAAGTGGATCGTTATCTGGCCGATCCGCTGTGCGCTTTTTTCCCTACCCCTTCGCTATGGGTCGATTTATTTGGTGGCGTGATGCAGCTGGAGCGTGCCGAGAAACAGGCGCGCCAACTGCCCTTTGATTGTCCGGTGCTCTTGGTGGCGGGGAGCCGCGACCCTGTCAGCCTGGGCAAATATGGACTCAACCAGCTAGCGCGACGGTATCGTGACGCTGGCCTATGCCATATAGACATGCATGTGTATCGCGGTGGCCGCCACGAAATGCATAACGAGACCAACCGCACGAAAGTGATGCGCGACTTGGTAGACTGGTTGGACCATTGTGCGTCACTGAAGCAAACCTAATCTAAATCATAAAGCCACTGTTGTATGCCATTGACAACTTACTTACTAGTCAGTATGGTCGTACTCATTCTGAGTAAAGTGCATACCTAAAACAGATCAGAGGCCCTCACATGAGCACGTACCCTCACTTGTTGCAACCGCTTGACCTCGGCTTTACCCGTCTGAAAAACCGCGTATTGATGGGCTCAATGCATACCGGCTTAGAAGAAGCGCCAGGTGGTTTCGAAAGAATGGCGGCATTCTATGCCGCGCGCGCAGCCGGTGGGGTTGGCTTGATTGTGACCGGTGGCGTGGGACCGAACGCAGAAGGCTGTGTGGGTGAAGGGGCCGCTATGCTGGTGGACGAGTCCGAGCTTGCGCATCACCGCCTGGTGACTGATGCCGTGCATGCAGCAGGAGGCAAGATCTGCCTGCAGATTTTGCATAGCGGCCGCTATAGCTTTCAACCTGGATGTGTGGCGCCATCAGCACTGATCGCACCGATTAATTTTTACCGGCCACGCGCGCTCACTGACGAAGAGATCTGGCGCACCATCGCCGACTTTGCCCGCTGCGCAAGTCTGGCCCAACAAGCCGGATACGATGGCGTCGAAGTGATGGGCTCGGAAGGTTATTTGATCAACCAGTTTATTGCTGCGCATACCAACCAGCGCCAAGACGACTGGGGGGGCAGCTTTGCTAAGCGAATTCGCTTTCCGCTTGAAGTGCTCAAGGCGGTGCGTAGCGCGGTGGGGCCAGAATTTATCATCATTTATCGTCTGTCGATGTTGGATCTGGTTCAAGACGGCAGTAACTGGGAACAAGTGGTCGAACTGGCGCACCAAGTCGAAGCGGCGGGTGCGACCCTGATCAATACCGGAATTGGCTGGCACGAAGCACGCATTCCGACTATTGCCACCATGGTGCCGCGTGGTGGTTTTGCCTGGGTGACCAAAAAAATGATGGGTGAAGTGGGGATTCCCCTGATCACCACCAATCGAATTAATACCCCAGAAGTCGCAGAACAATTACTAGCTGATGGCTGCGCCGACATGGTATCAATGGCGCGACCGTTTTTGGCCGATCCAGAATTCGTCAATAAGGCGACAGAGGCGCGCGCAGACGAAATTAATACCTGCATTGGCTGTAATCAGGCCTGCCTGGACCACATTTTTCAAGGAAAGCTGACCTCTTGCCTGGTGAATCCACGCGCTTGCCACGAGACCGAGTGGCGCACTCCACCGGTATTACAGGTGCAAAAACTGGCGGTGGTGGGTGCCGGGCCAGCTGGGTTGGCGTTTGCTACCGAAGCTGCTGCGCGAGGACATCAAGTCACGCTGTTTGATGCTGGAGAGCAGATTGGCGGTCAATTTAATATTGCCAAGAAAATTCCGGGCAAAGAAGAATTCAATGAAACCTTGCGCTATTTTGGTCGCAAGTTAGAACTAACCGGGGTCAAGCTCGTACTGAATTGCACCGTCTCCGCCAGCGATTTGTCTGGATTTGACCAAGTGATTTTGGCGACCGGGATTATCCCGCGCAAACTGGATATCCCTGGTATTGACCACCCGATGGTTCTGTCTTATCTGGATGTAATCAAACATAACAAGCCGGTTGGCAAGCGGGTCGCGATTATTGGCGCGGGCGGGATTGGCTTTGATACCGCAGAATATCTCAGCCATCAAGGCGAATCCAGCGCGCTAGACCCTGCTGCCTTTATGCAAGAGTGGGGCGTGGACATGAGTCTAACTCAGGTCGGCGGTTTGGCCGTGGCTGGTGCACAACCCGTGCCCAGTGCCCGGCAAATTTATTTGCTGCAGCGCAAGCCGGCCAAACCTGGTGAATCGCTGGGTAAAACCACCGGTTGGATTCACCGTGCCAGTTTGAAAATGAAGCGGGTCGAAATGCTGGGGGGGGTGCACTACGAACGCATCACCGATGAGGGGCTGCAGGTCAACCTCAATGGCGAATCCACCTTGCTCGCCGTCGACAATGTAGTGATCTGTGCCGGGCAAGAGCCTTTGCGCGCCTTACAGACACCGCTAGAGGCTGCTGGCAAGCCGGTACACCTGATTGGTGGCGCCGACGTTGCCAGCGAGCTTGACGCTAAGCGCGCCATTGAACAAGGCATGCGCTTAGCTGCCCAAATTTAGTGATACTGAGCCAGCGCTTTGACTAGCAAGGGTTCTGACAACTGGCCGGTCCAACTGGCGATTTGTCGACCCTGGCGGTCAAGCAGCACGGTAAATGGTAAGCCAATCGCCGCATTTCCCAGTGCCGGTAGCAAGTCCATCGACTGGTCGTCACCCAGCCAGATCGGATAACGAATCTTGTTCTGGCGTACAAAGGCCACGACCTCGGGTTTGTTGTCCAGTGCGATCCCGACCACTTGAATCCCTCTACGCCCCCACTCGCTACTTAACCGGTTGAGCATGGGCATTTCTTTGCGGCACGGTGCGCACCAGGTAGCCCAAAAATTCACCAGAATGACTTTGCCACGTAAGGCGCTAATCGACGCTGGACGGCTGTTCAGGTCGTTAAAGTGGCTGGTGTCGAGCACATTGGCGGCTGTAGCTAAGGCTGGTAGCCAGCAACATAACAGCACTAAGGCGCAGAAGCGAAGGCGGATCATAAGGTTTCTTTATATGAGTTTGCGTTGTCTGTCCGCATGCGTACGGACCATCGGTTGAGGTGTCAGATTCTTCTGTGTCATTGTCATGCTAAGATAGTAGACAAATCATCGCTAGTGAGATGTGTAGCCCTATTTAACCCAGTAGCGTGTGCATGATCGAAGAATCGTCATATCCAGAGGGTTGAATATGTCTGTCCCAACCCCCACCATAGACGGATTAACTCGTCATACTAAGGGGGCACTATGCCCATACCGCACTTGTCGAATGTGCAAACCGGTTCTTTATTGGAACTGGAACACCGTATTCTGGACGCTCAGCCACAAATTGAACATTGGTTCCGTAGTCAGTGGCATTCTCACTCAACGCCGTTTTACGGCTCTGTCGATCTGAGAAACAGCGGTTTCAAGCTGGCCCCTGTTGACATGAACTTGTTTCCAGGCGGCTTCAATAATCTTAATCCCGACTTTACCCCGCTAGCAGTGCAGGCTGCGATGAGTGCTGTGGACAAGGTGTGTCCCGAAGCGCACAACATTTTGCTGATTCCAGAAAACCATACGCGTAATACCTTTTACTTGCAGAACGTGGCAACGCTGGCGCATATTTTTGAACAGGCTGGACTCAGAGTCCGTCTGGGAACGCTGAATCCGGAAATTACTGAGCCAACTGAGCTCTTTGGTGCCAATGGCGATCCAGTGCTGCTTGAACCGATTCTGCGTCAGGGTAACCGCCTGAAGTTGGCCGATGGTTTTGATCCTTGTGTGGTATTGCTGAATAATGATTTGTCTGCCGGGATTCCAGATCTGCTGAAAAATCTTGAGCAAAATCTTCAGCCGCCACTGCATGCTGGGTGGGCGGTAAGGCGCAAGAGCCACCACTTCAAAGCGTATGATCAGGTGGCGAGTGAGTTTGCCCAATTGATTTCGATTGATCCCTGGCTGATCAATCCGATGTTCAACGCCTGTGGCGGCTTGGACTTTCAGTCGCGCCAGGGTGAACAGCAATTAGCAGATAGTGTGTCTGATCTATTAGAGCGGATTCGTGCACGTTATCGCGAACATAACATCAAGCATGAACCCTTTGTGATTGTCAAAGCCGATGCTGGCACCTATGGCATGGGCGTGATGAGTGTCAAGTCACCGGACGATGTGCTGGCCTTGAACCGCAAGGCACGCAACAAAATGTCCGTGGTGAAAGAAGGCCTGGAAGTCTCGGAAGTAATCGTTCAGGAAGGGGTGTATACCTTCGAAACGGTTGAAGACGCGGTAGCCGAACCGGTTGTCTACATGATGGACCGGTTCGTAATTGGTGGGTTTTATCGTGTGCATACCGGGCGTGGTGTGGATGAGAATCTAAATGCGCCAGGGATGCATTTTGTGCCATTGTCTTTTGAGTCGGCTTGCTTGCCAGAACGGCATGGCAATCCCGATTGCCCGGCTAACCGATTTTACTCGTACGGGGTGATTTCGCGTTTGGCCTTGCTGGCGGCATCGCTTGAACTCGAAGCGACAGACCCCGATAGCGAATAAGGAACCTCGATGAAAATCCTGTTTATCGCCGATCCCTTGGATCACTTTAAGATTCAAAAAGACACCACCTTTGCCATGATGGAAGAAGCCTCGCACCGTGGGCATGCACTGTCGGTGGCGCTGGCGTCGAGTTTGGCGCTAGAAGGCGGACGGGTGATGGTGGACGCCGATGGCATTACGCTGACGGGTGAGCTTGACCACTGGTATCGGCGTGGAGACAGCTATCGTCAGCCGCTGGCCGGATTCAACGCGGTGGTGATGCGCAAAGACCCACCGTTTGACATGGAGTATTTTTATCATACCCATCTGTTTAGCCTGGCAGAACAGCAGGGGGTCAATGTGTTCTCCAGTGGTCAGGCGCTACGCGATCTTAACGAAAAGCTGGCTATCCTGCAGTATCCTGACCTGATCCCCCCCACGCTGGTGACCAGCAATATCGGTCGGCTGCATGCGTTTGTGAACCAGCATTTTGATGCAATCCTCAAGCCGCTGGATGGCATGGGGGGCACCAGTATTTTCCGCGTAAGGCCGGACGACGCTAACCTGAATGTGATTCTGGAAACCATCAGCCAAAATGGAGCACGCACGGTGATGGCGCAACGTTTTGTCCCTGAGATCCGCAATGGCGACAAGCGGGTGTTGGTGATTGACGGCAAGCCAGTGGATTATTGCCTGGCGCGGATTCCTAAGTCTGGCGAAACCCGTGGCAATCTGGCGGTTGGTGGGCGTGGCGAAGTGCGCGAATTAAGCGCACGCGATCGCGAAATCGCCGAGACCGTTGGCCCAGAATTGCGCCGTCGCGGCATCCTGCTTGCCGGGTTGGATGTGATCGGTGACTATCTGACCGAAATCAACGTCACAAGCCCGACCTGTTTGCGTGAGATCATGAATCACACCGAACTGAACGTTGCCGGTTTGTTTATTGATGCGCTGGAGCGCGCAGTGGAGGCCCATTGAGCCAGGTGGAAGATAATAAACCGGCACTCCCCGCAGCAGAAAGTCCGTTTAAGGGAAAAACCGGTTTCGCGCGTCTGTTGAATGCGTTGGGTTATTCATTTGATGGCCTGCGTGCTGCGATTCGTCACGAAGATGCGTTTCGTCAGTTGCTGCTGCTGGCGCTGGTCCTGATCCCGCTGGCGTTTGTGGTGCATGCCACGGCGCTGGCGCGCGCTTTGCTGGTGGCCAGCTCGCTGGCAACGCTGATTATCGAATTATTAAATTCGGCCATCGAAGCGGCCGTGGACCACACCTCGCTCGCTCGACATCCGTTGGCCAAGCGCGCCAAGGACATGGGCAGCGCCGCGCAATTACTCGGTCTGATCAATCTGGCGCTGGTGTGGGGGCTGGTGTTGTTTGGCTAGCGCTTTCAACCTTCGCTAGTCGGCCCGACCCGCCGGTAAACAAACCCAGGAAACACCCGAATCGCTGCCTCATCGAGCACACTATCTTGTTGCTCGCCTTGTAGTTCCCAATCGCTATCTAGCCCGGTGAGTTTGCGATACACCGGGTAGCCTGCGCGATAAAACAACAATTCGCGACCGCAAAACGCATCCAACGACAACAAAGGCCGCTGCTCAACCGTCAACAACATCGCGGCCGTGCTGGCGTCCATCTGGGCGATCTGTTCGTGGTCGGCGGCCATCATGCCAAAGAATGCGATAAAAAAAGCAATCGGCAGCAATAGCCATGCCTGCATCACAAAGAACACCAAAGTCAGCACCGTAGCGCCGGTAAATAGAAACTGGCTGGAAAGTTTTTTCATGGTAAGCACGAGCAAGGTTAGCGGGTGCCGGGTTTGCAAACCGGGCATGGAATGATTCTACGCAGGATCAGACTATATCTTCGAATAAAATCAATGGATTGTGTATGAGAGTGTTCTGAATGCTTGACTGGCGTGGGATGGTGCGGTGTGGCGGCGTTGGCCTCTTGGGGCATAAGCCAAATCTGAAAGCCAGGCGGGGGTGTGCTTGCTACCGTGGCGTCTGACCGTGCCCTTATCTGACCTTGCTACCAGTGAGCGAGTGGGCCAATTTCCAGCTTTAGGAGTATTGCAATGCCATTAACATTTCCTGGTGTACGCCCTATCTCTTTGGGTTCCCGTCATTCCCCGCTCAAAACCTTGCAGACAGAACCTATATCCAGATTTTCAAGGTTTGTAATTCGGGTAAAGGATTGGTTTGGGCAAAGCGCCAAGAGCAAGTTAGTGACTCAACCGCCCTACGACAATGCCAGCCCATGCGAGCGGGCTGTCAGCTTAATCGATACTCGTCTCGCCAATGTGCGTGCTGATCAGATTCAACAACGGCGTGAACTGAGGAAGCAATGCCATGTTGTCGAGAATATTGATCGCAACAGCTTAAGGCTAAAGGATGCATTGGCTGTGTCCGAGCAGAAATGGGGTGCTGCCGCGCAGAAATTGCAGAACTTGCACTATATATTGGCTCGTCCAAAGGATCTGGCCTCAATTGAAAAGCAGGGGTCAGCAGAGATAATGAAGCATGCGCAGACTATGCGGCGGATAAAACAGACACTGTCTAACTTCAGCACGCAGCGGTATCAGATTATGGAAAAATGTTCAGCACTAGAATCAAGTATCAAATCATCTGAGCAAGAAATTGAGCAACTGACGGCTGACATCCAGACTAAGAAATCAGCGACCAACGACCGCCCTGTTCTGCGGAGAACCGAGTTGCAAGATCTGCTCGAATGAAGATGAATGGGTACGCAAAAAAGGGGATGACTTTAAAATTCAAGATGAGCATGCACGTGGTTGGCATGCAGGTGAGAAATGAGAATAAATCCGTAGCTTCCTCCATTTAGCCCCCCCGCTTAGCGTTAGCGCGCTAAGCGGGGGGGCACCTACTAGCACTAGCCTCAAGACTCTTCGGTCTTGGCCTCTGGCGGGGCAATCACTTCGCTATAGCCACATTCTTTCTGTGGGCAGACCTTCTCGGTGCCGCGCCGTTTGGTGGTTTTGATGGTCAAAATCGGCCAGCCACATTTCGGGCAGGGTTCGGCCACCGGTGGGTTCCAGGTGGCGTATTTGCACTTGGGGTAGGTGTTGCAGCTATAGAACAGTTTGCCGTAACGGCTCTTGCGTTCAATCAGGCTGCCGGTCTTGCATTCAGGGCACTCTACACCGGTATCGCGCGGTTTTTCCAGCGGTTCGATGTGCTTGCACTTGGGGTAGTTGGCGCAGCCAATAAACTTGCCATACGGCCCCTTTTTGATCACCAGTTGACCGCCATCATCCGGGCACATGCGCCCCTCAAGGATTTCCGGTTCTTCTGGTTCGGCGGCCGATTCGGCGGTTTCGTTCATATTGCGTGTGTAGTCACACTCTGGGTAGGCGGAGCAGCCGACAAATCGACCGCGTTTACCAAAGCGTATCATCAACGGCTTGCCACATTTCGGGCAGGCTTCATCCATGCTTTCGGTGGTGACTTCTGCACGCGAAAGTGACTCTTTTTCGGTGATCTGCTTGGAAAATCCGTCCCAGAAGGCTTCCATCACTGGGATCCACGGGCGCTGCCCACCGGCAATTTCATCTAGCTGGTCTTCAAGTCGAGCGGTGAAATTGTAGTCGACGTACTGGGCAAAATGCTCAGTCAGGAATTTATTGACGATGTCGCCGGTGTCGGTCGGCATGAAGCGCTTTTTATCGAGCGTGACGTATTCACGGTCTTTCAGGGTGTAGATGATGCTGGCGTAGGTCGACGGGCGGCCAATGCCAAATTCTTCTAGCGCCTTGACCAGGCTGGCTTCTGAGAAGCGCGGCGGTGGCTGGGTGAAATGCTGTTCACCATACAGCTTGTCCAGCGGCAGCGTTTCACCGGTTTCGAGTAGCGGTAGCTTGGCGTTGTCTTCGTCTTCGGCGTCGTCAACATCTTCTTCGTACACCGCCAAAAATCCGGCAAATACTTGTACCTGGCCGCTGGCACGGAAGGTGCCAGGTCCCACCAGAATGTCTACGCTGGTGGTGTCAAACTTGGCCGGTGCCATTTGGCAGGCCAGGGTACGTTTCCAGATCAGGTCGTACAATTTGAACTGGTCAGCACTCAAGAACGGTTTGACTGACTCTGGGGTGCGCAAAATCGAGGTCGGACGAATCGCTTCGTGGGCCTCTTGCGCATTTTTTGATTTGTTCTTGTAGGTGACTGGATTCTTTGGCAGAAAGTCGCCGTCAAAGGTGGCGACAATGTAGTCGCGAATCTCTGCGATGGCTTCGTTTGCCAGGATCACCGCGTCAGTACGCATATAGGTGATCAGACCCACCGTGCCTTGACCAATGTCCACGCCTTCGTACAGTTGCTGCGCAGTACGCATGGTACGGTCGGTGGTCATCCCCAGTTTACGCACCCCTTCTTGTTGCAGGGTGGAGGTGGTAAACGGTGCGGTCGGGTTGCGGGTTTTCTTTTTCTTTTCGATCGGGCCGACCACTGGGTCGTGCCCAGTGAGCTGGGCGACGATGTCGCTGTGTTTGCCATCGTTGGGAATATCAAACTGATCGAGCTTTTTGCCTTCGAGCTGGATCAGGCGCGCGCTGAATTTTTGACGGCCTTTGTGGCTATCAATATGCACGCTCCAATACTCTTGTTCGACAAAGGCACGAATCTCGTTTTCGCGCTCACAGATCAGCCGTAGCGCCGGGCTTTGTACGCGGCCAGCGGATAGGCCGCGGCGGATTTTTTTCCACAAGAGCGGCGACAGATTGAAACCGACCAGATAGTCGAGTGCGCGCCGGGTTTGTTGCGCATCCACCAGATTCTGCAGCACTTCGCGCGGATGGGCGATGGCTTCCAGTACGGCGGTTTTGGTGATTTCGTGAAACACCACGCGCTGTACAACTTTGTCTTTCAGCAGCTTTTTGCTGGTAAGGATCTGTACCAGATGCCAGGAAATCGCCTCGCCTTCGCGGTCCGGGTCAGTTGCCAGGTAGATGTTGTCTGCGGCGGCGACTGCTTTGACGATGTCGTCGACATGCTTGGCGTTCTTGGGGATCAACTGATACTTCATCGCGAAGTTTTTGTCAGGATCCACTGCACCGTTTTTCGGTACTAGATCGCGTACGTGGCCATAGGACGCCAGGACTTCAAAGTCCGGACCCAGGTATTTCTTCAGCGTTTTCGCCTTGGACGGCGATTCAACGATCAAGAGGCTCGAAGGCATGTTCGTGTTCTTAGTAAGCCGGCAACGCCGGACTGATGGGGGTAAAGGCCATCCAACCAAAATAAAACAAGAGCGCGATAGGGCGCTCTTTATGAAGTCGGGCTTGTCGTATCAAGCAGACGCCGGCGATAGTATGCCGCAATCGTACACTTGACAAGTAGCGTCCTGTTAAAACCGTTGTAGCATCCAGCGCAGATTCTGCGCACACTGAGTGCGTTTTTTTGAACACTTATTGCATGGTGGGTTCTCCATGCACCGCATCAAGCAGCTCTTCGCCAAGAAGGATCGGCAACTCGGCTTTTTGCACCCACAACACCATTAAAGCCACTAGTTTGGCCGATGGTACCGTGATTTCGTCATCGGTCAGCGCAAGCAGGCGGTCGATGACCATTTCACGTTGCGCACCGGATAAAGCGCCATGGTCTTCCAGGAACTGTAGCAGGCCGCGCACCTCAACGGACAGGCGTTTCTGCTCCGACTCGCTATATAACCGCATGCCACTGGCTTCATCTGCACCGGCAAACGCACCTTCCGAGATGCTGCACAGGCTGTCTAGCCAATCGAGCGCATCCTGGATTTCCTCATCGTCAAAACCGGCCGCTTCCAATTGATGGGAAAGCTGGTTGCGGTCATCAAACGACTCTGGGTCGCGGTATTGTTCAAATAGATATGCGAGTACGTCAAACATGGCCCAACTTTACTTATGCGTAATGTGGCAGAAACCGTGTCTAGGCAGCGGCTAATCTAGCGTCGTCCGGCAATAAACCGGTAGGGCACAGGCTCTGCCCGTTGCGCTCGCTGGCGATTCTACCGCTGGACTTAAGGTTCGAGCCTCTGGAAACGACCGCCCGGCAGGCTTGCCACCCGGCCTTCCAGTTCAAGCTGCAAGAGCATCGCGTAAAGCTCCGCCGCAGTCAACCCGAGCTTTATGCTTAATTCGTCAATAGAGGCGGCTTCATGCCCGATCAGATCCAGCAGCGAGCTCTGTTGAAGGGGGGCTTCTATTGGTCTTTCTATTGTAGCGCTGGCGCCCAGCCGACCAATTTCGTCCAGAATATCATCAACGGTTTCGACCAGTTTTGCACCCTGTTTGATCAAGCGATGACAGCCTCTGGCCTGCGGATTATGAATCGATCCCGGAATGGCCATGACTTCTCTTCCGGCTTCCAGCGCCAGGCGTGCGGTAATCAGCGAGCCGGACTCAATGGTGGCTTCGACTACCAGACAGGCACGGCATAGGCCAGCGATGATTCGGTTGCGACGCGGGAAATGATGCGCCAGAGGTTTGGCTCCAAGTGGGAATTCTGACAGGATCAGTCCGTCACGTGACAGTTGTTGTGCCAGTGCATAGTTGCTGGCAGGGTAGACGCGGTCGATACCGGTGCCGACGATTGCGATGCTGGAGGCTGGATGGCGTAGCGCACCTTGATGCGCGGCGCTGTCGATGCCACTCGCCATGCCGCTGACAATGGTATAGCCATGCTGTGCCAGACTGTCAGCAAACGCGCATGCGGTGGCACAGGCTGGCGCAAACGCCCCTCGGCTACCGACAATGGCTAGCATCGGTTGTTTGAGTAGTGCACGCTGTCCTAGTCCGAACAACAGCGGTGGCGGGGTATCCGCCTCAGCCAGTTGTGCGGGATAGTCGTCGTCTAGCAAGGTCAACAAAAAAGCATTGTCACGTTCGGCCCACGCCAGTGCCGCGGCACAATCCTCGGCAGCGTCGCGTTGCGCTAATGCACGCGCTGCTTCGGTGCCAAGAATTGGTTCTAATTGTGATGGCTTGGCCTTAAGCGCTTCACTGACCGAGCCAAAGCTACGAATCAGATTTAATAGCGCCACCGGGCCTATCCCAGGCGTCAGTGCAGCCATGAGCCAGTCGTGTTGTTGTGTCATAGTGGTTTCCCTGAGGCGGAGCGAGCAGAACAAATTAGGTGCATGCGTGTCAAATTTCGGCGCCGAGATATAATGTGGCTATGCATGTTGTGAATACCAACCAGTTTCATGTGTTTGCAGGCGTGTTTGCCTGCGGTGCGTTTGCCCGCTCCTGCCCTGCTGACATCTTGACATGGTTACGATAAATGGAGACACAAAGCTAGATGGCGTTGCTCAATATTTTGCAATACCCAGACGAACGTCTGCATAAAGTGGCGAAACCCATTGCGGTGGTAGACGATGCGGTTCGCAAACTGATCGATGATATGGTCGAAACCATGTACGCCTCGAAAGGGGTGGGGCTGGCTGCTACGCAGGTGAATGAGCATCGGCGGCTGGTGGTGATTGATGTGACCGAAGAAAAAACCGGTGCCACCGCTTTTATCAATCCCAAAATCATTGATCGGTCTGGCCAGGTTGAATATGAAGAAGGCTGCTTGTCGGTGCCAGGCATTTATGATGTAGTCAGCCGGGCAGAGTGGGTCAAGGTTGAGGCGCTTGATCGCCACGGAAAGCGGTTTGAACTTGAGACCGATGGCTTGCTGGCAATCTGCCTGCAGCACGAGATTGACCACCTTGAAGGCAAGGTGTTTGTCGAATATCTATCGAACCTCAAGCAGCGCCGCATCAAGACCAAGATGAAGAAACTCGAAAAACGCACCCTCTAGAATGGGCGGGTACGGATAGGAATGTAATGAAGCTGATTTTTGCAGGTACGCCGGCGTTTGCTGCCGCTGCGCTGGAGGCGCTGATTGCTGATGGCCAGCAGATCAGTTTGGTGCTGACCCAGCCTGATCGTCCGGCTGGGCGCGGCTTAAAGCTGAAGCCTAGCGCAGTGAAAACCCTGGCATTGGCACATGGCTTGCGCGTGGAACAGCCGTTGACGCTTAAAACGCCTGAGGCGCAGCAGATGCTGCGCGAAGTGGGTGCAGACCTGATGGTGGTTGCTGCCTATGGTCTGATTTTGCCACAGGCTGTACTCGATCTTCCCGCGCGCGGCTGCTTGAATATTCATGCTTCGCTATTACCGCGTTGGCGCGGCGCGGCACCGATTCAGCGGGCGCTGCAAGCCGGGGATGCCGAGTCGGGTGTTACCATTATGCAGATGGACGCTGGCTTGGATACCGGCGCCATGCTGTCGATTTATCCGTTGACGCTCTCCCCGCTTGAGACTGGTAGCAGCTTGCATGACAAGCTGGCAGTGCTCGGTGCTCGGGCGATTGTTGAAACCCTGGCCAAGCTTGATCAGATCAAGGCTCAAACTCAGCCAGACTCAGGTGTGTGTTATGCCCACAAGCTGACGCGGCAAGAGGCGGTGGTTGACTGGACACAACCGGCATCGGTGATTGCTCGCATGATTCGTGCTTTTAATCCGGTGCCCGGCGCGACTACGGTGACGCCTGACGTAACGCTGAAATTGTGGATGGCGGAGTCGCAGGAGGGGCATGCGGCACCGGGGTTGGTGTTATCTGCTGATGCATCGGGCATTTTGGTTGGTGCCGGACAAGGGCTGGTGCGGATTACAGAATTGCAAGCGCCTGGCGGAAAACGGCTGCTTGCGCGCGATTTTGTGGCTGGACATCCTGGGTTGCCGGGAACCCTTTGGGTATAGAGGGATTCTTACGGTAGTAGAAGAGACCAATGGAGAAAACCGGCAATGAATAACTGGGTAAAAACCACGCTGCTGATGGCTGCGATCGTGGCCTTGTTTGGCGTGGTAGGGGGCATGATCGGCGGCAGATCTGGTATGTTGCTGGCGCTGTTGTTTGGTGGCGTACTGAATGTGTTTGCCTACTGGAATTCTGACAAAATGGTGTTGCGCATGTACAACGCCGAGCCGGTTGACCAGCACAGTGCTCCAGAATTTTATGCGTTGGTTGCCGAGCTGGCGCAACGCGCCGGGTTGCCAATGCCTCGGGTATATGTGATTCATGAAGATCAACCCAATGCGTTTGCCACTGGGCGCAATCCAGAACATGCAGCCGTAGCCGCAACCACTGGCATCATGCGCATGCTGGAGTATCGCGAATTGCGCGGGGTGATGGCGCACGAGCTGGCACATGTACAACATCGTGATACCTTGATTTCCACTGTGACCGCTACCATGGCGGGGGCGATTTCGGCGCTGGCTAACTTTGCGCTGTTTTTTGGTGGACGGGATGAAAATGGTCGTCCGGTGAATCCAATTGCCGGTATTTTGGTGGCGATATTGGCTCCACTGGCCGCCAGCGTGATTCAAATGGCAATTTCGCGCTCGCGCGAGTTTGAGGCAGACCGTGGTGGGGCACAGATATCCGGTGACCCGCTAGCGCTGGCCTCCGCCTTGCAAAAAATAGAGTATTATGCGCAGGGACGTCCCTTTGCTACGGTAGAGGCGCATCCAGAAACTGCGCAGATGATGATTATTAATCCCTTGTCTGGTGGCGGTGGGCTCAGCGACTTGTTTCGCACCCACCCTCGCACGGAAGAGCGGATTGCGCGTTTGAACCAACTCGCGCGTAACGGTGCTTGAGTACCGTATTATCTTGGCCTGAAGCTTAAAGGCCACAGCCAGTTCTTCTGGCTGTGGCCTACATTTATTTTGAAAACGGGGTTTATGCATCGCATCCAGGAACTCGCCGCCTTGACGGTAGAGCAGGTAGCCGCAGGCAAGTCTTTGACCGAAGCACTGGCTCTGCAAATGGCACACGCACAGGGGTTCAGCGCACAGGATCGCGGCGCACTGCAAGACATTAGCTTTGGCGTGATGCGCCATTGGGCTGAGTTAAAGAAGGTGCTGCGTCAACTGGTGCCCAACGTATTGCCGGTACCGATACTCGAACATGTGCTGGTGGTGGCCTTGTATCAACTGTATTACAGCCGTGCCGCCTCATATGCCGTTGTCAATGAAGCAGTGACACTGGCCAGTACCATTGCCAAAGGACGCTTTAAAGGGGTGGTGAATGGCGTGTTGCGCAACGCTTTACGCCAGCGTGAGTCGTTGCAGCAATTGGTGGCGTCTGACGAAGAAGCGCGCTTTAATCACCCTCAATGGTGGATTGATGCATTGCGCAACAACCACCCAGATAGTTGGCAGAACATTCTAGAAGCCGATAATGGGCATCCTCCCATGACGCTGCGGGTTAACCTGCGGCGCACCAACATCGATGATTATTCGCAGCGCTTGCTGGGCGCGGGCATGCATGCAGAGCGACTGGACAACCAGGCTCTAATCTTGACTGAACCGGTGCCGGTGCGAGAGCTGCCAGGGTTTGCTGAAGGCGATGTATCGGTACAGGACTGGGGTGCCCAACAGGCTGCGGCACGCATGGATCTGGCGGATGGCATGCGGGTACTGGATGCCTGCGCCGCGCCAGGTGGCAAAACCTGTCATATGCTTGAGCTGGCGCAGTTGGATCTGCTGGCGCTGGATATCGACGCCAAGCGTCTGTCTCGCGTGCAAGAAAATCTGGATCGGCTGCACCTAAACGCCACGCTCGCAACCGGCAATGCCGTGCGTACTGATGAATGGTGGGATGGGAAACCGTTTGATCGTATTCTGGCAGATGTGCCTTGCAGTGCCTCTGGAGTGGTGCGTCGCCACCCGGATATTCGTTGGTTGCGTCGGCCGGATGATTTCAAGACTTTTGCGCAGCAGCAGGCGAGAATGTTGGATGCACTTTGGCCATTACTCGCCTGCGGCGGTAAAATGCTTTACGCTACCTGCTCTATTTATCCAGAAGAAAACCAACAGCAACTGTCCTCGTTTCTTGCGAAGCGAAGTGATGCGCGCTGTTTGACTCAGGAACAGCTACTGCCTACACAACGCCATGACGGCTTCTATTACGCGCAACTTGAGAAAGTTTAGCCTGCTGCTATGGCTATTGGTCTGTGTGGGGACTCCCGCATGGGGTGATGCCATATCTGCCAAGCGGGCAGAAGCTGAATTGGTCGATGGCCAGTTAGCGGTGAGCACGCGTTTTGCGATCAAGATGCCCAGTGGTTTGAATGAGGCGCTAACACAGGGAGTGCCGTTGACCTTCCGCCTGGAGTTTGAGCTGTCCCGGCCCAAGCTGACCGCGTATTATCTGAATATCAGCCAGTGGTTTTCTCCGCACGCCAGTATTGCTTTCAAGTTGTCCTACCAGTCATTGACTAACCGATATCGGGTTTCGATCGGTTCTTTTTCTAATTACTATCCTTCCCTCTCTGATGCTTTGCGATCGGTGGGTGCAATTCAGGGGTGGCGAGTGTTGAATCCGGGTGAGCTGTCTGGTAATACTTCTGACCAGGTCGCCGGGCGAATCCGCTTGGCGCTGGATATCAGTGAGTTGCCCAAACCCTATCAGCTGAATGCTTTCGGTGTGTCTGACTGGAATCTGTCTTCCAACTGGACCAGTCTGGAAATGCGAGGGAGCAACTAATGCCCTATGCTGTGATCGCAGTAGCATCGGTCGCGGCTATTCTGTTGTATCTACTGGCTATTGCTACCGGTAATGCCTCGAAACTCGAAGAGTACTACTGGTGGGTGTTCAGCCTGAATTCGCTATTATTAGCCGCACTCTTGGGAGTGGTTGGCCGTCAGTTGCTGCGTCTGCGCCAACGGGTCAAGAGCCGAGTGTTTGGTGCCAAGTTAACCCAAAAATTGGTGATGATGTTTGCCTTGGTGGCCTTGGTTCCCGGGGTGCTGATTTTTACAATTTCTGCTCAGTTTTTGACCAATAGTATCGAGAGTTGGTTTGATGTGCGTGTAGAGTCTGCGCTGGATCGAGGACTTGAACTAGGGCGCAATGCCTTGGGTTTTGTGTTGCAAGATGTCAGTCGCAAGAGCCATGTGGTACTCGCCGAAATTCAAAGTGAACCTGATGCGGTGCTCAGGCCACGCCTGGAGCGTTTGCGCGATCAGCTCGGTTTGAAAGAAATCGCGATTTTTGAGCGCAACGGCCGATTAGTAGCCTACTCCGGAGGAGGAGACAATCGGATGCCGCAAGCGCCGGCTCACGATGTACTCAAAAGCGTAGCACCGCAACAATCGATTGATAGTATCGAAAATGTTGGGCAAAACGCATTGTCTCTCAAAGTTTTGCTGGGTTATCGCTCTGCGACCGATACGCTACGGGTGATCCAGGTTCTACAGTCCGCCCCTGACAGTATTGCCCGTGATGCTGATTTGATTGAAAGCGCTCGTGCCGATTATCGTGGCCTGCTATTTAACCGGGCAGGACTCAAAACGTTTTACATGCTGACCCTGGCCCTGGCTTTTTTGCTGGCGCTCACTTTAGCCTTGGCATTTGCCTTATTTCTGTCCGAGCGCCTGTCTGCGCCTTTGCTTGAGTTGGCGGCGGCGACCCGTGCGGTGGCGCAGGGGGATTTCTCGCGGCGGCACCCGGTTTATCGTCGTGATGAGCTGGGCATGTTGACTGCCATGTTTAACCGCATGACGCAGCAACTGGATGAGGCGCGCCAGTTAGCGGATGAAAATCATCGGCAACTGGAAGCGGGTAAGCTCTATCTGGAAAGTATCCTGGCGAATTTGTCGGCTGGGGTGATTGCTTTTGACGCCAATTGGTTGCTGCGCGCCAGTAATATCAGCGCTGCACGTATTTTGCATGTGAATTTTGACGATCTGGCCCATCTGCCATTTGGCGCCTGGGCTGAGCTGGTGCCAACCTTGCAATCGTTGGTTGATATTGTGCGCGAACGGGCGCTAGATGATGAGCGGCGTGATTGGCAATTGCAGTTGGATTATCCTTCTGCTCAGGGTGAATGCTGTCTCTTGGTGCGCGGCTCGCGCTTGTCAGATCACGCAAATAGTGGCTATGTGGTAGTGTTTGATGATATTACCGAACTAGCGCGTGCTCAGCGTGATGCAGCCTGGGGTGAGGTTGCCAAACGTTTGGCGCACGAAATTCGCAATCCGCTGACGCCAATTCAATTATCAGCTGAACGTTTGGCAATGAAATTGGCAGATAAACTGGAAGGTCCTGATGCAGAGATTCTGCGTCGGGCAACGGATACCATCATCAATCAGGTTTCTGCCCTGAAAAATATGGTTGACGCATTTCGCGATTATGCGCGTTCACCACGCACAAAATTGCAGAAGCTTGATATAAATGGGGTGATTCGTGAAGTCATGACACTGTACGAATCTAATCCTGCTGTTAAGATTGATCTTTACGACGGTCCGCTGATGATCATGGGGGATAGTGCGCTACTGAGGCAGGTTTTGCATAACTTGATGCAGAATGCCCAAGATGCGGTTCTTGACGTTACTACTCCGATGATTCAAATTAGCAGCCGACTAGAAGGAAGAAGCGTGCACGTCTGTGTGCAGGACAATGGTGCGGGTTTTGCACCAGATATTCTGCCTAGGGCGTTCGAACCTTATGTGACCAACAAGTCCAAGGGTACTGGTCTTGGACTGGCGGTGGTGAAGAAGATTATTGAAGAGCACCACGGTCAGATCATATTGGGGAATGCCGAGCGGCAAGGAGCACGTATTCTTCTCACCATGCCATTGCTGGAGGCCTAAGAGTGCGTAGCAGCGACATATTGATTGTGGATGATGAGATCGGCATTCGAGAACTGCTGTCGGAAATCCTGCAGGACGAGGGGTATACCGTGGCATTGGCTGAAAATGCCGAAGTCGCCCGACAGCTTCGTAACCAGACGCGTCCGGCATTGGTTCTACTGGATATCTGGATGCCGGATTGTGACGGCGTTACCCTGTTGAAAGAATGGGCCAAATCTGGCCAGTTGAATATGCCGGTAGTGATGATGTCTGGTCATGCCAGTATTGATACTGCAGTAGAAGCGACGCGTATCGGAGCCTTTGATTTTCTGGAAAAGCCGATTGCACTGCAAAAATTGCTGACGACAGTGCAACGTGCGTTGAAGTATGGCGATATGCAGGCCAATACTTCACTGAACCTCGATAAATTGGGTAAAAGTGAGCCGGTGCAAGAGCTAAAACGCCAACTGGAACGCGTGGCAAAAGTTCGCTCGCCCGTTCTGTTGACCGGTGAGCCAGGGTCGGGGTTTGAGTTGGTGGCACGCTTTTTCCACCAGGGGAACACCCCTTGGGTGACGCCTGCAAAACAGGACCAACTGGCGGATGCGCCATTGGAATTGTTGCAGAAGGCCAATAACGGTGTACTGTTTTTACCGGAGATTGGTCAGTTCAACCGCCGTGTACAACAAGGTTTATTGTTTCTGCTCTCCAAACTGGACCGCTTTAATGTGCGTCTGATTTGCTCGTGCAGCCGTCCTTTGCAAGAGTTATTAATCGATCCCGAGTGTGATAATCGCTTATTGACGGCGTTGTCTAGCGTGATTGTGCCGATTCCTCCGCTGCGTGAGCATGCCGAAGACATCATTTTCATTGCCGAGCAGATTCTGACTGAGCTGGTCGAGTCTAAGCAGGTACCTACCCGCAAGCTGACAACGGCAGCACTGAACGCTCTGCGTCAATATGATTGGCCTGGGAATCTGGAGCAATTGCGCAGCATTATCAAGAGTCTGGCTTTGACTTCCGAGGCGGATGACATTGATGCTCCCGCAGTGAATAAAGTGCTGGCTCAGTTTCGCCATGACAAGCCGATTGAAGAAACGGGATTTGATTTCAATTTACCGTTGCGCGAATTACGCGAGCAATTAGAACGGCGCTATTTTGAATACCACATCTCGCTTGAAAACGGCAATATGAGCCGGGTTGCCCAGAAGGTTGGCCTGGAGCGGACGCACTTGTATCGTAAATTGAAACAGCTGGGAATAAAGTTTGCACGGCGCACGGTCGAAGAATAACAGCGCTGACTGAGTGCTGATCGAGCTTTTGGGTTGAACAACGCCGCTGTTCCGTGAGGTCAGCGGCGTTTCCACGGGAATCGCCATGGATGAAATGAACGATAGTGCGTTGCTGCGTTATAGCCGCCATATTCTGTTGCCACAGATTGACATCGCCGGACAGGAACGCCTGTCGGCTGCGCGGGCATTGGTGGTGGGGGCTGGCGGCTTGGGCTCGCCGGTCACGCTGTATCTGGCCAGTGCTGGCGTCGGCCAGATCACGGTGGCGGACGATGATCGGGTGGAGTTAAGTAATCTGCAGCGTCAGATCGTCCATGATATGGCCAGCTTGGGTGGGTATAAGGCAGAGTCGGCCGCACAGCGGATGCGGGCCATGAATCCTGAGATTCATGTAGATGCCTTAGTCAAACGGCTAGATCATGATGCGCTGTGCCAACTGTTGTCAGTGCATGATGTGGTTCTGGATTGTTCGGATAATTTTGCGACGCGGCATGCAATTAATCGTGCCGCAGTGGCTTGCCGGGTGCCGCTGGTAAGTGGTGCTGCGGTGCGTTTTGATGGCCAGCTGGCGGTATTTGACAGTCGCCAACCAGAATCACCTTGCTACCATTGCCTGTTTCCCGACGAGGGAACCGCTACCGATGGGCCTTGCGCCACCTTCGGGGTACTGGCCCCTCTGGTGGGGGTGATTGGGAGTCTGCAGGCCGTAGAGGCGATTAAGCTACTTGTAGGGCTCATGCCAGCGCTGGGGTATTTGACGCTGTACGATGCCCTGCAAGGCAGCTTTAGACAGATTCGTGTGCCACGTGACCCTTTGTGCCCGGTCTGTGGCGAACCTCACGCCTAACTACGGGTGTTGGCGTCAATCAGTTGACGGATTTCCTTGAAGTCCATCACCCCAACATAGCGTTTGACGATGTTGCCCTGCCGGTCAATCAAAAAGCTGGTCGGCGCGAGTTGAATGTCGCCAAAAGCTTTAGCGAGTGTCCCTTGCGTGTCTAGCGTGACCATGAAGGGCAACTGGTTTTTGTCGACGAAGGCTTTGACGTAATTGGGCGGGTCATAATCCATTGCGACTGCCACCACGGTAAAGCCTTTAGCCCCATATTGCTGGTACATGCGCTTAATCTGCGGCATTTCTTCCACGCAGCCCGGGCAACTGGTGGCCCAGAAATTGACCAGTACCACTTTGCCTTGTAGCGCGGCAGAGTCGATCTTTTGTCCGGTCAGCGTTGAAAAACTGATCTTGGGGGCGGGGTTTTTACTAAACCACAAGGCATTGCCCGCCAGAGCGGCGATGACCAGGACTATCAGAGCAATCAGTATTTTCTTCATTCTGCAGTGCTTTCTTACGGTTTCAGTGGCGCAGGTGTCTGTTGCATTGACTCAAGAAGTGCCCTCAATTCCCCGCTGATTTGCACCGCCTTGTTTTGCTTACTGTCAAAGGCGACGAAAGTGACATCGGCATCAGCAACGATGGTGCTGGTTCCCGCCAAGCAGACTTGTTGGTGAAACACGGCGCTGCGGTTATTGATCGATTTAACTGAGCATTCAATCGCCAGCTCATCCCCCATCGTAGCGGGATAACGGTAATCGATATTGATGTTCACCACGATGAGCGCCAGTCCAGACGATAAAAATTTTGGCAAGTCGCCCATCTCTTCAAAAAAGGCCCAACGCGCTTCTTCAAGAAACTCTAGGTAACGTGCGTTATTCACATGGCTATACAGGTCGAGATGGTAGCCTCTAACCTTGATCAGGGTGGGTTGCGGCATTCAATGATGCTCCTGGTTATCACACGCGAGTGAATCGATCTTGTGACTATTGTGTATCAGACAGCCGTGACTTGAATCGACAGGGTTAGCTTGGATTCAGGTCCAGCGGGACAAATGGCTCACGAGCCAGTTCGGTATCCACTATGTCGGTGAGCACCGGATGAATCTCAATCTCAAACCATTGCGTAAATAATGCAGGAGTCAGTTGCTGCGGCCAATAGCTTTGATCTTCGCACCAGTCGGCAAGCTCTGCCTGAAACAGACTGTGATAGTGCTGGAGCACGAAATCAATCAGAGAGGTGCGGTCGTCTGCAGGGGGAATTAACAGTGCATTGCTGCTTTGCCCCAGCACGTCCAGTGTGAGTTCAGAGGCATCAAAACTACCAGGCAACCCACACAGCCACTGCAAAAAAGGGGCCTTAGGTCGGATAATGGCGATACTGCGATTCACTTCGTACATAGGATTCCTGTGTGCTGGATTTAGTGCACAGACACATCGTTGTCTGTGGAAAAGGTCCATTTTCGCTTGATTTCAAGCGTGCTGGCCTGTTGTGACAAGCCAGGGGGGAACGGAGCGAACGGGGCGGCGGAGCGTACCAGATTACTGGCGGCTGCGTCCAACGTTGGGTTGCCTGAGCTTCTGATGGTGCGCAAAGTGCGCAAAGTGCCGTCCGCATTGATCACCACGCTCAGCAGAGGGCCGCCAGTCAGTGCTTGACGTCGAACTTCTTCTGGATAATTGAGGGCGCCGATGCGCTCCATCTTGCGTACCCAGTCATCCATATATTGGGTCCACAACACCCCGGTTGCACTACGGCCATACACCAGATGTCCCTGGCTTGGGGCGGGTGCTTCAGCTTTGGTGGGGGCACTCAATTCATCAACTTGCTGTAATAGACTCTGAGCGGAAAGACGTTGCTGACGTTGAGGGGCTCTCTGTGTGTGCTCAGCGCGCGGAAGGGTGGAAGAGGGCGTAGCAATGGGGCGTGCCGTCGCCAAAGTCGGTGGTTTGACTGCTTCGGTAGCTGTGCGCGGTATGCTGATTCTCTTGGGCCTAGTGTGCACAATAGCGCCGCTTGGTACGGGTGCTGCGCTGGTGAGCGTCATGCTTTTGGTGGAAGGGCGTGTATGCTCAAGTATTACCTGCAGCGTAATTGGCTCGACTGCTGGGAATCTAGCTGGCGCATGGGATGCCTGCCCGGCGGCAAGAAATAATAAAATATGTAGCAACGCCGATACCGCCAGAGCGCAGGCGATAGTCTGCCCTCTGGTGATTCGGTTATGACATGACAAAGCTGCGTGCATAGCTAATCCGGTGGCGCTTGCGCCACCGCCAACCAAGGTGATTGGCGGTGGCGTAGTTGGTTGCGCTTATTTTTCCAGAAGACTGCGCAGCATCCAAGCGGTTTTTTCGTGCACTTGCAGACGTTGTGTCAGTAGATCGGCGGTCGGCTCGTCATTAGCGCGCTCAACTACCTGAAAAATCCCACGTGCGGTACGGCACAGGGTTTCATGGCCATCGACCAATTGACGGATCATTTCTTCCGCTTTTGGTACCCCATCAGCTTCCGGGATGGCAGTCAGACGGGCATAATCCGCATAGCTGCCTGGGGCTGGGTGTCCCAAGGCGCGAATCCGCTCTGCAATGAGATCCACCGCCAGAGATAGTTCATTGTAATGCTGCTCAAACATCAGATGCAGTGTTTGAAACATCGGGCCTGTGACGTTCCAATGAAAGTTATGGGTTTTGAGATACAGCGTGTAGGTGTCCGCTAGCAGGTGAGACAGTCCGTCAGCGATGTGTTGTCGATCTTGTTGATTGATGCCGATATCCATGTTGCGTCCTCCATGTGGTTCAGCACAAATGAGCCGAAACCTTATGATGTATGAAAGTTCCCATGAAAACCTGGCTGAAATGTAATAGCAGCGGTATTAGCCTGACTTTGCACATTCAGCCCGGAGCCAAAAAAACTGAAGTTGTGGGCGAGCATGGTGAAGCATTAAAAATTCGACTGGCGGCGCCACCGGTTGACGGCAAGGCCAATACGGCTCTGCTGACTTGGTTGGCGCAACGGTTTTCGGTTGCAAAGCGCGATGTCACTTTGTTATCTGGTGAAAAAAGCCGCCACAAAATTGTTGCCATTGCCAAAGTGCTGGATGAAGCCACCGTGCTTGAGCGTTTAGGTCTCTAGCGCAAAGACCGATGCCTCTTAGTGAGTGCTCGGGCCATTGTCTCGGTGGTTGTCCGGCTCTGGCAATATCTCGACCGGATCATTAACACGCTGAAACTCTCCCTCAATCACATCATCGCCCATGGGGTGACTCGCGGTTGCAGTTTTCAGGCTAGGTCCTTTTAGCGGTAACAGCAACAGAATCGCTGCTAGTTCGCTCAAGATCCCCGGCAATATGAATAATACACCGGCCAATGAGTAGCGTAGTGGCCAGAGTAAGGAATAAATCGATAGCCCTTCGCCCTGGCGTAAAATGCTACCAGCCGTGAGTAAGGCCGCAATTTTTTGGTTGCGCAGCATCCAACTACCTAACAAGGCACTGATGATTAGGTACAGTAGCATGCCTAACACGCCGATATGGCTAGCCAGCATCGAGAGAAGCGCAATCTCGGCAAAAGGGAAAACCAATAAGATCAACAGAAATATGCGCATCGGAGGGTTCGCTATGAAGGATTTGCTCGTGTTTTGTAATGCCCCGGATCAGGCGTTTGCCGAGAAGCTGGCCACGCAACTGGTCGAAGAGCGTCTGGCTGCATGTGTTAATGTCCTTGCGCCATGTCAGTCATTTTACCGCTGGGAAGGGCACACAGAGTCCGCATGTGAGATTCCCTTGATCATTAAGACGACCAGAGCGGTTTATCCTCGGCTTGAACAGCGTATCACTCTGCTACATCCCTATCAGGTTCCTGAAATAGTTGCGTGCGAAATTACGCAGGGACTGCCTCGTTACCTTACATGGGTTGAACAGTCTGTTTTTTCAAGTGATTGAGCCTTTTATCCGCGCATAGGCCGATGGTTGTTGACGATTTTACGCTAGGGCATAGAACAAAAAATAGAAAAAATCGTTGACACACAAAAGGCAGATCTTTATAGTTGCGTTCTCTCGGGGGTCGTTAGCTCAGCTGGTAGAGCAGCGGACTTTTAATCCGTTGGTCGCAAGTTCAAATCTTGCACGACCCACCAAGAACAGTGTCAACAAGCAAGTGTCGGGGCGTTAGCTCAGCTGGTAGAGCAGCGGACTCTTAATCCGTAGGTCGAGTGTTCGAGCCACTCACGCCCCACCAGAATTTTACAAAAGCCCAGTCGATTAGACTGGGCTTTTGCGTTGGCTCAAGCCTTGATATTATGTATCCAGATGGGGTGTTGCACGATCAATAAGTATCGGTTAAGATACCCCCTCCCAAGAAATGGGGCGTTAGCTCAGCTGGTAGAGCAGCGGACTCTTAATCCGTAGGTCGAGTGTTCGAACCACTCACGCCCCACCAGAATTTTAGAAAAGCCCAGTCAACTAGACTGGGCTTTTTGTGTTTTTAACCCACTTCAATTTTTTTCTGCAGCCAGATAAGGATCTCTGCTTCTGGCATCGGTTTGGCAAAATAGAATCCCTGAATTTCATCACAGCCACAGTTTTGCAAAAAGATTAGCTCTGCATGGGTTTCTACCCCCTCAGCGACAATCGCCAACCCAAGGCGTTGCCCCAGATCGCAGATGGTTTTTGCCAGCGCTGCGGCATCCCGTTTTTCTGGCAGGCCTGTGACGAATGATTTATCCATCTTGATACGCGAAATGGGTAAATCAGCGAGTTGTCCCAACGAAGAGAACCCCGTGCCAAAGTCATCCATGGCGACCGCAACCCCGAGGGCCTGAATCCGCTCTAGTTCTTCCCTTGCATGCTGTGGCGACTGCATGAGCATCGACTCAGTGACTTCGATTTCAAAGTCCTCGGCGTGAGCCCCCGCACGGGTGATCGCTGCCTGAATGGTTTCTGCCAAGCGATAAGACACCAGTTGTATGGCAGAGACATTGACAGAAACTCGGGCAGGAAAACCTGCAAGGCGCAAACGGGTCGAGAACGAGGCCGCCTGTTGTAGTGCCCAGGTTCCTAGGTGTCCGATTAGACCGCATTCTTCTGCGAGTGGAATAAATTGGCTGGGGGGAACCTGCCCCAAGGTTGGATGGGACCAGCGCATTAAGGCCTCGAAGCCTTTTACCTCGCCTGCTGGCGTGACTTGTGGCTGGTAGGCTAGATGAATCTGCTGTAAACCCAGCGCTCGGCGAAGCTGGGCCTCCATTTCCATTTTTTCATGCGCCTCCCTCCCCATTGCGACCGTATAGAATCTGGCGGTTTGCCGACCCCCAGCCTTAGCTGCGTACAGGGCTGAGTCTGCCGCCATGAATAATGCTTCGCCACTGGATGCATCATCTGGATACAGCGCAATGCCGATGCTGGCACCGAGCGAAATCTCTGCTGTGCCCAGCATATAGGGCTGACTTAGGTAAAGTAGCAACTCTTCTGCCAACTTGGCCGCTTGGTTACGACCTTGATTGTCGGTAAGAATCAAAAACTCATCCCCGCCCAGGCGTGAGCAAAGTATTTTATGCTGGCAAAGCTTATGCAACCGTTGCCCGGCCTGTACCAGCAGTTGGTCACCAATATGATGGCCCAGGGTGTCGTTAACCGTTTTGAATCGGTCAAGATCAACGAATAGCAAGGTGGTGGGTTTTGACAGTTGAGCCAGGGTTTTTTCTGCAACTCTGCGATTGGGCAGCTTGGTGAGTTGATCGGTTTCCGCCAGCATGCGTAATTTTTTTTGCCGCTGACGCAGCTCTGTCACGTCGCGCGCAATGCCCGCAACTGCATCACCCGACTTCGCTGGCACGCACGAAACCTCAAATAGACGCAGGCTGCCCTGGCGTTCGATCTGAATTTCTGTTGATGTGCGTACGCCTTGCTCCAGTGCGGTTTCGGATAAGTGTTGGATGGTGCGTGCACACGATGCAGGCCAAATATCGTCATCCATGAGGCCGTAAATCTCGGTCCCTTCTGGCAAGGATAAGGACTCAAGTGCTGAGTTTGCTGCAACATAGATGCCTGATCTTGCACGGAACCAGGCCATCTCAGTCAAGCTGTCAAGCAGCGCTGTTGCATGGGATTGGGCCGAATGCTGGCTCTGTTGCGCCGTCAGAATGCGTCTTCTCCATGAAATAAACGCCGCACTCCATACGGCCGTTGCCAATAGACAGAACAGCACCTCAGCTTCTAAACGTTCCCACCAGGGCTCTAGTACCCGGTCTTGATCTAGCCCTACCAGCGCAACCAGGCCAAGCTGGCTTTTTGCCCAGCCGTAAATGCGTGGCTTTTGATCCAGGTTAGAGATTCGTTGGTAATTGCCGGTGGTATGTCCTGCACCAATCTCTGCCAAGAAGGGAGACGCCATTTGTTGGCCTGTGGTCGCAGGCATGAAGGGCCAGCGCGCCATCAGGCGATCAGAGGTCCCGATAATGCCAATCACCTGGCCAGCGGAGCGCTCGCTTTGACTGATGGCGTTGGCAAAAAACTGTGCATTCAGTGCGGTTTGCACCTGACCGGTATACGCATCGTTCGCCGTGCGTGGCAATTGACGGCTGATGGTGATGACCCAGTTATGGGTGACTTTGGCCAACAGCGGCTCAGAGATCACCAGACCAGAATGGCTATAGCGCTGATGTATTTGCACATAGGCGCGGTCACTAATATTGACGGGTGAGAGCTTTCCGGTGGCATCAAAACAGAAGGTATTCTGCGGACCACTGACCCGCAGACTCTGTGATTCTGGAATCAATGCCAGTTCACGCGCCAGATAGCGGTTAAGCGAGGCGAATTGGTCTGAATGTTTTTGACTACACGCGCGTGCCAGCGTCGTTCCGCGATCGAGCAAAACTTGCTGCAGGACTAGGTCAACCTGATTCAGTGCACTGTCCAGGCCGCGTGCGACCAGTTGTGCAGAATTAACTGCCTGGTCTTGTGCCGTACTGATGAGCCTTGCACGACTAACGGATAAGTCCCAACAGGCCCAGCCAAAGAACACCAGACCAGCCACCGCTGACCAGATCAAGGCAGCGTTGGCTTTGAACCGGGAAAGCCCGCTAAAACCGTGTTTTTTTATTCGAGTGCTCATAAGAACCACAAATCCACCAGAACCGTTAATGAATGCGTGGAACAAACCAAATTTAAAGAAGAGGCTGGATTGTTCTTGAAGATTTATGCAAATTGACTGGTAGTAGCGTACCAGACTTATGCAGTAGGATTCGGACTAATGTCATCTGAAGTCAATTTGACAGGAGTACAAAATAAAACCTTGGATTGTCGGAACCCTTGCGCCTGAAGCATAATCCCATGTACAGGGGCCTAATACTGAGGAAAGAGATGGAGTTGTGCTCATGAAAAACTTTGCGCTGGTTTTGTTGCTTTTGCCGTTATCAATGGCGGTTGGTGCGCAAACAGTCGACGAGCAGTTGTTGTCCGCCCAGATGGCCTACCAGCAGGGCGATGCTCAGTTAAGCTTGGCGACGCAGCATATGAAACAAGCGGAAGCGGCCAAGAAACTAGCCGATGCGCGACTCATCGACGCTCAGCGAGCGGTTCAGAAAAGTGATGCTGAACTAGCTCAGGCTAAAGCTGCGCAGGATTCTGCCAAGCAATTAATGGATCAACTAAGTAATAGTTTAAGTGAAGCCTGGAAGCGTAAGGACAGCGGGCAATAAGCCGGGCTCGAGTGCGCGCAGGGTGTGCGCGCACAGGATGAAGTCGGGTTATGGTGCAACGCCGTATTGCTGGCGATAGTCGCGAACCGCCGAAAGATGGCTGGCGAGTTCTGGACTATCGGTCAGATAACCTAATAAATCTTCCAGCGTGGCAATGGCAATTACCGGTAGCCCATAGTCACGGCTGACTTCTTGCACCGCCGACAGCAAGCCTTGCCCGCGTTCCATTCGGTCAAGCGCAATGGCCACGCCAGCGGGTTCAGCGCCCGCCGCACGAATCAGATTGACCGACTCGCGCACGGAGGTCCCTGCGGAAATGACATCGTCAATAATCAATACGCGGCCTTTGAGCGGTGCTCCGACCAGCACACCGCCTTCTCCATGGTCTTTGGCTTCCTTGCGGTTATAGGCAAACGGCAAGTTACGGCCTTGTTCCGCCAATGCCATGGCCGTAGTTGCGGCAAGAATGATGCCCTTATAGGCCGGACCAAACAACATATCGAACGAGAGTGCGCTTTCCTGAATCGACTGAGCGTAAAATCGTGCCAAATGCAGGGTCGATGCACCATCGTTGAATAGCCCTGCATTAAAGAAATAAGGAGATTGTCGCCCGGCCTTGGTGGTGAAACAACCAAAGCGTAACACCTGCTTGTCTAGCGAAAATCGAATAAAATCCTGACGGAAATCACTCATCATTAACCTCAAAATAAAGTCCGAACCGTACGGCTAAGTGCTGGCAAGGATACCATGGGAGAGCACTTTGCTTCGAATCGTTTCCGCCAACCTTAACGGCATCCGCTCTGCTGATAAGAAAGGTTTTCTGACCTGGCTCGCGCACAGCAATGCTGACATTGTCTGTGTGCAAGAGTTGAAAGCCCAGCTACCCGATTTGTCAGCCGAGATGCTGGCGCCTAGCGGGTATCAGGGCTATTTCCATGCGGCTGAAAAGAAGGGATATAGCGGGGTTGGCTTATATTGCCGCTCGAAACCCGATGCGGTCACCTTAGGGCTGGGTATTGCCGATATCGACGCGGAAGGTCGTTTTTTGCGCGCTGACTTTGGCAATCTATCGGTGATTTCACTCTATTTGCCTTCTGGTTCTAGTAGTGAAGAGCGGCAGCAAATCAAATTTTTATTTATGCAACGCTTTCTGCCGCTGCTTGAGTCCTTGTTTGCCGAAGGTCGTGAGGTGGTGGTGTGCGGTGACTGGAATATTGCACATCAGGAAATCGACCTGAAAAATTGGAAAGGCAACCGCAAGAATTCTGGATTTTTACCTGAGGAGCGCGCCTGGTTTGGCGATCTGATCTCGCGGATCGGCTGGGTAGATGTTTGGCGCCGGCTTTATCCTGACGTACCAGGCTATACGTGGTGGAGTAATCGTGGCCAAGCCTATGCAAAGGATGTGGGTTGGCGCATTGACTACCAGATGGCAACGCCCGGCGTGGGCTCACTGGCACAACAGGCTTTTGTGTATAAACAAGAGAAATTTTCTGATCATGCTCCGCTGATCGTGGACTATGACTTCTCGCTTTCAAATCAGGAGCATGACAAATGACCGCAATGGTGTGTGTGCCCGGCTGGCAAGATTCTGGATCTGACCATTGGCAAACGCTGTGGATTCGGGGCTATCCAAATAGTGCCCGCGTATTTCAACGCGACTGGCAGCATCCGGTGAAGTCAGAATGGGTCGCTGGATTGCAGCAAACTTTGTCAGAACAAGACGAGAAGAGTGTTCTGGTCGCGCACAGTCTGGGTTGTAGTACGGTGGTGCAATGGGCGGCTCAAGCGAGTCTGGAGCAACAGCGGCGTGTTAAAGGGGCTTTGTTGGTGGCACCGCCTGATGTGAACTCAGAGGCATTCAGGAATACGGTGCTTGCCACTGGTTTTGAGCCAGAGCCTCATTGGGCACTACCGTTTCCGTCTATTTTGGTGTCCAGTGCCGATGATCCATTCTGTAGCCAAGAGCAGGCGCGCATCTTGGCGGAGGCCTGGGGAAGTGAATATGTTGCACTGGGCAAGGTTGGGCATATCAATGGTGATAGCCAGCTAGGCAACTGGGAAGCGGGTCAGAAATTATTGCAGCGCTTGATGCTGGCTTAAGCTCCTGGCTGAAATGAAGCGCAATGCAGGGGCGCGTCGTTGATCTTTGCGCCCTCGCTTGCCTGCCCGCTTATGATGCGTTGAGTAAGCGGCTCAGATTCTGCGCCAGACCTTCGGGCGCCGCACGCGGCGCTTTGCGCCTGGGGGCGGCCCAGATTGGACTGGGGAAGTGCGCGTCATCAGTAAAGCGGGCGATGACGTGCCAGTGTAGATGGGGCACCGCATTGCCCAGTGTGGCCAAGTTGATTTTGTCCGGATTGAGCACCGTACGCAGGGCTTGTTCAGTACGCAACACCCAGTCAAAAAGGTGCTGACGGTCTTCTGGCGACAGGTCGGTCATTTCTTTTATATGCTGTTTCCAGATCACACGACAAAACCCGGGATAGTTTGAATCTTCAACTAGAATGATTCTCAGGTGTTGATTCTCATAAAGAATCTGCTCATTGTCAGCATTACACAGTTCGCAAGGCATCATGTTTTTGTCACTGATTGGAATTAAGGTATCCTAACATAGCCGACCCTCGCGTTTTTTGCGTTACATCGGGTTATACGGTGCAACCGGCGCGACTAAACATAGGGTGGCAAACATATTGCAAGGATAGCGTTGTGAGTCTCTCGAGTCAGTTATTGATTATTGTTCTGTTAATGGCGATTAGCGCCTTTTTTGCTGTGTCCGAAATTGGTATTGCGGCTGCAAGAAAAATTAAATTGCGGCAAATGGCGGACGATGGCGATGTCCGTGCGGACAAGGTTCTGGCATTGCAAGAAAAACCGGGCAAATTTTTTACCGTGGCTCAAATCGGTCTAAATGCAGTAGCGATTCTTTCAGGTATTGTCGGCGAATCCGCTTTGACTCCTTTTTTCGCTTCGATTATTAGCCCGGTGTACAGCGGTGAATTGTTACCCTCTATCAGCTTTGTACTGTCTTTCGTGGCAGTGACTTCGCTGTTTATTTTATTTGCCGACTTGGTACCTAAACGTACGGCAATGATTCAGCCAGAGCGTGTCGCTGTGGCTGTGGTTAAACCAATATTGCTGTGCCTGACCATTTTTAGCCCAATAGTGTGGTTCTTTAATGGGATGGCCAATCACCTGTTTAAGTTGTTCAAGTTGCCGATGGTCCGCAGTGACGAAATTACCTCAGATGACATTTTTGCCATTATGGATGCGGGGGCTGAAGCCGGGGTGTTGCAGCGTCAGGAGCACCACCTGATTGAAAACGTGTTTGAGCTGGAAAGTCGCACGGTTCCTTCTTCAATGTCTAGCCGTGAAAGCATTGTGTATTTCACCCTTGAAGACTCTGAAGAAGAGCTGCACCAGAAAATTGCAACCCAGCCACACTCAAAGTTCTTGGTTTGCGATGACACCATTGATCGCGTCGTAGGCTATGTCGATTCTAAGGACATCATGATGCGGCTATTAAAGCAGCAGTCGATTTCTTTGAAAAAAGAACTGACTGTGCGTACGGTGATGATTATTCCTGATTCACTGACCTTGTCTGAATTGTTAGAGCGCTTTAAGTCTGCACGCGAAGATTTTGCAGTGGTGATGAATGAATATGCCTTGGTCGTTGGGGTGATTACGCTAAACGATGTGATGAGTACGGTCATGGGTGATTTAGTCAGCCAAACTCAGGAAGAACAGATTTTGCGTCGTGATGAATTCTCTTGGCTAATTGACGGTATGACCCCGCTACAAGATGTGGTGCGCGCATTGGATCTGGATGACTTTCCCGATGATGGTAATTACGAAACCATTGGTGGCTTTATGATGTTTATGCTGCGCAAGATTCCTAAGCGAACAGATTGCGTTGAATATGCTGGCTATAAATTTGAAGTGGTTGATACCGAAAATTATAAGGTTGATCAATTATTGGTAACGCGCGTGGCCCCTGTCGCTAGCGTGGAGCACCAGGAATAACGGGGCCTGTACACGCCGTTACATGACCTTACATACCACTCACAGACGCTTAGACAGGCATTGCCTAGGATACTGACTATAGAAGCGCTAACTGCAGTGCTTCAGGAATTAAATTCAAATCAATTGATGTGGAGATTATTTTCATGAAAAAGATCGCTGCGCTTATCCTGACCGCTGCATTCGGCCTGGTTTCCGCCAACAGCTTTGCTGCTGACGCCTCCGCCGCTGCTGCGGCTCCGGCCAAGCATCACGTTGTTAAAAAACACCATCATAAAGCTGCCAAACATGTAGCTGCTTCTGCTCAACAAGCACAAGCTGCTGACGCTTCGGCTCCTGCTGCTAAGAAGCACGTAGCTAAGAAACATCACAAGGCTGCCAAGAAGGTAGCTGCTTCTGCTCAAAAAGCACAAGCTGCTGACGCTTCGGCTCCTGCTGCTAAGAAACACGTAGCTAAGAAACATCACAAGGCTGCCAAGAAGGTAGCTGCTTCTGCTCAACAAGCACAAGCTG